>Ga0272446_1005164_pt1 | contig 14630 bp, 9 predicted proteins | sample YNPCB0061_FD_194587 | JGI IMG/M metagenome (GOLD analysis project Ga0272446, IMG submission 194587) | Hot spring microbial mat communities from Yellowstone National Park, WY, United States - YNP-CB-006-1 | ecosystem: Environmental > Aquatic > Thermal springs > Hot (42-90C) > Sediment | place...
AGTCCGCAGCCGAGATCATGGCCCGGATCATTCGGGTTCGTTACTCGGCACAGGACATAGCCAGCAAGGTCGCCGCCATCCATGACGAGTTGTTGCGTGTTTCAGGACACGTTCGCACCGGCAACTTCACGGTCATCTCGCCGTCGGATCTTTTCAACCTGTTTAACTTCTACGATGGCCAGTTCTTTGCGGGCGATCTGCGACGATTGCTCGACTGTCTGAATGTGCCGGTGCGGTTTACGCTCTCCGCCCGGATGACGCGGTCAGCGGGTTTGACCAAGGGTTTCGCTCCGCCGCGTCGGCCAGGGATGCCGCCTGGGCCGGCCACTCGTTACGAGATCTCGCTGTCCACGCATTTGCTCTTTTCCACCTTCGACGATATCGACCGGATCGTTCGGGTCAATGGACTGGTTTGCAAGGATCGCCTCGAGGCCACCCAGCGTGTCTTTGAACACGAGATCATCCATCTCATCGAGATGCTGGTGTGGAACCAGTCGAGTTGCTCAGGCGAACGCTTTCGCTCGTTGGTCTGGAATGTCTTCGCGCATCCCGAGACGCGGCACGATCTCGTTACCCAGGCCGAACGCGCTCGCACCGTCTTCGATGTGCGGGTGGGCGATCGCGTGGTGTTCGAGTGGGATGGGGCCACCATCCAGGGCGTGATTAATCGCATCACCCGCCGAGCCACCGTCCTCGTCGAACGCTCGGATGGCCAACTCTATGCCGACGGCAAACGCTACGTCAAGTACTATGTGCCGCTAAAAATGCTCCGCAAGGCGAATGAGACGTGAGCGACCACTTGTTGGTGGATTCCTCCAGGCGTGCGAAGCGAAATCGTTTCGACAAACCCCGGCACTGGTTGCCTACTTCTGTGGACTCCTCCTTTTTCGCGATCTCTTCCAGTTTTCCCTCAACGCCGAACCTGCCGAAGATCGATAATTCTACCGATTGCTCCGTGGCGAGCAGAGAAACCGACTGTGCCGCGCGAAGCGAAGGCGACCGGGCAAGGAGATGATCCTCGTGCCTGTGTGGGCTGCTGAATCGACTGCGGGAAACGAGGTGAACGATGACGATTCGGCTGGGCTTGCTAGGAGTGGTGCTGCTGGTGACAATGCCCGCCCTGGCTGGAGTGTGGGCGGCGGATTCCGTTCAGCTTAGCTGGTCGAACCGCAACGATCCCATGCCTCTGAGTCCTCCCAAATTGCAACTGGAAGCCCTGCCGGAATCGGTGCGAGCAGCGATAAAGACCGTGCAGGAGCATCCTTGCCTGACCGCTAAAGGGCCGGCAGAAACCTTCAACGCCGATCCGAATGTCTATCGCTGGTTACTGGAACATCCCGAACTAGGCGTGCGAATGTGGCGACAACTTGGCGCGCGAGTCACCGACATCTACGAGCAGTCTCCGGGTGTCTATCGCTGGCAGGATGATCACGGCAGTGATTTGCACTGGTACACGGTCTATCGCGGCCCAGGACTACATGTCTGGTATGCCGAGGGCAAAGTCAAGCCCAACCTGCTGGTGCCCCTGACTCCGTTTCGCTGTATCGTCATGCTACGGTATCTGGAAGGCAAGGATGCCACCGGCAAGTCGGCCATCAAGCATCAGGCATATTTTCAGTTGCACTGCGAGCGCGGCCTGCTCGCTCTGGCCACTCGCTTGCTGGGAGCCTCCGCACCGCGACTGACCGAGCAATACCTGGGCCAATTGCAGATGTTCTATGGCGGCTTGGCTTGGTATCTTGGACAAGACGAGCAGCATGCTAAAACGCTTTATCAGAAGGTCGGACTGATTCAGGCCACACCGACCATGCCCTGAGCGACTATCGCCCCAGGCCTACTCGTCCGATTGTTGATTGCCCCCGGCTCTCTCTCGCGGAAAGTATCCCTGCCATGAACAGTCCGTCCGAGCAACCCCTGACCTACCGATCTGCCGGGCAAGACCTCGAAGCCTACGAGCGCGGCATCGAAGCCATCGCTCCTCTGGCCCGTCGCACCCATTCGCCTCGTGTATTGGACGGCTTTGGTGGCTTTGCCAGCCTGGTCAGCCTCGATTTCAACACGCGTCTTTTCGCTCGCAATTACAAACACCCCGTGCTGGTCAGTTGCAACGATGGAGTCGGCACCAAACTCAAAATCGCCACGCTGATGAACAAACACGACACGGTCGGCATCGATCTGGTCGCCATGTCGGTCAACGACTGCCTGTGTACCGGCGGTGAACCGCTGCTGTTTCTCGACTACATCGCTCTGCCCAAGGACGATCCTGGCCTGCTCTACGATCTGGTCAAGGGCATCAGCGATGGCTGTCTGCAAGCCAACTGCTCCCTGGTAGGCGGAGAAACCGCCATCCTGCCAGATTTTTATCAACCCGGCGATTACGACATGGCCGGGTTTTGCGTCGGCGTGGTCGAGCGTGATCAGATCATCGACGGTCGACACATCCGCCCCGGCGATGCGGTGATCGGCCTAGCCTCAACGGGATTGCATTCCAACGGCTACAGTCTGGCACGCAAGATCGTTTTCGAGCGTGCCGGCTTGAAGGTGACCGATTCGGTGGCAGAACTCGGCCGCACGGTCGGCGAAGAACTACTCGAACCCACTCGACTCTATGTCAAGGCTGTCCAGAGTGTGTTACGCAACTACCCTGTCAAACGACGGGTAGTGCGCGGTCTGGCTCACATCACGGGCGAGGGACTCGAAGGCAACATCCCACGCATCCTGCCGAGTGGCCGACGTGTTCGCCTGCGGCGTAACTCCTGGCCCGTACCGCCCGTCTTTCCCTGGTTGGCACGACTAGGCAACGTACCCGAAGAAGAGATGTTTCGAGTCTTCAACATGGGCATCGGCTTCGTTGTCATCGTCAGCGACTACTATGCCGACAGCATTGTTCGGCACCTCCAGGAAATCGGCTATCCTGCTTGGAATATCGGTGAAGTCATCACCGGAGAGGCTGGGGTCGAGTGGACTTGAAAGGTATCCTTCAGCCGCATTGTAATTCGAGACAAAGTGATTGAAAAGATTCTGTCAGGATGCTAAAGTAGCCAATGGCTAATAGACATCGCCTCCATTAGCTTCCCCTTGTGTAAGACAGCAGTATCGCGACCGTGCCGTCTTTGAACAAACCCGAATCCGTCCGCCACGCCATCGTCGCCCTCGGTCATCGCCTGAAAGTTTCCGAAATCATCGCCTCTATCAAGCAGTCGTTTGGCATCAGTGCAGCTGCGGCAAGGCTCACACTGCTTCACTAATCACTATCGAGCGATTCCTGAACGCCACATTGACCCCATACGGAGTGTCGCATGGCCAGACCTAAGAAAACAACGTCGTCCCAGTCAGAACCATCTCCCGATACTGCCAACAAGCCCAAGGCCAAGGAACTGGTCGCTCAGGCCTTGAAGAATCTGGGTGAGAATGCCCCCAACGCTAACTTACAAGCGTACATCATGGAAAACTACGGCCGCAAGGTGCCTATCACCTACATTTCTCATCTCAAGGGAATAATCTTGGGCAAGGCAAGTGAATCAGCTGCCGCACAGAGCGAGAAAAGCTCCGCCGACGCATCGCCACCCAGCACCCCAGCACGCGTGTCAACCGCACGCTCCAGCCCCACACGCGCCACTCCCTCTCTCTCCACCAGCGACGACCGTTTCCTTGAGGACATTCGCACACTGTTGCAAATCAAGCAACGCCTTGGAGCAAAACGCTTCAGTCAACTAGCGCAGCTAGTTTGCTTCGATGAATCGCCCGATGCCTGAACGGGGCGTTGCTCTCCCTTGTGGACGGAGTGTTGTCTGTGCCTGATTTCATTCATCGGCCGTCGCTGAAGAACTGTAAGAAGCCTCGCAACCCAGACACAGCGCATAACCACACCGCCCACAACGCCAGGCACCTGGCAAGGGCATCAGCACCCCGCCACACAAAGGGCAACTGCATGGGCTGGGTTGCGGAGGGGTAGGAGTTTCCATATTCGAGCAACAGGATTGCAACAACATGATTCCTCTCCTCGCCAATCTAGTGAACACCCATACATTATAGATCGGCTCACATTCGCAGACAAGTGCAAGTTTCTTTGCTTCGATGCTGCGAAGTGTGATAATCGTGTCAGGTGCAAGTACTCCTGACATGACTTGCCTGCAAATCTGTCTTGCTCCACTCCGTTTTCTCTACCTAGAATAGCCGCACCTCCGATTCTGGATGTAGCCAGTCAGTGTGCTACAGATCGGTCTTTACTCCGACTCGCTCCACGCCTCCACGGGTTGGACGACCTCGCAGGAGCCTCTATCATGCAACGGATCTGCCAGTTGTTTCTGCTGCTGAGTATTGTCCTAGTAGGCTGTGGCGTGCAGCAACAGATTCCAGAGCCACGGTTTGCCGTTGAGCGGGACGAGGAGCAGCCCAAGATTCGTCCTGCGGTTCTCAACGGGGGAACTAATCGCGGCAGTCTGGATGAGAGCAAAAGTGGCGATCAAATCGCTCTCAGTCTGCCAGAGATGACACCGCAGGAGCGTTATGAGGCCGCTCTGCTCGAAGCGGTCGATCATCTCGCTCAGGGCAAGCACAGCGAAGCTCTCGAAGCCCTGTATCGGGCCCAGAAGGCACAAGACACCGGGCCGGTGCAACGCGAGATCGACAAGATTCGCGCTATCCTGGCGCAACAAGAAGCCGCTGACAAGGCCATTCAGGATGTCAAGACGGTTCTGGAAGACGGCAAGGCCGACGAGGCCGCTAAACTGGCCAGCCAAGCTCTCAGCCAGTTCGGAGGCGGCGATCGGGGCGAGGAGTTGTCGCAACTCAAACAGCAAGCCGACGCAGTCAGTAACGCCGCCATCGACGATACCACGGTGTTGCAAGCTCGCCTGCAAAGAGAGGCGAATGCGGCCATTAAAGCCGGCAATCTCCGCGCTGCCAGCATCGCTCTAGAGCAGGCGCTCACTCTGGGAGCCAATCCCGACCTGTCCACGCAACTGAGCGACATCCGCACGCGTCTGCAAACCTACGACGAAAGCCGCCGGCTGGCGATAGAACTTCGCCGTGATCCGACCCGTCTGGACGAATCGCTAGAACTGTTCAAAAAGGCGCAGCAAGCCTGGGATACATTGCAAATCCAGCAAGAAATCGAACAATGCCAACTCATCATCGAGCGACGACGCGATCGGCTCAGTGTGGCCGACTTCGAGGTACGCGGTGATCTGGGAGTGGCCGATGCCGGCCGACTGGTCAGTGAGGAACTGCTGGGCCATTTCCGCCCACGTTACGACCTCGTGGAACGCGGTCAACTCAATCGCCTGCTGGCGGAATTGCAACTCAATAGCGACGAACTGGGAAATCTGGACTCTGGAAACCGCGAGCTGAGTCGCCTGGCTCGACTGCGCTATCTGGTGGTCGGCAGTCTGACTCCTCTGGGGAGCGGCGTGGTATTGCAGGCCCGATTAGTCGAGGTATCCACCGGACTGATCGTGCAGACGGCTCGCTACCACGCGGCGAGTGTCGAGGCGCTGTTGCCGAAACTCCGCGATGTGGCGATCATGCTGCAAATGAACGATGAACAGAAGTTGGCGTTTGAGGAAAAGTTGCAACAGGTTGCCGCCACGCTCAAGCCAGTCGAGGCGGCTCCTCTGGAGGAATTGCCGCCTCCTCCACCGCCACCGGCACCGACAGCTCCCCCCCCTCCGCCGCCCATCGTGACCTCCTCGCCGGTTCGGCCCACCTTGGGCGTTCAGCCGGTGACCATTGTTCAGACTTTTGAAACCATGCCGATTGTGGTCACTCCGCCACCGCCTCCGCCGGCGTTGGGGATCGTCCTGGCTCGCGATGACGTTCGCCGACATCGCTTGTTCCGTCTGTCGCTCGAACTGGGAGACAACCTGTTCCGTCGTGGCCACTATCGCGAGGCCAACCGTCACTTCTCACTGGCTCTGACTCTAGGGGGGCCACGCCGAGAACTTATTCTGCGTCTGGATGCTTGCCGCCCCTTCCTGCCCCCACCGCCTCCGCCGGTGGTGGTCGTCCCGCCGCCAGTCGTCGTCACGCCGGTGGTTCCGGTAGCTCCCACTTTTCCTCCGCCGGTGGTTGTGCCTCCGCCCGTGGTCGTTCGACCGCCGATCGTGCGTCCTCGGGCCGCAGTGTTTGGCTTTGTGCTGAACTGCCCGCCCGGCCTGGTTCCCTCAGCCGCTAGCGACTTGCTGGCCGATCAGTTCGCCTCCTATTGTGGCGGCACTTTCCAGATCATCGACCGAGGCGAATTGTGTTGGTACATGGGCCGACTCAACCTGACGGTCGGCGATGTGCTACGCGATCCGATTTCGCGACGCTGTTTGGCTCAGGCCCTCAACGTGCAGTCGTTTATTTTCGGCACGGTGATTCCCACTGCCAGCTTCAATATCGAGACGCACGTGGTGGATGCCGAGACGGGATCGCGAACGGGGACAGGAAAGATCCATGTCAAGGATATTCAGGAGGCAAAACTACGGCTGGGAGAACTGGCTCGGCAGATCGGAGCCAAACCCGAACAGCAAACCGCCCTGGCCAAGCAGGCTGAAGCGAGCGAAGAAACGCTGCGCAACGCGCGTGCGTTGCTGGCGAACAAACCCGCCGAGGCTGCCGAATTGGCTCGTACCGGCCTCAAGACCGATCCGAATAATGTGGCGCTGCGAGCCGTGCTGACCGAGGCCGAACGCAAACTGCGACTGGCAGCCTTGGAAGAGCAGCGTCGCAAGGCGGATGCCGAACGGGCCGCAGCCTTAGCAGCCGCCAAGAAACAGCAAGAGGAATTAGCGCGACAGGCGGCCCTGGCTCGAGCGCGTGCCGAGGCGGCCGCCAAGGCGCGAAGTGAAGCCGAACGCCAGCAACAACAAAAGCAACGTGAGCAAGCTGCCAACAAATTGCTCGTTCAGGCCAGAGCCGCCAGCAAGCAAGGCGACCATGCCCAGGCGTTGCGCTTGCTGCAAAGTGCTGCAGCGTTGCAGCCCAGCCCGGCTATCGACCGCGAACTAGCCCAAGTACGCCTCGCCGCCGAGCAAGCCGCTCAGGCCAAAGCTCTGCAAGAACAAAAGCGTCGTGAGGAAGCCCTGGCACAACAGCGTGCCCAGGCCTTGGCTCGCCTGGAGAAGGAACGTCAGGCCAAGGCCAAACTGGAAGAGCAGCGTCGCCAACTCGCCGAGAAACGTGAGCAAGCTCTCTATGAAGGATATATCAAAGAGGCGAAAACGCTCCTGAGCAAGAAGGAGTTCGCCAAGGCACTTGCCGCGGCGACAGCGGCCCACCGTATCCGGGCCACCGACGAGAGCGAGTCTCTACTCAAGCAAGCCCAGGATGCTTTGAGCCTGGCCGGCAAGAAATCGCCCGAGGAAATCGCTCGCCTCAAGGAGGAAATGCGGCAACGCGATCTGGCCGAGAAGAAGGCCAGAGAGGATCGCGAGGCCTATCTGGCCGCCATGAAAAAGGGCCAGGAAGCGGTTCTGGCCAAACGCTATGACGAGGCCATCGCCGCGTATCAAAGTGCCGTCAAACTCTTTAAGAGCGATGCCGCCCTGAATGGCTTGCGAGCCGCCCAGGAGTTGAAAAAACGCGAGTTGCAAGAGCAGGAAAGACAGGCCAAAGCCAAGGCCGAAGAGGCTAAGCGTGCTAGTCGCTTGCAGGCCTTACTCGAACAGGGCAACAAGGCACTGTTAGCCGGCAAGCCGGCTGAGGCAGTCAAGTTGCTGACCGAAGCACGCAGCCTGGCTCCGACCAACACGGACGTACTGGCCGCCCTGTCGCGTGCCGAACGCGAACGCGATGCCGAGATGCAACGGCTGCGCCGCGAGCAGGAAGCGAAGATGCCCAGGTCGCCAAACTGCTTGCCGCTGGCAAGGCCAATCTGACCAAGAACCGCGCGCTCGCCGGCAAGGCACTCCGCGAAGCTCTGGAGCTAGACCCGACTAATGCCGAGGCGAAAAGTCTGCTGGCACAAGTCGAGAAGGTCATGCCCCCCAGCGAAGATCCCAAACCCAAGATGGAACCTAAGGTCGATCCCAAGCCTAAGGTCGATCTCAAACCCAAGATGGAACCTAAGGTCGATCCCAAGCCTAAGATCGATCTCAAACCCAAGATGGAACCTAAGGTCGATCCCAAACCCAAGATCGATCTCAAGCCCAAGATGGAACCTAAGGTCGATCCCAAACCCAAGATGGAACCTAAGGTCGATCCCAAGCCTAAGATCGATCTCAAACCCAAGATGGAACCTAAGGTCGATCCTAAGCCCAAGGTCGATCCCAAACCCAAGATGGAACCCAAGGTCGATCCTAAGCCCAAGGTCGATCCAGCGATGAAGCAACGTCAGGAGGACTACAAATTGGCCATGTCTGCGGCAGCGATGGCTATGCAGAAAAAAAACTATACCGGAGCGATCAACGCCTACAAGGAAGCCTTGCGATTGATGCCGGGCGATGAGTCGGCGAGTAAGGGACAGGCAGAGGCCACGACAGCGGCTTATCAGGTCTGGATGGAGAAAGGGGAAGCCGCTCTCAAGAGTGGCAATCTGAAACAAGCTCTCCAGGACTTCGATGAGGCACTAAAGTTGAAGCCGGGCGATGCTCGGGCCATCGCCGGCAAGAAGCAGGCGAGTGTTCCACCGTCCAAACCGCCGGTCAAACCGATGCCGACTCCTTCACCTCCGCCGACCAAGGGCGGACTGGCAGCAGCACAGCAACAGTGGCAATTAGGTTCGACGCTGCAAACGCAGAAAAAGTACGCTGAGGCAATCAAGGCCTACAAGCAAGCGCTACAAAGTCTACAAGGCGTGCCGATCAGCCCAGTGGTGAACTCGCTGCAATTCCGCATCACGCTAGGGCTGGCCCAGAGCGAACACGCCTCGGGCGATTATGACAGTGCGGTCAGATCTTACGAGGCAGCCTTGAAGTTGATGCCCAAGGATGCCACAGCTCGAGAAGGGCTATTGCGTGCCAGGGCCAAGAAGCCCTGAGCGTCCGGTTCGAGGGGATGCCGCGACTTGTGCGGATTGGTCTGCCAGCCTCACGAGTCGCGGGATCTTTGTTGGAGTCTGCTGTCTGCACCTTGGAGAGTCTGTGTCGTGTCGGAAGATCGGTTGCAATATCCACCTGCCGTAGCGGAATTGCTCGCCCAGATGCCTCTGGCGCCATTGGGGCCGGGCACTCCGGTTGTAGCGGTTCGTCCCAGGATCGCGGCGTTGGCAGGGACGATCCCGCCCACCTGTTTAGCGGGACTGTGGTTGGCGTTTCACTTCCTGGACGAGTCACACACCCTGAGCCAGGATTTGCCAAGCGTTGAGGGCAGTTACTGGCACGGCATCCTGCACCGCCGTGAGCCGGACGCAGCGAACGCCGCCTACTGGTTTCGTCGAGTGGGACGGCATCCCATCTTCGAGCCACTGCGGCATCGAGCGGCCGAACTGGGCTACGCCGTTAAGGGCCATACCTGGGATCCGTTTGCGTTCATCGAGGCTTGCGAGGCTCACCGGGGCAAGGGTAATGCCGAGGAGGAACGCTTACGCCAGGTGCAACAGGCCGAGTGGGAATTGCTGTTTGCCTGGTGTTTCCAGCGGTGAGCCGTTCAGCCCGCCTTTCGCCGGCAATACGCCACCGCCGTGCGGGCGTAGACGCGGGCCACGCGAACCAGATCGGCGATGTCCACCCACTCGGCGATGGTGTGCTGGCCACCCGCTTTTGGGCCGTGCGTGATGGTGGGGATTGGCCCCAGGCCGTAGAAACTGTTGCCGTCATCGACGAACGGCTTGGGGCCGAGTGGCAGTTCCTCGCCACAGACAGCCCGGTGGGCAGCCTGAAAGATGCTGACCAGTGGATCACTCAACTCCAGACGGAACGGATCACGGATGAAGCGAAACTCGACGGTAATGGACGTTCGCGTATCGGTCGCCAATTGCTCTAGCAGATCGCGGAATTCGCGCTCGACCCAGTGCCGACTCACACCAGGCAACCAGCGACGCGTGCCTTCCAGCCAGCACTCCTGCGGATACTGATTGTATATCTCACCGCTGTGGATCTGACCGATGAACACACTCTCGCAGCCCGCTCGAGTATCGTTTCGCGCTTGCAGAAGCTCTTGCAGTTGCGCCAGCCGACCAACCAGTTCGGCACCGGCGGCGATGACGCTTGGTTCGTCGCTAGGACGCATCACCTCGTGAACGGGCGGCCCCGAGCGACGGATGAGCACCTTCCAGGTGGCAGCTCCGCGACCCACCACCGGCAGATAGCTCGACAGCGGTTCGGGGATCAGCACGGCATCGCCGTGGATGCCCTGGCGGATGAGGTGGTCGAGTTGCTGCCCATAGCCCCAGGGGGCCTCGTGCAAGTCGTGAGCGGTGAAGAGAACTCGACCAGCGGTCAACGCTCCTGAGTCGCGCAGCGCGCGTAGAGCTTCGATGGCCGCCGCTGTGCCGCCCTTCATGTCCGAGGCACCGCTGCCGGTCAGTCGGTCAGCTTCTCGGCTAGGCGGCACGAAGGGCAGATGAACGGTGTCCACATGGCCATCGAACTGTATCGTCGGGCCAGCGACGCCACTGTCGTGCCAGACGATCACGGCTGGTGCGGCCGGATGGCCGGCGGCCTGGCGTTCGACCTGGAAGCCATCGGCACGCAGGATCTCAGCCAGTCGGTCGAGGCAGGCTCCTGCCTGGCCGGTTGGACTGGGGACGGCGATCAATTGCTCGGCGGTGTCGAGCAGCCGCTGCGGATTGACCGCCTGTTCGAGCAGGGCTGCCTCGCTTGCTGTGCTGTTCATAACGAAGCATTGTAATCAATCGCCGCAGCAATGCCAGCACATATCGGGTGAGAATGTGATTTCCTACAATGACACCAACTGCGAATTGCCTATCGGCTGGAGGGTTGTTGGCATGCGTTGCTCGATCCCACTCACGATGGTCGTTGCCGGACTGCTCTTTCTGACAAATATCACGGCATTACTCGCAGCCGACTGGCCACACTGGCAAGGCCCATTACGCAACGGGCACTCACCCGAAAAGTCCGGCTGGAGCGGGGCCGACTGGCCAGCTCAGCAACCGCTGTGGACGGGCCAGGTCGGAGCGGGAAGCACCTCGCCGTTGGTCGTCACCGGCAAACTGTACACCCTCGGCTGGCGCGACAACAAAGATCATCTGGTCTGCCTCGAGGCCAACACCGGCAAGACGCTGTGGACGGTCTCCTACGCCTGCCCGCCGTACAGTCGGCATCGTCTGGGCGACGAGAATTTTTATTCCGGGCCGACTGCCACGCCCGAATTCGATGCCGAGACCGGTTATCTGTACACCCTCAGCACAGACGGCGATTTGCAGGCCTGGGACACGACGGCTCCAGGCAAGCGTGTCTGGGGGCTGAATTTGCTGAGTACCTATGCGATCCCGCGTCGACCTGAGGTGGGCAAGAAGGGTACGCGACGCGATTACGGCTATGTGACCGCGCCGATCGTTCACGGCGACTGGCTGATCGTCGCTGTCGGTGCCCGCGAAGGCTTGTTGATGGCGTTCGACAAACGCACCGGTGCGCGTCGCTGGGTCTCGCAGAGCAAGGAACCGGCCGGCCATTGTGGCGGCTTGACTCCCCTTCGCGTGGCGGGGATTCCCTGCTTAGCGGTGCTGTCGCTCCGCAAACTGGTTGTCGTCCGACTCGACGGGGACAACGCTGGTCAGACCGTGGCGGAGTACGACTGGACGACGGACTTCGGCAACAACATTGCCTCACCGGCCGTGTCGGAGAACTTCGTACTGTTGACCTCGGCGTACAATCGGCAGGCACTGTGCAAACTCGAGATCACTCTTGGTGGTGCCAGACGCGTCTGGGAAAAGCAGCTAGTCTCCGGGGCGTGTACTCCCGTGATTCACAAGGGACACATCTACTGGGCCTGGCAGAAGCTCTACTGTGTCGATTTCGCGACTGGGCAGGAGAAGTGGTCGGGAGGACAGTTCGGCTACGCCGGTTCGTGTCTGGTCACGGCGGACGACAAGCTCATCGTCTGGGGCGAGCGGGGCAAGCTAGTTCTTGTCGAACCGGCCGAGCGATCACCCGGAGCGTACCGCGAACTGGCACGGCGAACCCGATTGGGTAAGGCGGAAGCTTGGCCGCACGTTGTTCTGGCGGATGGCAAGCTGTTCTGCAAGGATCGCGAAGGCAATCTGACCTGTTTCCGCTTGATGCCGCCGTGATGATGCGAGAGGGAGACAGATGCCTCGACCGCGAGCATTTGGCCGTCGAGGCAGTGGGGTAGACTATCAGCGGTCGGTAGGCTTCGCTGCCTCTGTACTAGCCCGGCACAACGGCGGGAATTCCACCACCGCCAGATCGCCCAGCCCCAGAGCGGTTTCTCCCATGACCTTCTTCAACGGACGCATCAGCCATTGCGGCACGCCGGGGATGTCCTGCAAGCCCATTCGCACCTCGTGAACGATGTGTACTTCCGGGGGCAGCAGTTGCTTCAACCCTTGCAACGAGTGCCGATGCGTACACAGGATCACCGTTCGCGGTTGCTTGCGAACCAGAGTGCGCAGATCCTCGATATTTTTGCTAGGAAAGACGCGGAGATCGCGTCGCCCAAGGTAGAACGCCACCGAATCGCAATTGCGCGGGTAACACACCACCGAGGCCGACGGATCGGCACACAGAGCCAGCACCTCAGTGGGTCGGCTCATGGGCGAGCGATACTCGGCGTACCAGGGAATGGCGACCCCATTCGCTAGCACGATCAACAGCCCAGCAACTGCTGCCGTCCACCGGGTCAATCGAGCGCGATACCAGTCGGTGTGCTTCATAAACACGCCGATGACCAGAGCCAGCGAGGGCAGGGCCGGCAGGATGTAGGTCGGCAGTTTGCAAGTCGAGAGGGTAAAGAACAGCACGATCCAGCCGCCGACCAGAACGTGAAAGCTCAGTTCTGGACTGCGAGCCGGCAACCGTTGCCGGTCAAGGAGAAATCGCCCCAACGGCCAGATCAGCAAGGAGCCGGGTAACAGGAATAGGAACACGATGGGCAGGAAGAACCACACCCCCCGCACATGCATGGCTGGTGTCAGGAAGCGTTGCAGGTTGTGTTCCCAGAAGAAGTAGCCGAGAAACTCAGGGATGCGCCAGCACATGGCAACATACCACGGCAAAGCGATGGCCAGCACCACAGCGAAGAAGGCTAGCCAAGCCATTCGCCCCGGCCAGATCCCCTGCCCCGACAGCGTGCGATATAGCCAAAGTGGCGGCACCAGCAACAGGACGGCCACCGGCCCTTTGGTCAGCACTCCCAGCCCACAGGCCACCGCCGCCACCAACCACCATCCCCTGTGCAGCGTCGTCCCGCGAATCGCCTCGAACGCGGCAAAGAGTGACAGACACACTAGAAAGGTCAGCAGTCCATCGAGCAACAGCAAACGAGAGACAACCAGGAAGCCCGGAGCCAGAGACAGCACGAGGGCCCCCAGCAGCGCGGGCCAGTCTCCCAGGACACGTCGGCCGAACAGATAGGTCATCAGGATGCAGCCGTGCAGAGCCAGAGCCGGTATCAATCGGGCTGCCCACACCTCGTAGCCGAACACCGAGTAACTGAGCATGACCAGCCAGTAGAACAACGGCGGCTTATCCAGATAGGGTTCGCTTTGCAGGGTCGGCACCAGCCAGTCGCCGCGTTCCAGCATTTCGCGAGGGATCTGAGCATAGCGGCTCTCGTCAGGTTCAAAGAGGTGAAAGCCGAGGTAAGGATAGAGCAAAAGAGCGGGCAGAATCAGCAGCACGGCCAGGAAGGCTGGCCGCGGCCACCCCTCAGTAGCACTGGAGGGGCCGGCGAACAGTAGCCCTGTCCACAGGTGTCGAATCCAGCCAGACAGAGTGAGGGCAGACTCGGTGCGATCCATGCGCTGGCTCTCCTGAAGCAGTCAGGGACTCACGGCCCGGCTCGCCTTCGCCGCTATGGATTCTTCGCGTCGGGCGATCCAGAGCGGGGTATCAAGGAACGGCAAAGATCATGACACCATCGCCGTCCCAGGTCAACGCGGACTGTCGGCATCAGGAGAAAGCCCGCGACTATCGCTGCAGCACGGCGAGAAACGCATCGGCCGTTCGGGCTGCGTAAGCCGCCTCCTCTCGCGACTTCTGCGGCACCTTGTGCCGCAACAGGCGTTGCCACTAGGCACCGACTTCCAGCAGGTCGGCACCATGTATGAGGCTGTGAATAACGCCGGCCATCACTGCGTTGCCGTCGAAACGCGAGTGATGCCGATCGTCGGATCGACTCGTCTTTGCGAGTTCTTCTTGTATAGCATCAGGGCATCCTCTATGTTCCTCGCAGGAGATCGACTCCATGAGCCGAGCCGCTACCGAATATCGCTATGAGAAGTTGACCTGGCCGGAGATCAACGACGCGGTCGATCTGGGCAAGGTGTGCTTGGTGCCGTGCGGTTCCGTGGAACAGCACGGGCCTCACCTGCCGCTCGATGTGGACATCGTCTGTCCGCAGGGCATCGCCTACGGAGCCGGCCGGGTCATCCCCGATAAACTCCTGGTGTTGCCTCCGGTGTGGTACGGCTACACGGCACACGTCATGGACTTCCCCGGCACCATCAACACGCACTACGAAACCTTCATCCACAGCGTGCTGGACATCACCCGTTCGCTGGCCTA
>Ga0272446_1005165_pt1 | contig 14629 bp, 10 predicted proteins | sample YNPCB0061_FD_194587 | JGI IMG/M metagenome (GOLD analysis project Ga0272446, IMG submission 194587) | Hot spring microbial mat communities from Yellowstone National Park, WY, United States - YNP-CB-006-1 | ecosystem: Environmental > Aquatic > Thermal springs > Hot (42-90C) > Sediment | place...
CCTGACCCCTGGCCCCTGGCCCCTGGTCCCTGCACTCCGGCCCCTCACTTCCGGGGATGCGCTTTGTCATACACATCCATTAAATAATCCAGGTTCACATGGAGGTATTTCTGGGTCGTGGACAGTTGGGCGTGGCCCAGCATTTCCTGCACGGCCCGCAGATCGGCCTGCCCTTCCAGGAGGTGGGTGGCAAAGGTATGGCGCAGGCCGTGGGGCGACAGCGGCTGCCCCAGGCCGGCCTTTAGGGCCCACTTCTCCACCAACCGGGCCACACTGCGGGTGGTGAGGCGGCCGCCCCGGTAGTTGAGAAAGACCGCGTCCCGACCCGAGGCCGGGGAATCGGGGGTTAAGAGTTCCCGGCGGACGTGCAGATAGAGGTTCAGGGCGTGATAGGCCGGGGTGCCGATCATGACCAAGCGCTCTTTGCCGCCTTTGCCCCGTACCTTGGCCAGCCGTCCGGCCAGGTCCAGGTCGTCCAGGTTTAAACCCACCAGCTCGCTTACCCGCAGCCCGCCCGAGTAGAACAGCTCCAACATGGCCCGATCCCGCAGGTCCAGGACCGTCTGGCCGCTGGTCTCCTCCAGGAGATGAAAGACCTCGTCAATGGTCAGGAACTTGGGCAGGTGCTGCTCCAGCTTCGGCGTCGGCGCCAGGGCGGCGATATTATGGGGCAGCACCCCCTGGCGCACCAGGAAGCGGCAGAAGGTGCGCAGGGCCGCCAGCTTGCGGGCCACCGAGGCCTTGCGGTTGATTCCATGCCGGGCCGCCAGAAAGGCCCGCAGGTCGGGATAGGTCAGGGCCGCCAGACGGACCGGGGGCCGGCGGCCGGCCAGGAAATCCAGGAACTGCCGGACATCGCTCAGGTAATTGCGCACGGTATGGGCCGCCAGGGCCCGCTCCACCTCCAGGTGCCGGGCAAATACCGCCAGCCAGTCCTGATCTTCTGCCATCTGTGCTCCCCCGGCCTGAAAGCCTTACCGAAAATTTATTTTTTATAATATATTTCTGAACAAATCAATGTTTTTATCGGCCGGCCCGGCCGTCCCTTTTCCCTCGCCAACAAACAAAAAGGGCAGCTCTCGCCGCCCTCTTGGTCGTGCTCATGCCTGGAAAAAACCTAATAGGTATAGACCCTGGTCCTGGCCGGGATTTCCAGCAGTTTTTCCAGTTCATGATGCAGTTCTTGGCGTTCCGGGTTGTTGAACCAGGTTTCCCAGTCCTTAAGGCTTTCCCAGGTGCTGATGACCAGATAATGGTTGGGATCATCCACGGCATGCATGGTCTCGCCTGAGATGTAACCGGGCTGCTGCATGGCCTTGACCCGCAGCTGCCGCAGCAGGCGGACGATCTCGCTGACATTCTTCCCTTTGATGGTGCGCTCCAGCAATACTTTAATCATGAGCTTGCCCTCCCCAGAGGTGAACGCCAAAAAAACCGAACTAGCTAGATTTTACCGGTTTTGGCAAGCCGATTCAAGGAAAAATTGCCGCCCCGGGCCCTGCGGCAAAAAACGGGATGGCAACCGGCACTTGCTTTGCGCCTGCCAGGGCGCCTGCTTTCGCGGGAGCGTTAAAAAGTAGTGAATATCTTCACAAATATCGCCGGAAAATTTGGCGGCCCGTCGGAGGTATGGTATAATTTCAGGCAGAATCGAGTACCCGCCCTGGCCCCTGGACTGGGCCGCGGGGAAGGCCCGGTCGCTGCTGTTCTTGCTCTCAGGCCACCGTTCGGCTGGATGCATGGCCATTTCCGGCGGGACACCGGCGCACCATGAACAGCACGCCGGCGGCGTTGCGGGGTTTGGCTCGACCAGCGGCCCGCCCCCTACGAACAACGAGCAACTGACAACTATTTTGCCAACCACAGGAGGGCCCATGGCAGTTGGGACGAGTTATGGCTTGGAACCCCAATTTACCCTGAGCGACGAGATCTTCCGGGATCGACAGATCTGCGTCACCGATTGCTATCAATGTGCCAAGTGTTCGGCCGGCTGTCCCCTCACCTTTGCCATGGATCGGCTGCCCCATGAGATCATTCGCCTGGCCGGCCTGGGACAAACGGACCTGGTCCTGGACAGCAACACCATCTGGGTCTGCTCCGCCTGCGAGACCTGCACAACCCGCTGTCCCAATGACATCGATATCGCCGGCGTCATGGATTATCTCAAGGAAAGGGCCGTCCGCACCGGGCGGCCGGTGCCCCAGCCCCAGGTCCTGGCCTTCCACCGGGCCTTTTTGGACGACATCCGCCTGACCGGCGGGCGGCTCCACGAGCCGCTGTTAATGGGGTTATATCTGCTCAGGAGCGGCCAGGGACTGAAAAAATTGCAGACCGGCGCCCTCAAGGAAGACCTGCAGTTGGGTCTCAAGATGTTCCGCAAGGGGCGCCTGAGCCTGAAGCCGCCCCGGCAGCTGCAGCAGCTCGGGGCCCTGGCCAAACTCTGGCATACACCCTAATCATAGGATGGCGGCATGAAGGTCTCATACTACCCGGGTTGTTCTTTGGAGCACAGTGCCAGGGATTATCAGGAATCCATCAGCGCCGTGGCAGCCCTCCTCAATATTGACCTGACAGAAATCCCCGATTGGAACTGCTGCGGCGCCACCGCGGCGCACAGCATTGATGCACACCTGGCCCTGACCCTGGCGGCCCGCAACCTCATCCAGGCCGAAGCGCTGGGCCAGGATGTTGTGGTCCCGTGCGCTCTCTGCTTTAATCGCCTCAAGGTGGCGGAGCACACCCTCGTGCATCAGCAGTCGGCGTTGCCCGAAATGAACTATCAGGGCGTCATCAAGATCTGGGATCTCCTGGACTATCTGACCCAGCCGCCTCTCCTCGACCAGATACAGGCCAAGATTGTCCGCCCCCTCCGAGGTCTGCGTACGGTCTGCTACTATGGCTGCGTGGTGGCGCGCCCGCCCAAGATTACCCAACGCCCGGACTATGAAAACCCTACGAATATGGATACGCTGGTCAAACGCCTGGGCGGCAACCCCTACCCCTGGTCCTATAAAACCGACTGCTGCGGCGCCGGTTTTACCATTTCCCGGCCGGATATTATCGACACCCTGGTGCAGAAGCTCTATGATCGGGCCCTGGAAGCAGGGGCCGAGTGCATCGTCGTCTCCTGCCAGATGTGTCAGGCCAACCTGGACATCCCCCAGGAGCGCATCTCCCGGCAAACCGGCAAGTCCTATTATCTGCCGGTCTTGTACTTTACCGAACTCATCGGCTTGGCCCTGGGGCATCCTGAGGTCACGACCTGGCTGAACCGTCATTTTGTCGATCCCCTGCCCCTGCTGCAGCGGCGGGGTCTGCTCTAGGGCCGGCGGCAGACAGGCCTCTTGTGGTAATCCAGCAAAAAAAACAGGATTTTTTATGGCGACTGAGGAAAAAGCTAGCATCGGCGCAGTCTTGGTGGTGGGCGGCGGCATTGCCGGCCTGCAGGCGGCTCTCGATACGGCCAACGCTGGTTTCAAGGTCTATCTGGTGGAGAAAGACATCTCCCTGGGCGGCATCATGGCCAAATTGGACAAGACCTTTCCCACCAACGACTGTTCCACCTGCATGATCTCGCCCAAGCTCATCGAAGTGGGCATGCATCCGGATATCGAAGTCATCACCCAGGCCGATGTGGAGAGTCTGACCGGCGAGCCGGGAAACTTTTCCGTGACCCTGACCCAGGCGCCCCGTTATATTGATCTGGCCAAATGCACCGCCTGCGGCGATTGTGCCAAGGTCTGCCCGGTGGAGATGCCCTCAACTTTTGATGAAGGTTTGGGCACCCGGCGCGCGGCCTACCGCCATTTTCCCCAGACCATCCCGGCGCAGTTTGCCATCAAAAAGTTGGACCGGCCCCCCTGCGTCACCACCTGTCCGGCCACCCTCAAGGTGCAGGGCTATGTCCAGCTCATCAAAGTGGGCAAATACGAGGAAGCCGTCAAACTCATCATGGAGGAGCTGCCCCTGCCGGGGGTGATCGGCCGGGTCTGTCCCCACCCCTGCGAGAGCGCCTGCCGCCGCCGGGAGATGGACGAGGCCATCGCCATCTGCGATCTGAAGCGCTTCGCCGCTGACCAGGTGGATCTGGCCAAACTGCCCATCCCCAAGGTCCCCAGGAAACGCAAAAAAGTCGCCATTATCGGTTCCGGTCCCGCCGGCCTCTCCTGTGCCTACCATCTGGCCCGTCGCGGCTACCCCTGCACCATTTTTGAGGCTTTGCCAGTAGCGGGTGGCATGCTGCGGGTGGGCATTCCCGATCACCGCCTGCCCAAGGATATCCTCGAAAAAGAGATTGCTTACATCCAACGGTGGGGGGTGCAGATCAAGACCAATATGGCCCTGGGCCGGGACCTGACCCTGGACAGCCTCGTGAAAGACGGCTATAAGGCCATTTTCCTGGGACTGGGCTGCCATGCCGGTACCTCCCTGGGCATCCCTGGAGAAGAAGCCGAGGGCGTCCTGGAAGGGGTGGACTTTTTGCGCCGCCAGGCCTTGGGCCAGCCTGTGCGCCTCGGGAAAAAAGTCTTGGTCGTGGGCGGCGGCTATGTGGCCCTGGACGTCGCGCGCACGGCCCGACGTCTGGGATCGGAGGTTGTCATTCTCTATCGCCGTTCCCGCCAGGAAATGCCTGCTGCACCTGAAGAAATCCTGGAGACAGAGCGGGAGGGCATCCGCATCGAATTTTTGGCGGCACCTCAGGAAGTGGTGCTCAAAGACGATGCCGTCGCCGGATTGCGCTGCCTGCGGATGGCCTTGGGCGAAGCCGACGCCTCCGGACGCCGGCGTCCCATCCCCATCCCCGGCTCCGAATTTACCATAGCCGGCGATCTGGTGGTGGCCGCAGTCGGGCAGAAGCCCATTCTGGACTGTCTGGAAGGAACGGGGATTCAGCTCACCCGCTGGGGCACCATCGACGCCGATCCCATCACCTATATGACCTCGCGGTCGGGCGTCTTTGCGGCCGGGGACGTCCAGGTCGGCCCCTGGATCGCCATCGGCGCCGTGGCCGGCGGGCGAGAAGCGGCCGAGTCCATTGACCGTTATCTCCAGGGTCGGGATCTGGCCGCCGGCCGGGGGGTGAGCACTGCCGCCCAGGCCATGCAGGGTTGGGTGGATATCCCTTTAACCGAAGAAAAACAGCCCCGGGAGCCCATGCCCCTCCTGCCGGTGGACCAGTGTCTGGCCACCTTTGCCGAGGTCAGACAGGGTTACAGTGAAGAACAGGCCCGCCGGGAGGCCGAACGCTGCCTCAACTGCGCCATCTGTTCCGAGTGTCTGCAGTGTGTCCAGGCCTGCAAACCCGGCGCCGTGGATCACAGTCAGCAGGCCAAAAAGCTGGTACTCCAGGTCGGCGCCGTCATCCTGGCCCCCGGCTACCGGCCCTTCGAGGCCCGCCGCAAGGTTGAGTACGGCTATGGCCGTTATGCCAACGTCATCACGGCCCTCGAATTTGAGCGCCTCCTGTCGGCTACCGGTCCGACCCAAGGCCACGTCCAGCGGCCCGCAGATGGCCGCAAGCCCAAAAAGATCGCCTGGATCCAGTGCGTCGGCTCCCGGGACAAGGCTGCCGGCCGGGATTACTGCTCTTCCGTCTGCTGCATGTATGCCACCAAACAAGCCATTATCGCCCGGGAACACGATGCCGAGGTGGAGCCGACCATCTTCTTCATTGATATGCGGGCCCATGGCAAGGGCTTTGACCGGTATTACGAACGGGCTGAAGCAAGCGGCGTCCGCTATGTGCGCTCCATGGTCTCCCGGGTAGCCGAGAAGCCGCAAAGCAAGAATCTGGAAATATCCTATGTCGATGCCAACGGCAAGATCCAACAGGAGGAATTCGACCTGGTGGTGCTGTCGGTGGGTCTGGACGCCCATCCCGAGGCCGTGGCTCTGGGCCGCCGTCTGGGGTTAGAGACCAATCCCTGGAATTTTGCGGCCAGCCGACCTTTTGCCGAAGTAGCCACCTCCCGGCCCGGCGTCTTCACCTGCGGCGTCTATCAGGCCCCCAAAGACATCCCCGAGACCGTGGCCCAGGCCCTGGCTGCGGCGGCCTCGGCCTCGGCCCTGCTGGCCGACTCCCGCGGCACCCTGTTGACCTCCAAGACCTATCCGCCGGAACGGGACGTCTCCCTGGAGGAGCCTCGGGTCGGGGTCTTTGTCTGCCATTGCGGCATCAACATCGCCGGGGTGGTGGATGTCCCGGCGGTTACCGACTACGTCAAGACCCTGCCCCATGTGGTCTATGCCGATCACCTCACCTTTACCTGTGCCACCGATTCCCTGGAAAAGATCAGGCAGGTGGTCCAGGAACACCACCTCAACCGCGTCGTGGTGGCGGCCTGCAGCCCCCGCACCCATGAGCCCCTCTTTCAGGAAAACCTGCGGCAGGTGGGGTTGAATAAATATCTCTTCGAAATGGCCAATATCCGGGATCAGGATTCCTGGGTGCACCAGGCCGAGCCCGATAAGGCCACGGCCCTGGCCAAAGACCTTATCCAGATGGCCGTGGGCCGGGCCCTGAATCTGGAACCTTTCCAGGAGACCAAGTTCCAGGTGGTACCCCGGGGTCTGGTGGTGGGCGGCGGCCTGGCCGGCCTCACCGCGGCCCTGACCCTGGCCGAGGCCGGCTACGAGAGCACGGTGGTGGAAAAAGAAGCGGAGCTCGGCGGCCTGGCCCGCCGGCCCCACCTTACCCGGGATGGCCGCTCGGTCTCCGCTTACCTGGCTGAAATTCTGTCCAAGGTCCAGCAACACCCCAGGATTCAGGTTCTGACCAGTGCCAGGGTGATTGAGTTTCGCGGCCATCTGGGGAAGTTTGTCAGCGTCGTGCAGACCGGTGCCGGCCAGCGCCTCGAGGTCTCCCACGGGGCCACCATCTTAGCCCCCGGCGCCGTGGAATATCGGCCGGTGGAGTACCTCTATGGCCAGGCGCCCCAGGTCCTGACCCATTTAGAGCTGGAAGAACGGCTGGCCGGCGGTCAGTCGCTGCCCACCGGCAGTACGGTGGTCATGATCCAATGTGTCGGCTCCCGGGAGCCGGATTTCCCCTACTGCTCCCGCGTCTGCTGCACCAATTCGGTCATGGACGCCATCCGCCTCAAAGAACAGGACCCCACCGTCAAGGTCATTATCCTCTACCGGGACATCCGCACCTTCGGCTTCAATGAGCTGGCCTACCAAAAAGCCCGCAGCCTGGGGGTCCGCTTTATCCGATTCGAACGGCTGGCCAAACCCGAGGTGACCCCTGTGGGCCGGCGACTGCAGGTCAGGGTTTTTGATCAGAATCTGCACACCCCGGTGGTCATCCCGGCCGATTACCTTATCCTGGCCGCGGCCTTCCGGCCCAGCCCCGGGTTGGCTGAGATCGCCCGTATCTATAAACTGCCCGCGGACATGGACGGCTTCTTCTTGGAGGCCCATGTCAAGCTGCGGCCCCTGGATTTTTCCAGCAATGGCTTCTTCCTGGCCGGCCTGGCCCATGCCCCCAAGTTCACCGAAGAAGTCATTGCCCAGGGGCAGGGCGCCGCGGCCCGGGCCCTGGGGATCCTGGCCCAGGAGACCATGGAGGTCAGCGGTGCCGTGGCCTATGTCAACACCGGCGATTGCGTCCGCTGCCTCAACTGCCTGCGGGTCTGTCCCTACGGCGCCCCCCAATTCGATCCGGATGTGGCTCGGGTGTCCATCGATCCGGCCGCCTGTCAGGGCTGCGGTATCTGCTGCGCCACCTGCCCGGCCTTGGCCATCGACATCAAACACAGCCGGGATCGCCAGTTCCAAGGCATGCTGCAGGCCATCTCCTGAGCTCGGGAGGGACTAACCTGCCTTCGGCCGATTAGCCATGGCCAAAGGCCTGATGGGGAGTTGGGGGGAGGATTTTGGGGCAAGGGGAGGGGGGGCTGTGCCCCTCGAACCCACTCCCGAAAAAGCATTTGTCAACAACCTGCTGGCGCCCTGAGCCGCACTCCCGGCAATCCAGTCTTAGAGCGCCGCCTTCATCAGCGCAGCCTCCCCGGCAGCAGCCCGTCGGTCCACCGGCAACAGGACCGTAAAGGTTGTCCCCTGCCCGGGTTCGCTGGCCACCCGGATCGACCCGCCGTGCCGGGCAATGATCCCCTGGGAGACCGCCAGCCCCAGGCCGGTACCATGCCCCGGCGGTTTGGTGGTAAAAAACGGATCAAAGATATAGGGCAGGATCGCCGGGGGGATGCCCGGGCCATTATCCGTAATGGCCAGGGCGATGGTATCGGCATTTTCTGGGAAAACCGCCACCCGGATCTCCCCCTCCCTGGCCACGGCATCCAACGCATTGATGAGGATATTCAAGATGACCTGCCGCAACTGCCGCCGGTCCCCATAAACCTGGGGCAGGGTCGGCGGCAGATCCAGCTCTAAGCGGACGCCGGCTAACTTGATCTGTTTCTTTACCAACAGCAGGGTTTCCCGCAGCAGCGAGCCCAGGTCCAACGGTTCCATGGCAATCTCCGATTCCCGGGCATAATCCAGGAGATTGCTGACGATGCCTCGCAACCTGTCAGATTCATTGATAATTTCCTGGAGCATCTCCGCCTTGTCGGCCTCGCTCAGTGCCTGGCCGTCGTCCCGCAGGGTATAGGCGGTCAGAGTAATATTATTAATAGGATTGTTCAGTTCATGGGCAATACCGGCCGTGAGCGTCCCCAAGGCCCGCAATTTTTGCGTCTGCATCAGGATGTCCTGACGGCGCTGTAGTTCGGCCAGCATCAGGTTCATGGCCTGGGTCAGGTCATACAGTTCATCCTGATAAACGTGCACCGGCGTCAAGGGCGTAAAATCCCCCTGAGCAATGCGGCGGGTGAATCTCTTCAGGCGGGCCAGAGGGCCCAAAATCTGGCGGGAGAGCTTGTGGGCCAAAAAGGCCATCACCACAAAGAGAAAACCCAGATAATAAATGGGCACCTGTTTGGCCAACGTCAACATCCGGGCCACGGCCTGGCGTTCCTGCTGCACCAGGTTGAGACCCTGCGCCAAAACCGCGGCGCCGGAACGGCGCAGGTCGGCCTCCACCTCGGCACGAGGACGTTGCTCCCCGCCGCCGGTTTGCCCGCCGGCCCCACATGCTTCCAACCTTTGGGCATAGCGCCCCAACTCCTGTTGCAGGTCCTGCACCTGCCCGGCGCCAACCACTTCGGCCAACTGGCCGGCGTTCACCCGGAGCAGTTGCTGCGCCGTATGCACGTGGGCCAGGGCATCAGACAGATTGGTGCCGTACAGGAAAAAATTCTTTTCGAAACGCCGGGCCTGCTGCAGTTCCAGCACAAGGGTGTCAGCCACCTCCAGAAAATGCAGCTTGGTCTGCAGGTGTAAGAGAACATAATAGGACAGCAGGGTGATGCCGAGGGCCAGGAGAAAACAGATCAGAAAACCGGAGGTGATGCGAAACCACAAGGAAAGGCGGGGGCGGGCGGCGGGCGCCGCAGTCGGCAGCCCCGGTTCGGGCGGCTGGGCCCGGACCGCACCAGCGCTCGGAGATGCATGCGCAGCGTTTACCATATGCCAGCCTGCCGGGAGCAACCCCGGTCACTGTTAGAACAAAAAAATCTGTAACCGTTCAGCTTATGATCAAAAGAGTGCTACTTTTTTGGCAAGTATTCAGATGGCCACCGGGATAATGCTGTGGCCTGATTGCCGTGATATGGCCGCTGGCGCGGCCCCGGCGATTCCGGTCCGCCTGCCGGTTTCGGCCTTTATCTGCCGCCCGGACCGGCGGCACCACTCTTGGCAATCCTCGCCTGGGCGGTCAAATTTTCCTGGCCATGGCGCAGGGCCTGCTGATAGGCCTTGATCACTTCCCGCTCGTAGGCCGAGGTGGATGCAGCATTATAAACCCGCAAGACCTGCAGCAGGTTGCCATTATACTTGTCGAGCAGGCGGGCCAGGACCGCGGCCCCGCCCATGATATTTTCCCGGGGGTCGTGCGGGTTCACCCCATATTTTTTGGCGGTCAGCCGATGCAATTGCATCAGTCCGAGACATTGCCCCCGTCCTGAAGTCGCCTGCGGATTATACCTCGATTCAATGGCGCACACCGCCTGGATCAAGTAAGGAGAAATCCGGTATTTCCTAGCCGCCTCCTTCATATAGTGCCAATATTCCTGTTTTAAAACAAGCCTGCCGATACGCGGCGGCGTGGCCGGCCACGGATCGATAATCGTGCCAGGGGAAGCAGTATGTCGGTTCTGATTGCCTGCCTGGCCTGTCGCTGCTTCCTGTTTTATCAGGGTGGAGTTGGGCCTGGAAACGTGCAGTTGAATATTTTGTGGATACGAACGGCACGACTGCACGAGTAGACAAGAAAGGGTTAACCATAGGAATAATATACATTTTTCCATTCTATAATACCTCCAGGGATGCAGGCCGGGCAGCTTCGGGCGGTTGAGAGGCTGGAACAGTGTGGCTGAAAGCGGCAAAGGAGGAATGCCAAAGGGTGGCCCAGCAGGTGCCTGCGTATATGGGGCTCGAACATGCGGTTTTGTGATATATATCACAATTTTTTGGACCAGGCAAGAAGTATTTCCCCCCTTGTTCCTGTCGGACAAGGGGGCCCGGCCTGTCGCCAGCTCTTTTCGGGATAATCGCGAGTGCGTGGAAATTTAACGTTATTCTAACGGAGACCGTGCCTGGCCGGCCGGCCTGACAGCCGGGGCGCCGCCCAGCCAACCGAGACCGAAGGTCAAAAGGGTGCCCAGAAGGAGCAGCCAGGTCCAGCCCAGCGGGAGGATCTTTTTTTCCGAGAGGAGCAGGAGGGCTAACATGAGGAGGGCGGCGAGGATCATAGCTGTGGCGTTTATCCGGTTGCCCCGCCGCTTGGTGAGCAGGCCGAGAAGGAATACCCCCAGAAGGGAGCCATAGGTGACGCCGCCGATCTTGAAGGCCAGCCAGAGAAATTTTTCGCCGAAGCTGCAGGCATAGGCAACCCCGGCCAGCAGCAGGCCGAAGATGATGACCCCCAGGCGGGAAATCATGAGATAATGGCGGTCGCTGCCCTGAGGGTAGAGGACCGGCCGATAGAGATCGGTAACAAAAGAGGTGGTCAGCGAGCCGAGGGGCGAATCAATGCTGGCCATGATGACAGCCGCCAACATCAGCCCCCGCCAGCCCGCGGTCATCTGCTGGGCGATGAAATGGGGAAAGATATTATCGCCCTTGGCCGGCAGGGACAGTTCCGGGTGTTGGGCATAAAAGGTATACAGGCAGGAGCCGATGAACAGGAAGATGAACATGACCAGGCCGCTTCCCAGAGGCGTCAGCAGCAGGGTTTTCTGGCTGCTCTGCCGGGTTTTCACGGTGAGCAGGCGCTGCATGATCTCCTGGTCGGTGCCGAAGGCCGCCATTGAACCGAACAGTCCGTTCAGGGTAGCCAGGACAAAGAGATTGGGGTCGGTGGCCAGGCTGGCCAGAAAAGGGCCGAGCCCGACCGCCGCAGGATTGGGCCCCCAATTGAAGATGGTCATCTTGCCGGCGCCGCCGGCCACGGCCAGGACGGTCGCCGCGCCGCCGTCAATGGCAGCCAGCAGCAAGGCGACGGCGGCCAGGCCGGCCGCGGTGAATATCAGGCTTTGCAGGACGTTCGTCCAGATAACGGCCTTGATCCCGCCCCAGGAGATATAGACAATACTGACGCCGGTAAAGAGGCCGATGGTCCAGGTCAACGGCAGCCCCAAGAGAATGCTCACCGCCAAGGCCGCCACCAGGAGCCGCACCCCGGAGGCCAGCAGGCGGGTGATAAAAAAAAGGAGCGAAGCGGTGATTTGGGTGGCCGCGCCGAAGCGCTGCCCCAGAAATTCATAGATGGAGGTGCATTGATAGCGGTAAAAGGCCGGAATAAAGAGCAGCGCGAGAACAACCCGGGCCAGGAAAGACCCGAGAAAAAATTGGGCATACTCCCAGTTTTCCATGAAGGCAATGGCCGGCACCGAGATCAGGGTGACGGCGCTGATCTCCGTGGCCACAAAGGACAGGCCGGCCGCCCACCAGGGGATGCGGCGGTTGCCCAGAAAGAAGTCGGCGGTGGACTCTTCCCGGCGTCCCGACCAGAGCCCCACCACGAGCAAGAGGGCTAGGAGGATCAAGACGACGGTATAGTCCGGCCAGGTCAGGCTGCTGCGCGACCACGCGGCTTGCGGCATCATGGCCATTTAACGTATCACAATTTTCTCCTTTTTGATACAATGTCCGGCCATGGAACTTGCAGATCTGCTCGGTCAGAAGTTAGTTCTGGGGATCCCCGGGACCGGCCTTACCCCCGATATTATCCAGCATTTCCGAGAACTCCGGGCTGGTGGGTTGATCCTCTACCGCCGTAATTTTGTCTCTCCCCGTCAGGTGCGCACCTTGATCACCGACCTGGAGGAGGCCTTGGGCCGCCGCCTGCTGGTCCTGGTCGATCACGAGGGCGGCCGGGTCATCATGTTTGGGGAGGGCGTGACGATCTTCCCCGATAACCTGGCAGTGGGGACCGTCGGTCAGGTGGAGTATGCCCGGCGGCAGGGAGAAATCGAGGCCAGGGAACTGCGGCGTTTGGGGGTGGATGTCAATCTGGCGCCAGTTCTGGATGTCCTCACCGCGGCCTATAGTCCCAACATCGGCATCCGCTCGTATGGGCAGGACCCACAGCTGGTGGCGGCTCTGGGCAGCGCCCGCCTCGCCGCCATGCAGGCCGGCGGCCTGTCGGCCTGCGCCAAACATTTTCCCGGCAAAGGCCATGCGCCGGTGGATGCCCATCTGGGGCTGCCGGTCATCCCCTCCACCTGGCAGGAGATGGCCGCGGTGCACCTGCCGCCCTTTGTGGCCGCGATCCAGGCCGGCGTCGATCTGATTATGTCCTCCCATCCCTCTTATCCCAATCTCGATCCGGGGCCCCGGCAGATTGCCACTTTTTCCCGGCGGCTGATTACTGACTGCCTCCGCCGGGAACTGGGTTTTCAGGGAGTCGTCAGCAGTGATGATTTGGAGATGGGGGCGATTGCGGCCGTCTGCCCGGTTGGCCAGGCAGGGGTCCTGGCCACGCAAGCCGGACACGATTTGCTGCTGATCTGCCATACCCCGAGCGCCCAGAGAGAGGTCCAGCGGGCATTGCTGGCGGCTTATGAGAGGCGGGAACTATCCTGGACGGAATTGGAAGCCAGCGTTGCCCGCCTTACCGCCCTCCGGGCCAAAAGGGCAAGCAGGTTCGCCCCGGGGGAGCCGGTTCCGGAAGCGGCCGGGGCCGATCTGGCGGCCGCCATCTCCCGGCAGGCGGTGCGGGTATTGCAGGACAATGCCGGCCTGCTGCCCCTCGCTGGCGGCCGTCGGAGCCTGGCGGTCATCTTTCCCCGCTTTGCCGAACTGGCTGATCGGATCATGATCGAACCGGAGATGGTTGCCGGCCAGGACTTGCTGCGGGAAGAATTCGCCAAAACCGGGCTGGACCCCGAAGTGCTTCTGGTAAGCATGGAGCCCAGCCCTGATGACCTGCAGGCCGCCGCGCAGTTGGCCGGTCGGCTGGAGCTGACCGTCCTGTGCTGTTATGACGCCCATCTCTTCTCCAGCAATAAGGCCTTATTGGACCGGGTGCAGGCGGCCGCCCGCCAGCTGATCGTGGTTCTCCTGCGGGATCCCTATGATCTGGCGTTTCTCAGACCGGAGGTCACCTGTCTGACGGCTTTTGGCTGGCGGCTTTGCCAGCTGCGGGCCCTCCTGGCGGCCATCTGTGGCGGCGTTGCGCCTGCAACCGGCGAGAGTTGTTAGGGCAGGACGAGGCGGAACCAGGTCTGGCCGGGTTGGCTGGCAAACGTCACGCGGCCGCCATAAGGGGCGATTAGTCTCTGCGCGAAGAACAGCCCGAGCCCGGGCTTGCTTCCTGTGGGAGATTGTTTGGTGGTAAAAAATGGCGTAAAGATGTCATTGCGGATAGACGCCGGGATTCCGGCACCATTGTCACCGACGGCAAGAATCCGATGGCCGTCTGCCAGGTAGGTGGCGATAGTCAGAACCGGTTCTGCCACCTCTTGCAGGGCGTCCAGGGCGTTGTCGACGAGGTGACAAAAGCTCTGGCTGAAGTCGACGTAATAGCCGGTAATGGGCGGCAGGTGCTCCCGCGGCTGCCAACGCTTGACCACCCGATTTTTGAAAAACGGCTCCATCTGATAGCCTTGCAGTTCCGAGTCCACCAGCTCATTGAGGTCGATTTCCTGGGGGCCATGCTGATCCTCGTGCAAGGCACAGTATCGCAGCCAGTTAACCAGAACCTGTAATTTATCAGCAATCTCAACTAGTTGTTGATTTTTTCGGCTGCGATATACCAAGAAGTCTTGCCAGACCGGCAGTAATTCTTCGGGCAATTGCGGGGCCAGGGTAGCTTCTTCTTCCTGCAGTTTTCGGGACAGCAGTTCTGAGTGCATGAGAAGCACTTGCAGGGGCGTATTCAGGGTGTGGATGATGCCGGTAATGCGTCGCCCCACTATGGCATGCCGATGTTGCTTAACCAATTCTTGCAGCAGATCTTCCCAGATGGCCTCCAACTCTGGTCGGTTGGGTTTCACGGTCTGTTCCGCCTGATTTTCCTGCAACGATTTCATGGCCGAGGCTCGCCCGCGGCAAAATGGTTCAT
>Ga0272446_1005166_pt1 | contig 14626 bp, 8 predicted proteins | sample YNPCB0061_FD_194587 | JGI IMG/M metagenome (GOLD analysis project Ga0272446, IMG submission 194587) | Hot spring microbial mat communities from Yellowstone National Park, WY, United States - YNP-CB-006-1 | ecosystem: Environmental > Aquatic > Thermal springs > Hot (42-90C) > Sediment | place...
TGACACTCAACGCGGTGCCCCCCAATGCCCATGTGGCGGAGTATTTGCCCGGCGAGGAAGCTGCCTCCCGCGCGGCGGTGGTGATCTGCAACGGCGGCAGCCCCACGACGCAGCAGGCACTGGCCGCTGGCAAACCGGTCATCGGCATCGCCAGCAATCTCGACCAGCACCTGAACATGTCCGCCCTCGAACACGCCGGCCTCGGCGTGCGACTGCGGGCGGAACGGTTCACCCAGAGCAATTTGGGGGCGACGGTCCGTGAGATTGTCGTTAACCAATTAGTCCGGGACGCTGCTCACTCAATCGGCACTCGGTTTGAGGAGTTCAGCATGCGTCAGCGGTTCTGTCATTTCCTGCACAGTCACATGCAGGCCGGATCGGGAGGAGTCTCCCTTGCCTCAACAGGAACACGGTCATGAGTGATTCGCACAAGTACGCGTGTGAGGAGGTTCCACCCGATCTCCGCTTTTTCCGGGCCAACCGCTCCATTGTGGAGTATGAAATCCGCCCCGGAAACACCGTCACATTCCTCCACGAAGTCGATCTGACGGAAGTCGAGCGCATTCGTGAGAGAGTGAAGGCTACGGGCACGGAGGCTCCGTCGTACACCGCGTTCGTCGTCAAGGCAGTGGCCCTGGCATTACGGGAGTTTCCCTATGCCAATCGCCGCATCTGGGGTTGGCGGTGGATTCCTTTCCTTGGCACCCGCTTGCAACAGTTTCACACCGTAGACGTCGCTGTTGCCTGCGAACGAAATGTTCCCGGTGCCCCGGTGGCGACATTCATTGACATCATTCGCAATGCAGACACGCTGTCGCTGGCGGAAATTACGACCTGGCTGCGGAACCTGAACACCTGCGATATTACCAACAACAAACAGTGGCGCAGTTTCAGCACCATTATTCGGCGGCTACCGCACTTCCTGTCTACGCTGCTGATTCGCTTGCCCTGCTTTTTTCCATCACTGTGGGAGAAGTATCGCGGTGGTGCCGCACTCATTAGTTCCCCAGCAAAGTACGGCATCGACATCGTTGCTGCAACGTGGTCTTCGCCATTAGGTGTCTCGTTTGGGTTAGTGAAACCCCGACCGGTGGTGCGTGAGGATGGTCAAATTGTCGCGCGCCGCACGTTCTGGTTCACATTAAACTTCGACCGGCGCGTGATGGCGGGAGCACAGTCGGCGCGGTTCTGCAAACGGATTCTTGATGTTCTCGAACATGCTGAGTCAGAAATGGCTCCCTTCATCATGACGTCCCAGCAAAGACAACTCACCGACGGCACTGAACCATTAGCCAAATCTGCGCTTTCCATAACTTGACGAAATGCAATTAAGCCACCATCCAAGGCCGATGTGTTGGACGGTGGCTCAAAATTGAATGCTGACAGAACTTGAGATTACGCAGCAAACTTAACGTTGCGTCGCTGGCGATATACCAGACCGCCGACGCCAGCCATCAGCCCCACAACCGCCAATGTGGCAGGCTCGGGAATTTCGAAGGGAATCTGCCGCGTGGTGATAATGAAACTACCATCGGTTTGCAGCAGAATGTCGGGACCAGTGACACCGTTGATGGCCCCGGTGTTTGGAGTGAAGCCTGACGGGGTGCCGGAATTGATCCAGAACACCCCGTTCGGATCCAAGGCAGGCACGGTTTGGAACGGCAATACGGTCTGGCTACTCAGGATGATCTGATCCAAAACTGTGTTAGGGGCTAAGGGGAAGTAGTTCGGGTCGTAGTAGTTCACGTCTACCACGAATGTCTGGTTGCCGTTCCCTGCACTTAGCAGTGTACCAACAGTTAGTCGCGGATCGGACGGATCTAAAACTGGTTCAAGTTGCCCGATCGGCAGATTCCCGTTGGTATCGAAGTCCAGTGTAAAATTCCCGCTGACCGAACTGAAGGTTCCACTGAGGATGATAGTTCCACTGTTGAAGCCCGCACCAGTGTTGTTATTCCCACCCGTGCCATTGTTGACGATAGCCAGTTGAAACGTGTTCAGCCCACCCGAAGCCAAACCGAAACTTGCCGTAGCTTGACCCTTATTATTAGCTCCGCCGGTGTTCGTCACGGTGACTGTCACACTCTCGTTGACAGCGGCGCGGGTGATCAACTGGAAGCTAGTGCCAAGGCCAGTGCCGATAATATTGTTCGACATTGAATCCTTCAGGGCCGACATGTTTGCCTGAAACAAAGTCGGACCGCTTTGATTGCCATTCTGCCCCAGCGGAATCGTTGCGAACTGGCCAGCGTTGCCGGGTCCCGGATCCCATATTGCAACATTGTAGACAGTGCCGATATTCCCAGTACCAGCGGGGTTGAAGGGGATGGGTGCGGCGGATGTGTTGCTTACGAGCAAAATCGACATCAGCAACAGGGCCGCAAGGGCGACTTTTCTGAACATGGTGCACAAGCTCCTTCGGTGTGAGGGTGTCCGGGCAGGGGACACCGTGGGCGGAAATTCACGCATCGACACATCAAACATCCTTGTGTCGAGTTGGTGGCTCGCCAACAAGGTCAATACACCGCTTCGTCAGGCCAACACTTGGAGTGGTGCAGTTCTGGCGTACCGTGGGTTCGTTCGGTTGCTTTGGTCGCTGCTCGGTTTCGAGCATATCGACCACGTGCTGCGTTCGGGGAGACGAGTAGCCCCGATTCGTGTTCGTGGCGCACCCCAAGTTTCTGGTACAGGCAATAGTTTCTCCACTACCAGCCGCTACATCAAGCACAATCCGTACTTTTTCTTCCAAAAACTTGTCACTTTTCAGTTGCGGCACGAATTGGCGGCCCTTTGCCCAGCTTTTACGCTCCGAGCTGAATTGCCGACCCAGGCTTTGGGGTTCAACTCCAAGTGGGATCGGGCCAAAGCACCGGAGTCGGCGGCGGCGGATGGGCGGCGGAACCGTACCAGATTTTCTCCAAGGTTTTCCGAAATAATCCCTTCAATCGGTGCATCTTTGCGGTTTATCAAGATTTGACACCACTGCGTGGCTAAGCTATAGCTTTTTGACGGAACACCCCCTCATGTACTCGCTGCTTTGGTCGGCGGTCACACGCTGACGACCGATTGCGTTCGGGTCTCGTTTCCCGTCTGGTTGCTGTCCAAATTTGAGCCTGTTGGGTTCGCAACTCCTGCCCGCTGAGCTGGTTAGGCAGTTTCTATGTACACAACTGCATCGGTTTGCAGCGATCCGATGATCGCAACTCCGCCGCCTCGCGGCACCCTGGCTCCGCAAACGGTGTCGCCACTGCCCCTGGCCCGCAATGCCCGGATCCACGGCGTGCAACTGCTGGCCTGCGCGAGCCATACGCCGGCGCTCTGCCGCACCAACGAGGAACTCCAGGCGACGCTGGGAGTCGATGGCGAGTGGGTGGAACGCCGCACGGGGATTCGGGAACGGCGGTTGGCCCCGCCGGGATTGGCGACCAGCGACCTGTGTTACTCCGCAGCCGTGCGGTGTATCGAACGGGCCGGCATCGCCCGCCGAGAGATCGACCTGTTAATAGTCGCCACCGTTACGGGCGACATGGCCGTTCCCTCCACCGCCTGCATCCTGCAAGACCGACTCGGCATCACCTGCGGCGCATTCGATCTGCAGGCAGGGTGTTCGGGTTTTATTTACGCTGTGGCCACCGCCGCGCAGTTTGTGCAGTCCGGGGCCGCAAGGCGGTGCCTGGTCGTGGGTGGGGACACCGCCAGCCGCATTATCGACCCAACCGACCGCGAAACGTTTCCCCTCTTCGGGGATGCGGCCGGAGCTGTGTTGCTTGGGCCCGAGGATCGGGGGCACGGCTTACTGGCTTACCAGTTGGGGGCCGATGGCTCCGGTGCCCACTTGCTCTACCGGGCGGCGGCTGGTAGCCGATTCCCGCTCACCTGCTCCCCGGAGGACGCGCCCAACCGCTATGTCCACATGGAAGGCCGAGCCGTCTTCCGCTGGGCGGTGAAGACTATCGGCGATTCCACGGCCGAATTGCTTCACTTCGCCGGTGTGCAGGCGGACGACATACAGATGTTCATACCCCATCAAGCCAACCAGCGGCTCATCGAGGCTCTGGGTCACCGTCTGGGTTTCCCCCGGGAGCGCGTGTACTCCAATGTGCATCGGTACGGCAACACCATCGCGGCTTCCGTACCTCTGGCCCTCGATGAGGCCCTGGCCGAGGGCCGGGTTCACCGCGGGGACCTGGTGCTGTTGACCGGCTTCGGTGCAGGTTTGGCTTGGGGCAGTTTGCTCCTCCGCTTGTAGTTTGCGTTGATTCGCCCCGGCTCGGTCGAAACCGAGCTTAACTCGACACGAGGTCTGGATGATGGATTTTCGCCCCGCTTCTTGGACTCACGAACTGACGTACCCCAGTGAAGCTCTTGCTGTTCTCCCCAGCGCGAATCCCGCTGCCAGCGACTTCGCGCCGCGTCATCCGCCGATTACGATCAAGATCGCTTCGACCCGTGCCGAGCGAGAAGCGGCGTTCCGGCTAGTGTATCAACGCTATCTGTCGTCGGGCCTGTGCGCGGCGAATTCGTTCCAGATGCGGATTACACCGCATCACTTGTTGCCCACCACCACGATTTTCGTGGCCATTTATCAGGGTGAGGTGATCTTTGCGGTCAGCCTGATCGGCGACGGCTCCCTGGGCGTGCCGATGGAAAGCGTTTTCCCAGAAGAGATTCAGGGACTGCGGGCGCGGGGAGTGCGCTTCGGGGAAATTTCGTGCCTAGCTGATCGCCGGCGCAGTCTGGTCCGCTTTTTGCCGGTCTTTGTGCGTGTCACCCACCTGATGTACCAATTTGCCACGCAGCAGGGCGACTACGAGTTTGTCATCGCCGTTCACCCCAAGCATGGCCGCTTTTACGAGCGGTTTTTTGGATTCCGCCCGCTGGGTGAGGTGCGGCCGTATCAGTCGGTGCAGAACAACCCGGCAGCGGCATACTCGCTCCACTCCTCGTGGTTGGCCGCGGCTCGCCAGGAACAGTACCACCAGAAGATCTTCACCCCAGACCAACTCCAACCGCAACCGTTATCCCCCGAGGAATTAAGCGACTTCGGCCGTGTGGCAATCCCGCTAGGGGCGACCGAGTTACTCTCGGGGGGCTATGAATTACTCCTCGAAGGGGATTAAGACCCACTCTGAGGTGCCTCGATGCACCTCACTTGTTGCACACCTGATTCCCCGGCACCTGATCACGACTCCAACGGTTGCCGGAAATGCCCAAACGTTAAGTATTGTAAACGACCTGTGGGCCAACCCATTTACCAATGTCCAAGAGTCCAATGACGGGGTTCGTTTAATCTGTGAATTTCATCCGGAGATCGAATGAACTATTCGACTCTGCCCAACGATTTCCCATTTGTCCAAAAAAATCGCTTCAGCTGGACTTGAGGTTGAGATGTGGCATGTTAGATTCAACCATCATTACGACCGGTGAGTTGAATAAAGGTGGTTGAACGGTTACAGTTCCTACAAACGGATAGGATTCGTGACGGGCAGGAAGCCTCCTGCCCGTTCTCCATTTTGGCCTCGAATGGATGCCAAGCCCGCTATGAGCACCGCCCACTCAAGCCCGCCCAGCGTACCCCCCACTGCCACCGCTTCCTGGCTTTGGTGGAGCGGCTTGGTTGCCGCGACCGGTCTGGTTTTGGCCTTATTCGGGCCAAGTTTACTGTATCTTCGCATGCTGTGGGATCGCGATGCGAACTACTCCCACGGCTATTTGGTCGCCCCGATCAGTTTGTTCTTTGCCTATCGGACCTATCGCCGGGTCGGCCCGCCGCTCCGGGGGGAATTGCTGCTAGGGTTGTCCGGGGTCGTCGTAGGGGTGTTACTGCAACTGGCTGCCGGGATTGTCCGCTGGCCCCCGCTGAGCTACCTCGGCTTGCTTGCCGTCCTACGAGGGTTGCTCGTCAGTGCGGGCGGGCGACAGTGGGCGTCGGCCTTCAACTTCTCTCTGTTATTCCTGTTCTTCATGTTTCCCTTACCCGTGACGTGGACGAGTTATGCTGCGTTATGGCTCCAGGACATTGTTTCCCGTATCAGCGAAACCGTGCTGAGCTTGTTTCTGGTTTGTCATCGGGTCGGGCATAGCATCCGCATCGCCGGGATGGATCAATCGTTAGTCGTAGCGGCGGAATGCAGCGGGTTGGGGCAGATCGTTGCCTTCCTGGCTTTTGCCGCGTTATTGGGCGAACTGTTCTCACGACCGTTATGGTACCGCAGCGTGTTGCTCGTGGGTGCAATACCGGTGGCCATCGCGGCCAATACTTTGCGGGTCGTGTTGATGAACCTCGGGGCGTATTGGTTCGGCACGCAATGGCTATCGGGAACCCTGCATGATGCCCCTGCGCTATTCAGCCTTCCCGTGGGGATTCTTCTGTTCTTGTTGCTGGATCGGGTGCTGGCCGGTTTTGTGGAGCAGCCCGTTCCGCCGTCCTCCGGTGCACCGACCGATCCGGCCTCCCTGCCGGCCCCTCCACCAGCTCCGCCGCCGAATGCCCCCACCGACTCCGCCCTCGGTCGCCGATTGCTCGTCGCTGCGGTTGTGCTGGGGCTGGGAATCGGCGGTCAATTGGCCCTGGCATCGCATCTGCGGCAGGCCGGTGAACTCAGCTATCCGTCGATGCGGGGCACATTCGCCTCGCTTCCTCTAGAGATCCCGGATCCCGAGACGGGCCAACTGGCGTGGCGCGGCCAGGACCTGCCCGAAGCCCGGGACCAAACCAAAGCCAAATTGGGCTTTGCCACCGAGGACCTCCTGATCCGTGGCTACATCAACAGCCAAGGGGAGTTTGCTCGGCTTTACATGGTGTACAGCCTGGCGGGTGAGGATCGCAAACACCACCCGGAGATTTGCGTCCGGGATGTCAGTGGTGCTCCCGAGGATATCCGCTTCCGTCGGGAGGTGCCGCTGTCGGCCGATGGCTCAGCGGCGGCCAGTCGGTTCCGCTTCCAAACCGGGGCGGGTCAATCGACTGTCATTTATTACTGGCACTACACGCCCCGGCCGTTTAGCGACCCCAATCAGAGCGCGATTCAGGCCTTGCATCAACGAATTGGTGTGAGCGCCCCCAGTGTCACCGTGCAGGTCTCCGTCGCGGGAGACAACCCGAGAACACTGGAGGCAGTCGAAAAACAACTGCTTCCCGCAATCCATCGGGCCGCACTGCAGCAAGTACTGCCCCCCGATACGGAGACGGGTTGCAACCGGATCCCGATTGGGCTGGCCCGACAGTAATCATGAGCCACCCGCCGGGCGGCGGCGTGGAACTGGACCAACATGACCTTTGTACCTGAATTACAACCCTGCGTGATGCTATGAGTTTTCGCCGCTCTCGAGGTTATCGCTTCCTCCTGCTCGCTCTGTCGATTGTTTGTCTGGGCGGTGCAGGCTACATTGCGTATCGCACGTTCTTTGTTGGGAACGATTATGCCAGTAACCTGAAGTCGGCCGAGGCTGCCTATCAGCGGGGCCTGAAAGCCTATCAGGATAAGAACTGGGCCGAAGCCGTCATGCGTTTCGATGAAGCTCGGTTGCTCGCCGAACGGGCCCGGGAATCACTCGATACCCAGGTCGTCGAAGGCAAGATTCCCCGCGATGACGCCAAGCCCGAAATGGGCAAAATCCTGTGGATCAAAGCCCGGGCCATTCGCGACTGGGCCTATGCCAAGGCTCACGCCGACGGAAAACCCCTCGTTGAACCCAACGACCCCGACCTCAAGGAAACCTATCGTTCCTTTGTGCTGATCCCCGACGGAGCCAATGGCGACAACCGAGACCGCATTGAAGCCTTACTCTCGCTCCGCGGGGCCGCCGAGCTTTTGCCCGACGATCCGGAGGTCAATAAGGATGCCATCCGCGTCGAGGTGCTCCGGCAACCCATCGAGTGGAAAGTGACCGAGCCGCTGCTCCGCAAAGCTGTCCAACTCAATCCTAAAGATCCGCGAGCCCAGTTCTTCCTGGCACGGTACGAATTCGAACAACCCGGCGATACCACTATTGTTCCGGTGCCCACGCAACGGCACCAACGAGGTTGGCGCGAACTGATGGCTAACAAGAGCGCCGAGCGGATGACCAAGGCGAATGAGCATCGGGAGTTGGCCCAAAAGAATGGAGCCCGCTTCTGGCGCTCGGAGGGTCTGAAAGCCGAGATTCTTTACTGGACCAGTGTTACTGGGCCGATTCGCAAAGCCAAAACCGAAGCGATCGACAACGCCAACCGCGAATTGGATGCACTGTTGTTCACTCCACAAACGGGATTAATGGCAGCTGCCAGCCGAGGCGACAATTTGAAAGATCTCGGCCCCAGCGATCTCGCCGCCCTGAACTGGATCCTGGCCATCGGCATCGATCGGGCGATTGATTATGCCTTGCAGCCGAACGGCCGAACCGATCGCATCTCCCAGGTGGTTCGCGCCGCTCTAGATCTCAGTGACCACGTGGTGGCCGATCCGGCCCTGAGTTTCGGAGCGCCCGCGTTGCTATCCCAGACCATTGAGGTGATGGAACTGGCTCAACGGTTTTTGACCAAATCCGAGCCGGGCCTTTGGCCGAGTTATGTCGAACGCATGGACGCGCTGGTCAAGAAAGCCCCAGAGGCGATCAAGTCGCAACCGATGATCCTCTGGCATCTGGCGAACATCACCCGAATGGATGCATTGATCGCTGCCAAGATTGATACCCAGACGCCGGACCTGCCCGGTGTGCAAAAGTTGATCGATCAGTCGGTCAAGCAAGCCGAGCAAGGGCTGGCCATTGCTGTCGAAACTAAAGCTCCGCCCGCGCAGATTGACCAATTTCACTCGTTCCTGGCGGAGTGGAAGTTGCTCGGCGGGGTGCGGTCCGAGTTGATCGAGCCCCACCTGGCCCATCTGCGAGCCTCCGCATCCCAAACTTCACGTGATTTGGCGACCTATTTCGAGGCGGTGGCCACCGAACGCCAAGGCAAACTCGAAAAGGCTCGTAAGCTGCTCGAGCCGCTTACCGCCGAAAAGGTGGATCCCTCGATTGCCGTTAAAGCCAACCTCCAGATGGTCAAACTGTCATTGGCCTTAAACGACCCAGCCCGCGCTCTCAAAGCTTTGCAGGAGTTGGAGCCTGTTTTTCAGCAAGTGGATCGAATCTCACCAGAGGAACGCGTTTGGGCGGAGGATGCCGTCCGCGACCTGAACGAACTATTGGGCATGCAAGCCCGTGCCCATTTGGGTGTGGCCATTCAGGAAGCTCGCCGCTTCCGCAAGGACAACCCGGGGAAACCCATCCCGGCGGACCTGCTGACACGGCATGAAACCGCCGTGGACAACATCCTGAAAAAGCTGGATTTCAAGAACCGAGGCAAGTCCCGTGGCGACTTAATGGCGCGGCTTGCAGTCGTGAGTTATCTGCTGGAAGTGGGCCGACGCGATGTGGCGGAAACGCGGCTGACCGAACTGGCCAAGGATTACCCGGATAGCGTTGAAGTCCTACGGGTCCGAGCCACGATCACGGCCTTGTCCCGGGACCCGAAGGTTCCTGGCTTCGATCCAAACGGGGTCGCCGCCGCCGATGTCTTGATTCAGAAATTCATTAAGGACTACCCCACGCTGAAAGCAGCCCGGCTGTTCTACGCCCAATGGCTGATGCAAACCAACCGCACGGAGAAGGCCATTGCCTACCTTAAAGATGTCAAGAACTTCCCTGATGGCGGTGGGGAGTTGGTAGACCGGCTGCTAGCGGCTGCCCTGCTCCAGACCGGCCAACGGGAGGAAGCCCAAAAGATTCTGAGCCTGTTGCCTCCCAGCCCGGCCGTTGATCTGGCCATCCTCGGGGCGCTTAGTTCGCGGGAGGGTGTCAATAACCAACTGGAGAGCGCGCTGAATCGCTACGAGAACCAAGGTCGGTTCCGCCTGATCGAGGCCCGTATGCGGTTGGCCGAAGGCAAGTTCGAGGAAGCCATTCGTGGTTTCCGGTCGGCGGCGGAATTCACAGAGGTCGGCCCAGCGGCTCGGTCCTTGCTACCCTTTGCCGTGCTGGCCTATGCCGATAGTGATCCCGCCAAAGGCCGGGAAGCTGCTATTCAACTCACCACGGAATTCCCCAACGAGCCAGGGCTTTATCTGGCGGCTGCACTCGCGGCGTTGTGGATGGAAGAAGTCGGCAATGCCGACGACAAGTGGGAAGTGACCAAGTCGATGTATGCTGGCCTCAACAAATGGGAATCTGTGGCGCAGGCCAACGGAGCCAAGAAGGTCGACTCGATCCTGACGCGGGTGGCTTTCCGGATCATGGCCGGCGACATCGACGGGGCCCGACGGGATGCGGCAGCAAACTTAGCTCAATATCCCAACCATGTTCCCACAATATACATGCTGGCGGAACTAGCCCTCACACCGCCGATGGACATTGCCCGAGCCCGCGAGCTGTACGATCTGATCGTGAAGGAGGATCCCAAGTACACCCGCTTGCCTTTGTTGGACGCCCAAATCAAGCTTGCCAATTCGGAGTGGGATGCTGCCGCTGCGGTGTATGAACAAATGCTCAAGGAGAACCCGACGAATTCGGCAGCCTATGGGGCGTTGATTCGCGCCCGGGAGGCAGGCCAGAAACTGGATGCAGCCTTGCAAGCCGCCCGCGACTGGTTTGCCAAAGCACCTGAGAATCCGCAATCCGTTGTGGAGCTGATTCGCTTGCTGGTCCTCACGGGCAAAAAAGCCGAGGCGATCAAGCAGGCTGACGATTACATCGCTGACCGAGTGGCCGCTGTGCGGAAAGAGGCCACGACTATCCAGCCGCCTCCCAAACCTGCCGAGGTGGAGCAGGCGGTTGAAAATGCCCGTGGTTCTGCGCAACTGGCCATAGCTTCTGCGTTCTTCCGGGCCAACCAGTTCGAGGAAGCGGAAACCCGATTACGGGACGTGCGAAAAGCTTTCCCCAATGCCGATCGCCCGGCCCTGATGCTTGGCGATATTGCGGTTGCAAAAAAAGACTGGGCCACCGCCGAACAGCTTTATCGCGAAATCCTCAAGAACAATCGGTTGCACTTCGTTGCCGGCAACAACCTGGCGTGGATTCTCTCCGAGATTCAAAATAAGCCAGCGGAGGCGCTTCAGATCGTTGAGGAGATCCGTCGGCCTCGAACGGGCGGGCGGCCGATTGGTGCAGAGCGGCTCCCGGCTGACTTCCTGGATACGATTGGCGCGGTGTATGTGAAACTCAACCGCACCGACAAATTCCCCGAGATGCAGGTCTTGTTTGACGCGGCGACCAAGCGGTATCCCCTGGATCCGCGGATGTTCATGTTCCTGGCCCATGCCCAGGCTGCCCTGGGTGACAAGATTCGGGCCATGGAAAACTACCGCACCGCCCTGCGGATTGCCGGCATCAAGAACACCATCACGGAGGAACAAAACAAAGCCTGTATCAAGGCGTGTGAGGAGGCTCTTAAGAAATTGAGCAGTTAAGGCACAGTTCATCGTCTGTGAGGATTGGGCCATCTCAAACGGGTGGCCCAATCGCATCCTTAAGCTGATACATGTCAATTCTTGCAGTTAGCTGAACACTTTGGACTGGTCAATTTCTGTCGAATCAGACGATTCCGGTGTCAACATGGATTGCAGTTGGCCAACCCGGTGAACCTGGCAAGCAGGGGACGATTCATTTTTGACATGTCATCGGATGTGGCCTACAGTTTTGGTGTAAACGGATTAAGTCGAGACCTTGAATCAGCTGGCTAATAGGCTGGCGATTCCCCCCTCACGGTGCTCGGCTTCCCCCGACTGAACTTGACCAGACCCACACCGGCGTTTCCCCCTCAAACCCCGGTTGCTACTAACCTGTGATTCCGCTGAGGCGAGGCGAATCACCACAAGTGCGATTCAATTGATCGCAGCGATAAGTAGCGATTTGACCTTACTGTTACAAAGCTCGTTCGAAAGAACAGACTTGAGGGAGTGCTGATTCATGATCTGGAAGTTGCTTATCGAATTGTGGCGTGACCAAAGCGGTGCTGTACTTTCCACCGAGTACTTGATGCTTGGTACCATTGTGGCAGCGGGCGGCGCGGCTGGGATGACACAACTCCGTGATTCAGTGACCGCGGATTATCGGGATTTTGGTGCTACTGCACGGGAAATTCGCCAAAGTTACATGCCGCCACCGGCCACCTATTCTGCTTCGTCAGCCACGCGAGCTAACCAACCCGGCTACCCCGTTGTCGGCGTGTCTCCGGGCTACCAGCAACAATCCGTTGCTCCCTCAACGTTCGCCATGCCGTAAAAACACCTTGGACACCCAAAGTCGGCGGGTAACTTCCAACAATGAAGTTGCCCGCCGACTCGTGTTTTGGATACTTGACAGACCAACTGCATCGTGAAGCCGATTGGAAGTTCCGACCAGTAACCCAGCTGGTTTGTTCTATAGGGATCGGGGCTACTCTCGTGGGGTCTTGGCCAGACGTGTCTTCCGCACGGCGACGAAGAGCCGGGTAAAGTTGTCCTTGGCCGGTTGAGTAGCTTCATCCACAGCAACAATCCAATCCGGACGTTGACGCAGTTCCGCACACAATCGCGGATGCCGATCCACTTCAACAACGATCACTGTTGGTTGGAACTGCTCAAGGACTTCCGACCAACCCGGTTGAGCGAATTTGAGTTTTTGGCATTCGGTCCAGTAAGCGGGCGTAAATAATTGGATGTGGTTGAAGAGCATGACCGGTGATTCGGCGGGTAAGGCCCAGAGCAAGTATTCACCCTGTGTCTCGCTAGCAAATACACGACCGGTCAACTGGCCATTCAGCTCGGTTTGAATTACTTTCGCCAACTCCGCCACACGCTCGGAATTGGCGGGTTGTTGCCCCTTCAGGACCGCAGCGACGTCGTAGGGGGTACCGGGGTGCAGGGCCTCGGCCACGGAATGGGGACGGCGCATTTTCGCCCAACTCAACGCTGGCGAAACCGAAATGGTGACCACCACAAGCAAAGCGGCCAACGCCGTTTTCCGGAAGCTGGGCACGTTGTCCGTTGCCCGGAGGTTCCAACGGGTGGCTGCGACCACCCAATGCGGGCCAATAATCCACGGTACCATTGGTGCCCACCAGATCATCGCACGTTGCTGAACGATCGGCCAGAGACCTAGAGTCAAGATGAACAGCAGCTGGGTCGGAGTGTAGAACTGCCGGCTCAGGAGGGGAGTAACGACCAGCAACCCCAGCGTAAACAGATACAAACCGGCCCCACCACGCAATTGCCGGAAGTTTAAGGGCTGCCATTCGTCGAATGTGGCCAAGTTGGGGTGGTTGCCAAAGGTGGCAATCAGCACATAGTACCTCGGACCATAGGGGTTGATGAGCCCCGCCGCCACGATGGACAGCACAATGACGGCAAACAGGCGTCGGACCGCCGGATCGCTTCGCACGATAGCCAGTGACCAATTATTGGCTCGGCACAACTCCATCGCTCGTCCCAGGAACACCACCCCCATCACACCAATACCTACGATGAACGAACCGTGTAAATTGGCCCACAGAACAACGACCAGGGGTATCCAGAGCAGAGCCGCACGGGAAAGCACCGGACGACTGATTCCCCACAGAATGGCTGCATTGCAAGCCAGGGCAAAACTTTGCGGTCGCTGCACGGTCAACGGGGCGAGCATCAACACTAGCAGGATGAAAACGCCTAGAATTGCCCAGGGAACGGAATCGCTAATTCGCCGATAAGCGAGAGCTAGAAAGATCACTGTCTGCAGCGACACCAGCACATGCGTCAGTCGAATGAGTTCAACGCCACCTTCCAACTGTCGCTGAGCATCACCGCCGGCTATCGTTTCCCCGGCACGAAACAGCCCATAATAACCGACCTGCGTCAGCCACATCGCATCAAACATCGGCGTCTGCTTATCAGTAAATGGGGACAGCGGCTCCTGGTCGGGCAGGGTGCGATTAGCCACGATCCATTCGCCATATTTCAGGTGGGCCCAAAAATCGGTATGCCAAAGCGGAACAACGCAAAGGTAGAGAAAAAAGACACTCAGCAGTGCGACTCCAACCACACCGCCCGAGGTCATGTATAGTGGTGCCACGGGTAAGGTGGGATCGGTCCAGTCGATCCCGGCACCCGCTCGTCCTGATTCATAGGCCGAGAGGGGTTCCTCATTGTCTGCGGTTTGTTGCTCCTGACTCATAGAAACCCCGTTGCCGTACATCGGCCCTGAAATTGAGGCCACAATTCAGTGTCGTGACAGTTTATAGCTTACCTCAGGCGGGAACGCCACAAACGATGGTTCCACCAACGTCAGCCGACAAATCGGGTGGAAGACGCGTATCTTGACTTGACACCAGAAGAGGGGTCGGTATGACCCAGCCCTTGAACCCGGCACCCATCAATAACCCGGCCAGCATCAGCCGCGGGGGTGACCACGACCGGGAATCTTCGAACGCCCGTAATGGAGTAAGCAATGCGTCAGTTCACCCGCAGGGCGGCGGCTTTGGTGCTCGGATCGGCCCTGGCTGCCTCTGCGACTGCTCAGTCGCCGGGCACAAGCCCAGTTGCACCAGCAGTGACTCCCATGATCAAGGCGGAGGTGCGACCAACGGGAACCGCGGCGACCGTCAACGGCCAGGTGATTCCGGAAGTTGCGGTTTACCGGGCCCTTCGGC
>Ga0272446_1005167_pt1 | contig 14625 bp, 13 predicted proteins | sample YNPCB0061_FD_194587 | JGI IMG/M metagenome (GOLD analysis project Ga0272446, IMG submission 194587) | Hot spring microbial mat communities from Yellowstone National Park, WY, United States - YNP-CB-006-1 | ecosystem: Environmental > Aquatic > Thermal springs > Hot (42-90C) > Sediment | place...
CGCCCTCGTCGTTGACCAGGACGAGCAGCTCGCACCAGAAGGCCTCCCAGTCGTAGCGCGGCGGCGCCCCGCGCCCGCGTCGGTCCTCCTCCATCGCCCGCGACCCGGTCGTCGGGATGGGCGACGCGGCTCCCTGGACCGCCGCGAAGCGCTCGAGCTCCGCATGCCGAACGACGAGGCTCTCGCGCTGGACCGCGAGAGCGCAGCGCCCGCCATCGTCGTGGCAGGGCTCCAGGACCTCGCCCTCATACCAACTCCCGCGGATACCGTCCGCGTGCGGGGTGTCTCAATCAATCTTGCGGCGTGGGAAGGTCAGGCAACCCTCTCGCCCGCCCAGCCAGCGACGTCAGTCGGCGTTGCAAGCGGCAGGACAGTGGCGGTGGCCGGCGGGCGCGGAGGGGTCGATGTGCAGGCGGGACGGCAAGGGCCCACCGCCATTCGGACCGGAGCATCCGGCGGAGGCCGAACGGATTCCTGGCGGGCGCTGCACCTCCCGCCGGGCTCTGCACGGCGCATCCGCGCTATGGAGGCGCATCACATCCCGCTTGGCCATCGGCAGCAATCCGGGGATGTCTTCGAGCGGTGGCAAGGATTGCCGCTCTTCCGGAGCATGTGCCACACTTCTGCAAGAAAAAACACAGGAGGCAGTGATGCGTTTCATGACCGCGACCGCCGCCCTGGCCGCCTTGCTTGGCGCCGCGCCGGCGATCGCCCAATCGCCGATGACACTCATGGCCTATGCCGGCATCTTCCGGGACAACTACAGCGCCGTGGTTGCCGAGCCTTTCGGAAATGTCCGCTACGTCGATGGTGGCACGAGCGCCCAGATGCTGGGGACGCTGCGCGCCCAGAGGGCCGACCCGCAGGTCGATGTGGTGATCATGGATGTCACCACGGCCCGCATCGCCTGCGCCGAAGGCCTGGTGGAGCGGCTGAACCCGGCGGATTTCCCGGTCTTCGCCGAGCTTGCGCCGACCGCGCGCGAGGCGGGCGGCGCATGCGGCCCGGCGGTCACCTTCGACCACCTGGTCCTCGTCTACGACACCCGGTCCGTTCCCACGCCGCCGGCCGGCTTCGCCAGCCTGGCCGAGGAGCAGCATCGCGGCCGCGTGGCCCTGTCGGCGCCGCCGAACATCCAGGGCCTCGCTCTGACCGCGATCCTCGCCCACCACGCGACCGGCGATTGGCGCAACATCGGCGCCGCCATGCCGGTCCTGCGCCAGATCGCGGGGAACGCGCAGACCTTCAACCCCAGCCCCGACGGCTACACGATGATCCTCGCCGACCAGGTGCGCTTCGCGACCGGCTGGAATGCCCGCTCCCAATTGTACCGCGACCAGAGCCAAGGGCGCATCGGCGTCGTGCTGCCTGCCGAAGGCACGGTGTTCCAGATCAACACCATCAACATCGTGGCCAATGGTCCGAACCGCGCGCGCGCCGCGGAGTTCGTCCGCCATGCGCTGTCAGCGCCGGTCCAGGCGGCGTTCACCGAGCGCATGTTCTACGGGCCGACCAACCAGCGCGCGGCGGTGAGCGAGGCTGCGATGAACCGCACCGCCCTCGCGCCGCAGTTCCGCGAGCGGGTCATCCCGCTCGACTGGGCCGAGATGGTGACGCTGCGGGATGCCTGGAACCAGCGCTGGCGCCGCGAGATCATCGCGGCCGCGGGGCGTTGAGCGCCTATCTCTCGCTGGCGGGGCTCACACGCCGCTTCGGATCCGCCCCACCAGCAGTGGATCGCCTCAGTCTCGATCTCGATAGGGGCGAGCTGCTGGCGCTGCTCGGACCGTCGGGCTGCGGCAAGACCACGACGCTGCGCCTTTTGGCCGGGCTCGAACGGGCCGACGCGGGCCGCATCCTGGTCGGCGGGCGGAACGTGACCGACCTGCCGCCCGAGGTCCGCAACATGGGTGTGGTGTTCCAGTCCTACGCGCTGTTTCCGCACATGACGGCGGCTGAGAATGTGGCCTTCGGGCTGGAATCGCGCGGCATCCGGCGACGCGAGCGCGAGGCCCGCGTCGCCGAGGTGCTGGAGATGGTCGGACTTTCGGCGCTGGCGCAGCGCAAACCGCGGCAGATGTCGGGCGGGCAACAGCAGCGCGTGGCCCTGGCCAGGGCCCTGGCCATCCGGCCGGACCTTCTCCTGCTGGACGAGCCGCTGTCCGCCCTCGATGCACAGCTCCGCGACGGGGTGCGGGAGGAGATCCGCGCGCTGCAGCGGCGCCTCGGCACCACCACCGTCTTCGTCACCCACGACCAGGCCGAGGCGCTGGCGCTCGCCGATCTTGTCGCGGTCATCGATCGCGGACGTCTCGAACAGATCGCCCCGCCGGAGGAATTGTTCGAACGTCCCGCCACTCCGTTCGTCGCCCGCTTCGTCGGCCGTTCGACCGCGTTCGCGGGCGTCGTCGAAGCGCCGGGACGGGTGCGCATCGGCGGGACGCTTCTCGCCGCCGCCGAGACGCCGCGCCCAGGGCCGGCGGAGGTGTTCATCCGTCCGCACCGCGTCCAGCTTGGCGCCGAGGGCGATCTGCCGGTCGAGGTCACGCTGCGGACCTATGAGGGGGCGATGGCGCTGCTCACGCTCGCCACGCCCTTCGGCACGCTGCTCGCCGAACTGCCGGCGGCGGCAGGCCATCGTCCGGGCGACCGGCTGCGGATGACCCTGCCGGCGGATGCGCTTCGGGTGTTCGCGGCATGAGGGGCTGGTTGCTCGCCGCCCCGGCGCTTCTCGTGATCGGCCTCGGGTTCCTGCTGCCGGTCGGGGTGCTGTTCCGCATCAGCCTGAACCGCACCGATGAAGGCGGGGCGATGCAGGCCGACCTCACGACCGAGACCTACGCGCGGCTCTTGGCGGACGACTTCATCGCCGGGCTCGCCTGGGACACCGTGATCCTCGCCGGCGGCTGCGCGGCGGCGGCAACGCTGCTCGCCCTGCCGCTCGCGCTGGTGGTCCGGGCGGCGCCGCCCGTCTGGCGCGGGCCGCTCGCGCTGGCCGCCATCGCGCCGCTCATGGTCTCGGGCACCGGGCGGATCGTCGGCTGGCTAGCCATCCTCGGCGATTTCGGCATCGTCAACGGTGCGCTCGCGATGCTTGGCCTGCCCGAACAGCGGCTGATCAACAACTGGACGGGTGTGCGCATCGGCTTGACCGAAAGCCTCATGCCCTATGCGGTGCTCGTGCTCCTCGCCGGACTCGGGCGGCTCGATCCCCTGTTCGACGAGGCGGCGGCGACGCTCGGGGCGGGCCGGACGCGCACCTTCCTTCGGGTGACCTTGCCTCTTGCCGCCCCCGCCCTGCTCGCGGCCTTCGCGCTGACCCTCGTGCTCGGCATCTCTGCCTTCATCACGCCGCGGCTGATGGGCGGCGGGCGGGTTTTCGTGATCGCCACCGAGATCTACGACCTTGCTCTGGAAATGGTGGACTGGCCGGCCGCGGCGGCGCTGGCGATGCTGTTGCTCGTCGCACTGGCCGCGCTGCTGCTGCTCCGTTCGCTGCTGCCCGGGGGGCAGCGGTGAGCCGCGCCGGAGCGCGTCGTCCCGGGCCGGTCCTGTGGCTCGCCGCCGGCTTCGCCTTTGTCTTGCTGCTCTCGCCGGCGTGCGTGGTCGCGATCGTCTCCTTCTCCTCTGGCCAGTTCCTTGCGTTCCCGCCCCCTGGGTTCTCGCTCCGCTGGTATGCCGCGCTGTTCGCCAACCAGGAGATCATGCAGGCGTTGGCGACCTCGGCGATCCTCGCCTCCATCGTGGCCGCGATCGCCCTGCTGGCCGGCATTCCGGCCGCCTATGCCATAGCACGTCTCGACTTTCCGGGACGCGCGCTGCTGTCTGGCCTGCTGATGGGCCCGCTGCTGCTGCCGACGCTGGTGATCGGCCTCGCTCTTCTGCTGACCTTGCAGCCGCTCAGGCTGGTGGCGACCTGGCCCGGCCTTGCGCTCGCCCATTGCACGATCGCCGTGCCCTTCGCGGTGCGCATCATGATCACCGCGATCTCCGCCGTGCCGCCGGAACTCGAGGCCGCCGCGAGGACGCTCGGCGCCTCGCCGTTCCGGGCGGCGGTGCGGGTCACCCTGCCCCTGGCGACGCCCGGAATCATCGCCTCGGCGGCGCTTGCCTTCCTGATCAGCTTCGACGAGACGGTGATCTCACTGTTCCTGGTCGGGCCGAGGCTCTCCACCCTGCCGGTCGAGCTGTTCCGCTACACCGACAACCGGTCTGATCCGCTGGTCGCGGCGTTGTCCATGCTGCTGATCGCGATCGCGCTGGCGGTGATCCTGCTGGTCGAGCGCGTCGCCGGCCTGACACGAACTCTTTCCAGGGACTGATCCGCCATGGCGAAATACCATCTCGGCCCGATGCCGGCCCCGATCAGCGCCGAAATCATCGCGCTGCTCGAACAGGCGGAGACGGCGACGATCGGCCATTGGCGGCATTGGGGCTTCGTGGATCGCGGCGTGCGGGCCTTGCTGCGCGGGAGACGGGTCGCCGGCACCGCCGTCACCGTGCAGATCCCGGGGCCGGACAGCACGCTCCTGCACCACGCCTTGGGCCTGCTGCGACCGGGCGATGTGCTGGTGGTGGACCGGCTCGGCGATACGCGCCACGCCTGCTGGGGTGGCGGCGTGACGGTGGCGGCCAAGGCGGCGGGGGCCAAGGCCGGCGTGGTGGACGGGCCATGTACCGACCTCGAGGAGATCGAGGCGTCCGATTTCCCGCTGTGGGGCCGCGGCCTCGCCCCGATCACCACGCGGATATACGATCTCGGCGGGCGCATGAACGTGCCGGTCGCGATCGGCGGCGCTGTGGTGTGCCCGGGAGATGCGGTGCTGTGCGACGACTCCGGTGTTCTCGTGCTGCCGCCCGAGGAGGCGGAGGCCGAGGCGCGCGCCGCCATTGCGCGGCAGGAGCGCGGCTTGGCGACGCAGGCGCGCGTGGCCGCCGGCGAGAAGCTCGGCGCGATCAGCGGCGCCTCCGCCAAGGTCGCGGCGGGGCTGTAGGCGGGGCGAAGGCCGCCATTGACGCCCCGCACGCGGGCTGACCAAACTTCGCTGGTCAGCCCGGTATCAGCGGAAGGGGGTTCCATGCCCGCAACACGTCGTACGGCGCTCCTCGGCATGTTCGGAGCGATGGCGACCCTCTCCCTTCCGCGCGGCGCTCGCGCGCGGTCGCAGCCCGACCTGCTCCGCTACGGGCTTTCGGCGTGGCCGCCGAATCTCCGGCCATGGGTGTCGACCGGCGCCTCCGCAGGCACGGTGAAGATGCTGCTCCATCGCCGCCTCACGCGGTTCAATGCGCAGGGAGAGCTCGAAGGGGAACTCGCGGCGGAGTGGCGCCTCGACGAGGATCGCGCCTGGGTCTTCCGCCTGCGGCCCGAGGCGCGTTTCGCCAATGGGGAGCCGGTCACGTCGCGCGACGTCGCCTGGACGATCGAGCAGGTCGCCGGTGAGCGCTCGACCGCCTACTACGCCGCGCAGATGCGGCGCATCGCGCGCGTCGAGACGCCGGATGCGCACACCGTCCGGCTTGTGATGCGCGAGCCCCTGGTCACCGTGCCGCTGTGGTTCGCCAACTACAACATGCCGATCGGCTGGCACGGCTCGCCCGATGTCAATGATCCGGTCGCCGCCGGGCCCTACCGTATCGCCCGCCAGGAACGCGGCACCTTCCTCGAGCTCGAGGCTGTGCCGAACTACTGGATGCCGGGCATCCCCCGCACCCCGCGGATCCGCATGGTGGTCTACGCGGACGAGAACCTGCGCTTGGCCGCCCTGCAGTCGGGCGACATGGACATGGTGGAATACGTGCCTTGGGCGGGGATGGCGGCAGTGGAGGCCGATCCGCGCCTCGTCCTCGACCAGCAGAACGGGCCCTTCATGGACCTGCTGTTCAACGGGACCCGACCGCCGTTCAACAACCCGCTGGTGCGCCGGGCCTGCGCGCATGCGATCCGGCGCGAGGACATCATCCGGGTCGCCTTCTCCGGCCGTGGCACGCCGATCAACGGCGTGCCGATCGAGCCCTCGACGCCCTTCTACGACCCGCGTCTGGCGCAGGGGCTCGCCTACGACCCAGACCGCGCGCGGGCCCTGCTGCGAGAGGCCGGATACCCGAACGGCTTCGATACGGTGCTGCTGGCGACGAGCCAGTTCGGGATGCACAAGGACACCGCCGAGGTCGCCCAGCAGTTCCTGGCGGCGGTCGGCGTGCGCGCCGAACTCCGCCTCGTCGACTGGTCGACGCGCGTGCAGCTCGGCACGCGCGGGCAGTACGAGATTGCGGTGCATGGCGTCTCCGCCGATTTCAACGATCCAGACGGGCTGACGGTGGTGTATGACACCTCCCTCTCGCCCACGCACGGCCGCTCCTTCGGCGTTCAGGCGCCACGCACCGTCGATGCGCTGGCGCGCGGACGCGCCGAGTTCGACCTCTCCCGCCGGGTGGAGATCTACCGGGAGTTCCAGCGCGCGGCGATCGAGGAAGTGCCGGTTGCGGCCCTTGCGTGGCGCGCCCAGGGCTACGGCTTCGACCGGCGGGTGACGGGCTTCCGGAACCTGCCCGGAGCGCTCAGCACCTCCTCCGGCCAGATGCTGGAGTTCATCACGATCGCCGCCTGATGTTTTACGTCGCGAGGCGGGTCGCGGTCTCTCTCCTGCTGCTCTGGGTCATCGCGACGGTCGTCTTCCTGTCGCTGCACCTGGTGCCCGGCGATCCGGCGGAACTGCTGCTGTCGACCGGCGGCGCCGCGCCGGACCCCGCGCTGGTCGAGGAGCTGCGCGAACAGCTCGGGCTCAATCGGCCGCTCTGGGACCAGTACGCGAGCTTCCTGCAGGGGCTGGCGCGGCTGGACCTCGGGCGGTCCCTGGTCGACGACGTCCCGGTGATCGACGAGATCGCGACCCGGCTTCCGCGCACGCTGGAACTGATCCTGGCAGGGACACTGCTTGCGGTCGCCATTGGCATCCCGGCGGGCAGCCATGCCGCCCGCAGCCCGGGCGGCAGCTTCGACCGGGTCGCCGGCTGGATCGCGGCGCTGCTGCAGGCGGTGCCGGTGTTCGTGCTGGGCACCCTGCTCGTGCTCCTGTTCGCACAGACCCTGCGTGTGATGCCTGCCGGCGGCTACGTGGCCTTCGCGCAGGACCCTGCCCGGCACCTCCTGCTGCTGGCGCTGCCCGCGGTCGCCATCGCCAAGGGCATGGCGGCGACGGTGTTCCGCATGACGCGCGCCTCGGTGCTCGACCAGCTGTCGCGCGACCATGTGCGGACGGCCCGCGCAAAGGGCCTTGCGCCGCGGCTCGTGCAGCGGCGGCATGTGCTCCGCAACGCGCTGATTCCGGTGACGACGGTGCTCGGCCTGCAGATCGGCTCGCTGCTCGGCGGCACCGTCCTGGTGGAATACGTGTTCAACTGGCCTGGGCTGTCGACGCCGCTGCTGCGCGCCGTCGAGGGCCGCGACTACCCGGTGGTGGTCGGCATCGTCCTCACCGTCTCGGCGCTGTTCCTGCTGATCAACCTGGTGATGGATCTGCTCTACGCGCTGCTCGATCCGCGGATCGCGCGGTCGTGAGGCGGCTTCTGCTGCCGGGCGCGGGCGTCGCGCTCATCGTGCTGCTCGCGTTCGCGGCGCCACTGCTGCCGCTGGCCGACCCGGTGGCGCAGGATACGGTCAACCGCCTCGCCCCCTGGCTTCCGGGCAGCCCGCTGGGGCGCGACGAGTTCGGCCGGGATGTGCTGTCGCGGCTGATCTGGGGGGCGCAATCCTCGCTGCAGGTGGCCTTCGCGTCCTCGGCCATCGCCTGCGTGATCGGCGTCACCCTCGGGCTGCTTGCAGGGTGGTTCCGCGGCGTCGCCGAGTTCCTGTCGATCCGCTCGGCTGACGTGCTGCTGTGCTTCCCGCCGATCCTGCTGGCGCTGCTGGTGGTGACGCTGCTCGGGCCGGGGACCGGCACGCTGATCTTCGTGCTGTCGCTGCTCTACCTGCCGAACTTCATCCGGGTCGCCTATGCCGAAGTGCTGTCGGCGCGGAACCAGGATTACGTGGAGGCGGTGCGGGCGCTCGGCGCATCGCCGGCGCGGTTGCTCGGCCTCACCGTGCTGCCGAACATCGCCGGGCCCCTGCTCGTGCAGGTCTCGCTTTCGATCGCGTCCGCGGTGATCCTGGAATCGGGGCTGTCCTTCCTCGGCCTCGGGGTGGTGCCGCCGACGCCGTCCTGGGGGCTGATGATCCGCGGTGCGCGGGCGACCATGGATGTCGCGCCGACGCTGCTGCTGTGGCCGTGCCTCGCCCTCACGCTCACCATCCTGCTCATGAACCTGCTCTGCGACGCGTTGCGCGACGCGCTCGACCCGCGCGCCGCGGCCATGCAGCCCCGGCTCCGCCCGATCGACCGGCTGCTGCCGGGCCTGGTGCCGCCGCCGCAGCCTGCGCTGCTGGAGGTCCGGGGCCTGTCGGTGGAGATCGCAACGCCGGGCGGCATGGTGCGGCCGGTCGAGCAGGTGTCCTTCTCGGTGCGGGCGGGCGAGACGCTTGCGATCGTCGGCGAGTCCGGCTCGGGCAAGTCGCTGACCGCGACCGCGCTCATGGGGCTGCTGCCGCCGGCGGCGCGCGCCTCGGGGGCCGCGTGGTTCGACGGGCGCAACCTGCTTGCGCTGCCGGAGGACCAGTTCCGCCGCCTGCGTGGCGGTGCCATCGCCGTGGTGTTCCAGGACCCGATGAGCAGCCTGAACCCGGTGCACCGCGTCGGAGACCAGGTGGCCGAGGCGATCCTGGCGCATCGGCCCGCGATCGGTGCGGGGCGCGCGCGGGCCGAGGCGGTGGCGCTGCTCGCGCGGGTCGGCATCGCCGATCCCGAGCGCCGCGCGCGCGCCTATCCGCACCAACTGTCGGGCGGAATGAAGCAGCGGGTGATGATCGCGATGGCGCTTGCCAACACGCCACGGCTGCTGATCGCCGACGAGCCGACCACGGCGCTCGATGTCACGGTCCAGGCCTCGATCCTGGACCTGCTCGCCAGACTGCGCGCGGAGGACGGCATGGGCCTCGTGCTCATCACCCATTCGCTCGGCGTCGTGGCCGAGGTCGCGGACGAGGTGGTGGTGATGTATGCGGCGCAGGTCGTGGAGCAGGGCCGGGTGGAGGACGTGTTCGCCCGCCCGCTGCACCCCTACACGCGCGCCCTGCTCGCCGCCATTCCCGACGGCGACCGCGAGCCGGACGGCATCCCGGGCGTCGTGCCGCGGCCGGATTCCTGGCCCCCCGGCTGCCGCTTCGCGCCGCGCTGCGGCCACGCGACGGAACGCTGCGGGGCCGAGCCGCCGGCGCTGGAGGCTGCGCTCGGCCGACGGGTCCGCTGTCTGCGGTGGCGGGAATTGCCGGCATGAGCCTGGTCGTCGCCGAGAGGGTGGAGAAGACCTTCGGGGGAGGCGGGCTGTTCCCGCGGATGGGCGGCGTGCGCGCCGTCGCCGGGGTGGACGTGACGATCGCGCGTGGCGAAGCGCTCGGCGTCGTCGGCGAATCCGGCTCCGGCAAGAGCACGCTTGGCCGGCTCCTGCTTGGGCTGCTGGCCGCGAGCGGCGGACGTGTGACATTCGACGGCGCCTCACTGCCGCCGCCGGGAAGCCGCGCCTGGCGCAGGCTGCGCGCGAGGATGGGCATCGTCTTCCAGGACCCGTTCGGCAGCCTTGATCCGCGCCGCAGCATCGGGGCGCAGATCGGCGACGGGCTGGCGATCCATCTCGGCCTGTCAGGCCCGGGAAGAGCCGCGCGCGTTGCGGCGCTGCTGGAGCAGGTCGGTCTCGATCCGCGCCGCGCCGGCGCCTTCCCGCACGAGTTCTCCGGGGGGCAGCGGCAGCGCGTCGGCATCGCGCGGGCGCTCGCCACCGGGCCCGAGTTCCTGGTGGCGGACGAGCCCGTCTCGGCCCTCGACGTCTCGATCCAGGCGCAGATCCTGAAACTGCTCGGGACGCTGCGGCGCGACCTGGGCCTCGCGCTGCTGTTCATCAGCCACGATCTGCCTGTCGTGCGCCATCTCTGCGACCGGCTGATCGTGATGTATCTCGGCCGCGTCATGGAGGCGGGCCCGGTTGATGCGGTGTTCGCGGCGCCGCGCCACCCCTACACGCGCGCATTGCTGTCGGCGACGCCGATGCTCGATCCCGCCCGGCGCCGCGCGCGCATTCTCCTGCCGGGCGAGCCGCCCAGCCCGACGAACCCGCCTTCGGGCTGCGTCTTCCGGACGCGCTGCCGCCATGCCATGCATGCCTGCGGCGATGCGCCCCCGCCCCTGCGCGATCTGGGCGGCGGCCAGCGCGTCGCCTGCATCCGTGCCGACGAGATCGGCTGACATTAGGGGAGCCTCGATGATGGCCGAGAAGGCAGCAACCAAGATCCGCATGGGCGAAATCACCGGTGGCGAGGCGCGCACCCTCTACCCGCGCAACCCGGTGATCCTGCTGCCGATGGGCAGCCACGAGGACCAGGGCCCGCACGCGCCGATGGGCGACTACCTGCTCGCCGAGAAGATGGCGGAGCTGATCGCGCTGCGCGCGACGGAGTCGGGGACGCCCTGCGTCGTCGCCCCGGTGCTGCCTTTCGGGAAGGCTGACTATTTCGGGCCGATGCCGGGCGGCATCGCATTCTCCTACGCGACGATGCGCGCGGTGCTCAACGACATCTTCGCCAACCTGCTGCGCCACAAGCTGACCCGCCTCGTCGTCATCAACGGCCATGGCGGCAATGTCGAGGTGGTGCGCGAAGCGACGCGCGAGGTGTGGCTCACGCGCAAGGTGCTGATCCCCTCGCTCTACCTGTGGCGCATTGCCTATGGCCTGCTGCCGAAGATTCTCGGGCCCGAGGGCGCGAAGGCGGTCTCCAGCCATGGTGCCGACCCGCTGACGAGCCTCGGGCTGCATCTGTTCCCCGAACGCATGCGCCCGGACCTGGTGCCGGCGCCGCACGACGGCGAGAAGCCGCGCTTCCTCGACCTGCCGTTCCAAGGCTGGGGCGCGCTCGACTTCGACGGTGCCGAGGTGGGCGTGCCGCTCGAGTATGACGCGGTCAGCCCGAACGGCGTGGGCGCCGGCGACCCGCGGCTGTGCAACGCCGCGACCGGCAAGGCGCTGGCCGACATGCTGTCGGACATCGGCGCGCGCTTCGTCGCGCATTTCGCGGCCCGCGCGTGAGCGCCCCCTTCACCTGCGAGAAACGTCCGGCCACCGGTGCCGGCGGGATGGTGGTGACCAACCATCCGCTCGCCTCGGCCGCCGCGATCGAGATCCTGGCGGGCGGCGGCAACGCGGTGGATGCGGCGATCGCCGCGCTGTTCGCGCTGACCATCGTGGAGCCGATGATGGTCGGTATCACCGGCGGCGGCCTTGCGCATCTGCGGCTGCCGGACGGGCGGCATGTCGTGCTTGACGGGCTGTCTACAGCCCCCGCCGCGGCGCGGCCGGACATGTACCGCGTGAAGCCCGGAACCCCCGACCACGAGCGCGATTGCGAGCGTGAGGAGAACCAGGTCGGCGGCAAGGCGGTCGCCGTGCCGGCGGCGCTCGCCGCATGGTGCCATGCCCTCGCGCGCTACGGCAGCCGTCCGCTGCCGGAGGTGCTGGCGCCGGCGATCCGCCTCGCCGAGGAGGGGTTCCGCGCTACCCCCTATCTCGCCGATTGCGTCGCCGACGCGGCGCCCGACCTCGCGCGCGATGCCGAGCTTGCGGCGCTGTTCCTGCCCGGCGGTGCGCCGATCCGCGCCGGCGAGTGGCTGGTGCAGCCGGAGGCGGCAGCGACCTTGCGGGAAGTCGCGGCGCGCGGCGCGGCGGCGCTGTTCGGCGAGGGCGCTCTGCGCGACCGGGTGCTGGCCGGCCTCGCGGCGAAGGGCGGGATCGTCACGGCGAGCGACCTCGAGGCGGTGCGCGTGATCGAGCGGGCGCCGATCCGCTGCACTTATCGCGGCACGGAGATCCTCGGGCCGCCGCCGCCCTCCTCCGCGGGCGTCCACATCGCGCAGATGCTGAACATCCTGGAGGGGTTCGATCTCCGCCGCCTGGGCTTCGGCACCGCCGCCACCTGCCACCTGATCGCGGAAGCCCTGAAGATCGCCTTCGCCGACCGTGCGGCCGCGACCGCCGATCCCGATTTCGTCCCGGTGCCGGTCGCAAGGCTGACCTCGCGCGCCTATTCCGAGGACCGGCGCGCGGCCATCACCGACCGCGCCGGTACCTACAGCGCTGCTGTATCGCCCGGCGACGGGGACAACACCACCCACGTCACCGTCGCCGACCGCCAGGGCGGCATCGTCGCCGCGACGCAGACCATCAACAGCCTGTTCGGAGCGCGCATCGGCATCCCCGGCACCGGGCTGATCGCCAACAACTACATGTTCAACTTCGAGCCTCGGCCGGGCCGCGCGCTGTCGGTGGCGCCGGGCAAGCGCGTGTTCACCTCGATGGCGCCGATGATCGCGCTCAGCGACGGCGCGCCGGCCTTTGCCCTCGGCTGCCCGGGCGGGCTCAGGATCTTCGGCTCGGTGATGCAGGCGATCATCGCGCTGCTCGATCACGGGATGGACCTGCAGCACGCTGTGGAGGCGCCGCGGATCTGGACACAGGGCGCGGCGCTGGAACTGGAACCCGGCATCCCGGCAGAGACGGAGGCAGCGCTCGCCGCCCGCGGCCATGCCGTGCAGCGGGTGCGGACCGTGGGCGGCGGCCTCAACGCCATCGCCTTCGCGCCCGACGGGATGATGACGGGGGCCGCCTGCTGGCGGGCGGACGGCACCCCGATCGCCCTCGGCGGCGGGCTCGCGCGGCCGGGCGCCCGCTTCTCTCCCGACCTCGCCGCCGCCCGCTGAAGGACCTTCGCATGACCCGCAAGATCGCCCTGTTGCAGCCGGTCGCCGGAGGAGATGATGGGAATCATCCGTCGCCTCCTGCCGGAGGGCTTCTCGGCCGAGGCGGTGGGCGGCCGCAGCCCGGAGGATCTCAAGGCGACGATCGCCGACGCCGAGTTCGCCGTGTGGTGGGACATCCCGGTCACCGCCGACATCCTGGCCGCGGCGCCGCGCCTCCGCCTGCTGCACAAATGGGGTGTTGGCATCGACAATGTGGACCTGGACGCGGCACGCGCGGAGGGTGTCGCGGTCGCGCGCACTACCGGCAGCAACGCTGTGCCGGTGGCGGAGTTCGCGGTCGGGCTGATGCTCGCCCTCGGCCGCTCGATCCCCCGCGCCGACGCCTCCACCAAGGCGGGCGGTTGGGACAAGCAGGGGCAGTGGCGGCGGTCGCGGCTCTTGGGCGGCAAGACCGTCGGCATCATCGGCTTCGGCGCGATCGGCCGGATGGTCGCGCGCCGGCTTGCGGGCTTCGAGGTGACGCTGCTCTACCACAGCCGCCGCCGCCTGGATGCGGGGGAGGAGGCGGCGCTCGGCGTCGCCTGGCGCGAGCTCGACGAGCTGCTCGCCGAATGCGACGTGGTGACGCTGCATTGTCCGCTCACACCGCAGACGGTGGGCCTTATCGGCGCACCCCAGCTCGCGCGGATGAAGCCGGGGGCGCTGCTCATCAATACGGCGCGTGGCGGCGTGGTGGACGAAGCAGCGCTGGTGGCCGCGCTGCGCTCGGGCCATCTGGGCGGCGCGGCCGTCGATGTGTTCGACATGGAGCCGCCGCCGCCCGACCACCCGTTGCTGTCATGCGACAACGTGATCGTGACACCGCATTGCGCCGCGACCGCGTACGAGAATTCGGAACGCAGCGTGCGCCACTGGCTGGCGAACATCGAGCGGGTGGCGCGCGGCGAGCCGATCCCGGAGCGCGACCTCGTCCAGGCGGGACGGTGAGGCGGGCAGGCGGCCTGGCAGGCTTGCCGAAAGCGAGGCCTGCGGTACCGGCTGAGCCCTCGGGCGTGCCGGTGCGCGCGGCACCGGAGGCTCGCTTCCCGGCACGTCACGTGGGAGTTGAGTCGGACTGGTCGCAGCGACAGCTTGAGGCGGCCGCCGTCCGCGGGCCGGTGCTGATCAACGACGTCGTCCGTACCGAATTGTCCGTGGGGTTCCTGCACAAGGAGGAGGTCAACGAGGCGCTGGCGATCACCCAGGCCGAGATGCCCGCCATGCCCCGCGAGGCGCTGTTCCTGGCCGCCAAGGTGTTCCAGCTCTATCTTGCGGCCGGCGGGACGCGCTCCGGCGTCCTGCCGGATTTCTTCGTGGGCGCGCATGCCGCCGTCGCGCGACTGCCGCTCTTGACGCGCGACATCCGCCGCTGTCGGGCGTACATTCCGACGGTTCAGCCTATCTTACCCGAGATGTGACGCGAGCGTGGGAGCTGCCACGCTCACCCCTCGCGACAGATGTAGAAGTAGAAATTTCATCTGACAGGTGGTATAGCGGCCGGTGGAGTTGCCCCCATCAAACCGGACAGCCGGCATGGGTTGGTGACTGCTGTGAGATGAACTCCCGTGGCGGGGATGTCCCGACCTTTGTTGAAAAGCGTGTTCGGCGTGCTGGTGATGGAGACTATGCGGCATGCGGGCTTTGAGCAAGCGCGGGTGGCCGGGAGGACTTCCGCTGGTAGGCGAGGAGGGCGGCGCGCAACTGTGGGAGTTGGCTTTTCGCCTTGAGCCTGCGGAAGCCCTTG
>Ga0272446_1005168_pt1 | contig 14622 bp, 8 predicted proteins | sample YNPCB0061_FD_194587 | JGI IMG/M metagenome (GOLD analysis project Ga0272446, IMG submission 194587) | Hot spring microbial mat communities from Yellowstone National Park, WY, United States - YNP-CB-006-1 | ecosystem: Environmental > Aquatic > Thermal springs > Hot (42-90C) > Sediment | place...
ACGATTTCCTTACAATTTTCGGCGATTCAGGCGGCAACTTGACATATTCGCAGTGGGATCGCTGCTCATCCCCGCGCATAAGCATCGCGCAAACGCAGTGATCTTTCGTTGACGATCTGCGCTGCAAACATGTGATCGGGGTCACAGCAAGCGCGTGACGACAGTAGCATAGAGCCGTCGCGTTGATGCATCGTTGATGAGAGAGCTGTTGGCTGCTGCGGTCGAGAGGGGCGCGGCTTGCGTCGCTATGACAGATGCAACCACAGCCGGTGGTTGTACGCCTCGAAGCCCTGCTGCGCGAAGAAATCAATTGCTGGTTGATTGAACGCCCACACGCTGAGCGCCAATGTCTTGATGCCCAGGGCGCGAGCGTGAGATTTCGCGGCATCGATCAGCGCTGCGCCGACTCCCTGCCGCTGGTGCGCTGGCGCTACGCCGATGTGATGAATCCACAGCCGTTCTAGCCGATAGGTCATCGAGGTCTCCTGGGCGGGGGCGGCGTCGGCGTAGAGATAGCCCACGGGCACGCCCTCGCTCTCGGCCAGGAAGATCACGACGTCGGGCTGAGCCAGATGCGTTCGCACCATTGCAGGGGGAAAGGTGTCGGCAGTCGCTGGCTTGAAGAAATCGGGGTGGGCGGCGGCGTGATAATCTTGCAGGGCGGCGTGCAACTGGGAAATGGCTTCGGCGTCCTGGGCGGTTGCGCGGCGCACTGTGACGGCGGCTTTGGCGGCGCGTGCAGGCGCAGTGCTGGCGGCGCGGCGGCGCAACTGCGCTTCGGCGGCGGCGCGCATCGTGGCGACTGGCGCCGGCTGGCCTGTCCAGCGTTCGAAGGCCAGCGCACCCTGCCAGATCAACATGCCCAACCCGCCGATGGCTTGCGCGCCGTCGGCCCGCGCCTGCTGCAGCAGGCGCGTCTCCGCCGGGTTGTAGACCAGGTCGTACACAGTCTGGTCAGTCCGCAGCGGCAGATCGACGGGCCAGGGCGTCGTGTCGGCGTGCGGCGTCATCCCCAGCGACGTGCAGTTGACGATCAGCGTGACCTCCGCCGCCACTGCCGCCAGCCCGTCCGGCAAGGCAACGACCGCACCCGCTGCGCCGCCGAGGAAAGGGCGCAGGTCGGCGAGCAGTTGTTCCGCCCGTTCGACGCTGCGGTTGGCGATGATGATCTGCTGTGCGCCAGCCTGCGCCAGCCCGTAGACGATGGCGCGCGCTGAGCCGCCCGCGCCGAGCACCAGCACGCGCCGCCCCGCCGGTTCGACGCCGTGAGCGCGCAGGTCGGCAATGAAGCCAGGCGCGTCGGTGTTGTCGCCGATGAGTGCGCCATCTGTGGCAACGATGATGGTGTTGACCGCGCGCATCGCCTGCGCCGCCGGCGTTACGCGGTCGAGAAAGGGCAGCACCGCCTGTTTGTGCGGTACGGTGACGTTGATCCCGCGCAGGCTCATGGCGCGCAGTCCGCGCACTGCATCGCCGACTGCGCCCGGCAACGCTGGATCGACCGGCAACGGGACATAGCGCCAGTCCAGCCCCAACGCCGCAAAGGCGGCGTTGTGCATCGCCGGGCTGACGCTATGACTCACCGGCCAGCCGATGAGGCCGACCAGCGTGGTTTGGGCAGAGATCGCAGCGGCGTGGTGGCTCAACAGTGGCGTCATGGCTCGACGATCAAATCCGCACCTAACGCCTGCAACGTCACTTCGAAGCCTGGGAAACTGTCGCCAGTGACTTCGGCGCCGTGGACGACGGTCTGCCCCTTTGCCACCAATCCGGCCACTGCCATCGCCATCGCCAGGCGATGGTCGTCGTGCGATTCGACCGGCGCGCCGATCAACGGCGTGGGGCCATCGATGATGAAGCCGTCGGGCGTCGGCTCGATGCGCGCACCGAGTTTGCGCAGCTCGCTCACGGTGGTGGCAATGCGGTCGGTCTCCTTCACGCGCAGTTCGTGAGCGTCGCGCACGATGGTGCGCCCTTCAGCCTGTGTAGCGGCGACAGCCAGGATCGGCAACTCATCGATCATCGTCACAATCTGCTCGCCGCCAAAGGTCGTTCCGCGCAAGTTCGAGCTTTTCACAACCAGGTCGGCGACCGGCTCGCCGCCCTCCTCGCGTGGGTTGACGAAGGTGATCGCTGCACCCATCTCCGTCAGCGCCTCGATAATGCCGGTGCGCGTGGGGTTGACGCCGACGCCACGAATCGTGATGTGGCTGTCTGGCGTAATCGCGCCCGCCACCAGCAAGAAGGCTGCCGAGGATATGTCGCCCGGCACGGTGATGTCGAGTGCGTTCAAGGGCGACTGCGGGCGTTCGCTGGAGACTTTGTTGCCGTAGACTGTCACTGGCGCACCCATCGCCGCCAGCATGCGCTCAGTGTGGTCGCGCGCCGGGCCAGGTTCGATGACCAGCGTCAGCCCGTGCGCGTAGAGACCCGCCAGCAGCAGGCAGCTCTTGACCTGGGCGCTGGCGACGGGCATCGTATATTCCATTCCGCGCAGCCGCGCCGGACGAATCCCCAGCGGGGCGTAGTCGCCATTCTGCCGCCCCAGGATGTCGGCGCCCATGCCACGCAGCGGGCGCACGATGCGCCCCATCGGGCGGCGGCGAATCTGTGCAGTGCCGTTCAGGAAGGTTGTGAATTGTTGCCCGACAAGCAGCCCGGTGAGCAGGCGAATCGTCGTGCCGGAATTGCCGCAATCGAGCACGTTGGTCGGCTCCTGCAAGCCATCCAGCCCGCGCCCGTGGACGATCAGTTCGGTGGGCGTGATGACGTCGATCTGCACGCCCAGCCCGCGCATCACTTCGATCGTGGCGCGGCAGTCGCCGCCGTCGAGAAAGTTGCGCACGTGCGTGTCGCCTTCAGCAATGCTGCCGAACATCACGGCGCGATGGCTGATCGATTTGTCGCCGGGCACGGAACAGGCGCCGGTGAGCGTGGCGCCGGAGGTTATCGTGATCTGGGTCATGCTGCGTCCCTGTCTAGTGCGTCTGTGATGTGTGATACGAGCTCAGTTTACACCGGCTCCCATTGTGCACGTGCTGCGTGTTGCGTGCTGCGTGTTGCGTCTCGTTACGCAGCGCGCAATACGTAATCCGTAACCCATGCGACGCCGCGCCGAGCGTCCCTTTCGCAAAAGCTGCCAGGAAATGGGCGGCGTGTCACTGTCAAAAATGCGGCTACACTATAGCGATGACCGGTGAGAAGGTCAAATGATTCAGGGGTTCTGCGCCGTTACTTCACCAATCGGCAGCGGGCCTGCCTCGACGGCGCCGCTCTCGACGGCGTAGACGACCACCTCCAGCCGGTAGCGTCCAGGCGGCAGATCGGCGGGCAGCATCAACGCCTTGAGATCCGGCAACGCAGCCTCGAAAAAGAGATTGGTCGGGAGGATGCCCCGCGCTGGTGGGCCATCTTGCTGGGCGACCGTGGCGCCATCCGCATTGACCAGGCGTAGCGACGTGTTGAGCTGGCGGTCGATGGGAGCGTTCGCCTGCCAGGTCAGTTCGACCGGCAGCGGCTGTCCCGGTGTGAGTGCGCCCGCGCGCCAGCCGGTCAGCGTCAGGCGGCCAAAGGCGAGCGGCGGTGCAAGTGGACGCGACCTGGCGTAGGTCGGCGCCAGGCGCCAGCCCTGCGCCAACAACGCAGTGACGCCGCGCTCCTGATACGCCGGGTCGAATTGCTCGATCACGGTGCGTTGAAAGTCGCCGTCGTAGCGCGTGGCCAGGCGCAGGGCGTCGGTCACGAACCAGACGCGCGGCGCAGTGCGGATGATCTGCGCCAGTTGTGCGGTGTCGTTGAGCAACGTTGCGCCAGTCCAGCGATCCACCAGCACGCCGTGGCGGGGAATCACGAATTCCTCGTAGACGCGTTGCACCGCGTAATAGTCGCACGGCGCACCCAGCACAAAGGCGCACGCAGGCGGCTGCGGCGACAGCACCACGTCACCAGCCTGGCGATGCGCCGCCACGTATGCCAGCACGCGGTCGTAGCCCTCGACCTGCCGCGTCAGCACTGCCAGCGCCGGCGTCCAGCCATTCCAGAGGAGCGCCCCCGACAGCGCCGCCGTCGCCGCCCAGCGCCAGCGGTCGCGGCGCAGGAGGCGGTCGATCAGCCACACCGCGCCCCCTGCGCCGAGCAGCAACCACAGCGGCTGCACGAAGAAGAGATAGCGCGTCTCGCGCCACTGTCCGCCCACCAGCGTCAGAATAAAGCCCAGCACGAAGACGAATTGTAACGCGAAAAAGAGCGTCGCCTGGTGAAAGGGCGCGATCTGCGCGGGGCGCCAGCCGCCGCGCGCCAGCGCCAGCAGCGCCACGCCGACCGCCAGTAGCGCCGCCAGCGTCCACGGCAGGCGATCTGGCGCAACCAGGAGCGGTGCATAGGCGGGCCACGTCGCCGCCACGTCGAAGATCGGCGCAACGTAGGGGCGCTCCGCCTGGATTGTCTCGAAGAAGCCGGGCTGTCCCAGAACTTCAATGGCGTAGCGCGTCGCCAGCGCCGTCACGATCAGCAATTGTGTCAGCCAGACTTCGCGACGCAGCAGAAAACGCCCGCCGCGCCAGAGCACCATGCCCAGCAGCAGCGGCGGGTAGAGCAATACAGTCTGCTCCTGGGAAAAAAGGGCGAGGATGAAACACACGGCAAAGAGCAGGTGGCGGCGGTGGGAGGAAGCGCCGTTCCGCCCTGACGGTGACGCCTGAATCGCCCAGAACGCCGCCCAGATTGTGAGCAGGGTGAAGAACTGAAGCTGGGCGTAGAAACGCGCGCGCCCGCTCCAGATGATCGCCTCTGGCAGCAGCGCCAGCCCCAGCGCGGCCAGCCAGCCGCTACGCGCATTCCACTCGCGGCGACCTGCGGCAAAGAGAACCAGGATCGTCGCCAGCCCGAAGATCACGGCTGGCAGCCGCCCGGTCGTGTAGTTCAGCCCAGCGAACGCACCGACCGCCGCTGTCACGTACGTCGCTAGCAGCCCGCGCGTGTAGAGGACGCCGCTCGGCATGATCGGCGCGCCGAGCGACTGGGTGCGTTGCGCCGCCCACAGCGTCGTGAACTCGTCGACGTAAAGGCTGATCGTCTGCACATAGCGCCAGCGCAGCCAGAAAGCCATGACCACCACAGCCGCAAGCGCCACGCCTATCCACAGGTGTGGCAGCCGTGACGCCAGCGCGGCAGAATCAGGCGCCTGGCGCTCTTCAGGCGAGAATTGCCGCAAGGTGTTCGCCCCCGTTAGCTTCGACGCACATCATGGTATGTTGACCTCTCCCACCACCGCGAAGTCACCCGCAGCCACGCCGTCCTGGCGAACCGGCATGCGCGTGTCGCCAGTGTACAGCCCGACGCGCACCGTGTAGCGACCCGGCGCCAGGTCGGGCGGCAGGAACAGCGTCATCGTATCGACAATGCGCTGCCCGGGTTGCCAGGTGTGCGTCGGCGCAAAGCCGCCCAGCGGCGGTTGATCCTGCTGCGCTGCCAGCGCGCCAGCAGCGTCGACGAGATGCACAAAGATTGTGTAGTCGGCGGCGGGCGTGGCGAGGGCGTCCCACTGCAACTGCAGCGTAATCGGCGCACCGGGCGTCGCCGTCGCTGGCAGCGTCGCGCCCGAAAGCAAGGCAACATCGCCAAAGGCGAAGGGCGCGCCGGGCCGCGCAATACCGGCGTCGCCCGGCGCCCCAACCTGCACCAGCGCCACCTTCTGCTCGCCCGCCGGCAGCGGATCGCCACCGCGCACCGGTGTGGCGGCCAGCGGACTCAGGGTCGCCGGGTCGTAGAAGGCGAGCACCAGTTGATAGAGTCCTGGCGCAGCATCGGCGGGAACCTTCAGCGTGTAGCCATCCGGTCGCACCTCCCGCACTGGCCACCCCGAAGTCGGCGCACCCCAGGGCCAGCCATCCGCCCGCCAGAGTTCAGCGCCATCGCGTGCAACCAGCCGCACCAGCGCGTTGTAATTGGTGGACATCGGCGCCAACGCCTGCAAGTAGAGGGTGACGAGCTGCTCTGCACCCGGCGCCAGCGATGGCTGCGGCAGCTCGACGCCGATCAGCCGGATCGCGCCGCCAAAATCGGCGGCGGGCGCAGTGTTGAGGTCGATGAAGGGCGGCAGTAGCGTGTCGCGCAGATCGTAGACGCGCGCCAGGATGAGGCCATCCTTGCGCACCTCGAAGACGGGCGTCTGCGCGGCAAACCACGCCACTGCTTCCGGCGAAGGAAGCTGGCGCTGCCATTGGTTGATATAAGTGACGGCGTAATCCGTATCCAACCAGGAGAGCGGCGAGCTGTAGCCCATTGGCGTCGCCTGGCTTTCGGAAAAATAGGAGAAGGGGCCATCAGCATACCAGGCGGCCACGCGAAAATTCTTGCTGCCCGGCTGCGCGTTGAGCCAGCGCGCCGCTGCGTCCAGCCCCTCGCCCCAGCCGACAAAAAGCACATTGGGCGCCGTGCGGCTGCCGCCAGCCAGCGGGTTGTAATAGGTGAGGTAATAGGGATAGGTCAGCGCCGTGAAGCTGCCGTGCAGGGCAAAAGCAAGCGTCAACAGGGCGGCGGTTGGCGACAGGGCGCGTAGGCGCTGTTGCCATATCGGCGCCTCGAGACGCCAGGGCAGCAGCGCCAGCGACAGCCAGCCCAGTGCAGCGAGCACATCGAGCGCCAGGAAGATCGGCAGGACGTAGCGGTCGAACTTCTTGGCGGGTACCGTCATGGCGAGCACGAAGGCGACGACGAAGAACGCCAGGGCGCGCACAGTGCGGTGGGTGCGCAGATCGGCGAAGCTCCAATCGCGGCGGAAGTAGAAGATCACAGCCGCGATGAGGCCGATCAGCACGCCCGGTGTGATGCGGAAGAAGATCGCCACCGGATAGAAGAAGGGGCCTGGATCGCCGGTCGGTGCGCCCCAGAAGAAGTTGGGGTTGACATGCCCTTCGACGTAGGCTTCCATCTCCGTCGCCATGCGCATCAGCGAGCCAAGCGGGTCGCCCCACATCGCCGGCCAGAGCAAGCAGAAAGTCGCCACGGCAATGACGCCCCAGAGCACGTAGCCGGTGAACAGTTGCGAGGGGCGAGTTGCGAGGGGCGAGGGGCGGCGATCGACCCGTCTCTCTGTCTCCCCCTCTTCCTGATCGGTCCCATAAGGATCATATGGCAGCGTGTGCTGGCGCGGCGCCAGGCGCGCCATGCCTGCGCCGCCACCAGCACGCCGCCAATGGGGACAAGCAGCGCGGCCGGCGTCTTGGTCAACCACGCCAGCCCCATCACCACGCCGGCGAACCCCACATTGCGCCAGCGCAGACCGGCGTAGAGCCAGGCCAGAAAGTGCAGCAGCGCCAGAAAAATGAAACTGGCGACGAAGCCGTCCGGGTGCAACTGGCGCGACAACGCCACGCTGAAGGGATCGAGCGCCATGAAGATGAAGGCGAGGTGTGCGGCGTTGCGTCCGATCAGTTGCTGCAATGGGAAGATGCACAGCCACAGCGTCAGCGCGACGCCGAACGCGATCCATCCTCGCCCCGCCGCCAGCAGCGCAAGGGGCGTGTGGTCGGTGTTTGCCTTCAACCACGCTTCGAGCTTCTCTTGCTCCCAGGTGAAATAGCCCGGCGCCTCTTGCGGGTACGCAGGATATTCGCCCAGCAGACCGAGTGCGCCCGCCCACATCACCGTGACGCCGGGATGCTCGCGCTGGAAGGTCTGCGCAAAGTCGCCGTGGCTGAGTGCATAGGTGAAGTTAGCCGAACGCGCCAGCCATTTGCGTTCATCGGGCGAGACGTAGGCGTCCAGCCCCAACGCACGCGGCGCCCACGCCAGCAGGAATAGGAACAGCAGCCAGGCTGCTTCACGATAGCGCAGCTTCATTCTTCCCCAATGCGAATGTCCGTCAGATGCACTTGCGTGCCCGCTTCAGCGCCGTTGGCGTCCAGCACCGGCAGCCGCTCGAAGGTCTCCTCCAGATACATCCCGGTGTAGAGCGGATAGAGGCCATCCGGCGCGTCCTGGCTGACCGGGATGACGTAGGGGTCAGTGATCAACTCGCCAGGGTCCCAGCGCCACGTCTCGCGGCCTTCGCAGACCGGATAGCCGTCGCGCTGCGCCACGATCTGCCCATCGCCAAAGTAGGCTTGATTGAAGACCTTGAAGGACTTGTCGATAGGGCGTTGCGCGCGCCAGTAGAGCGTCAGTTGGATCTTGTCGCCGGGGCGCAGCGGCTTCTCGTAGTGAATATCGTACCCTTCGAGCGTGATCAGGTTGCCCAGGTTGATCTCCAGCGGGTTGGCGATGGGCGGGTCGACTGACGGGTAGGTGAGGGGCAGATTCGCCAGCGCGTGGGCGTCGAAGGCGTCGACATACTCCTCGGCGCGGAAGGTGGACAACCCTTCGACCGGCGCCTGCGTCGGAAACTCTTGATGATTGCCGGTGCGCTTGTAGATGATCAGCTTGTCGCGACCGTTGACCTGCACGCGTCCCCACTTCTCAAAGCCCTGGCGCAGGTAGTGCTCCATCGCCAGCGCGTCTTCATCGGCCCACGGCTCCAGATTGCGAATCTCGAAGAACCACTGCGCATCGCGGCGGCAGCGATCCTCCCCGCGCGTGTACCACGCCGGCACCCACGCCTCCTTTTCATTGCTCTCGAAGGACCCGCTGAGCACGCCGGTGCGGTAGAGTTCGCCGATCGTCTTCCAGCCGTTGTTGAGCGGGAAGCCAAAGCGCGCTTTGTTGTCGGGCTCGGCGTAGACGACCGCATAGCCGGGCGGACGCCTGGCGAAGTAATCGAGCATCACTTCATCCTGGCTGAGGAAGTAGGCATAGGCGTAGTAGCCGAAGACAAAGGTGAGCAGCGTCGCCGCACTCACGCCGACCCAGCGGGCCGGGCGCACGCCGACGCGCGCCGCCAGCGACTGCCACCACAAAGATAACTCGTCGCCAGCGATCAGTATCCAGGGTATGAAGAAGGTGTAGACGTGCGTGCGCGGCTTCTCGGTGAGGAAAAGCGCCAGGATCATCACTGCACTGAACCAGAGCCAGATCGCGCGGTGCTCGTGGCGTTGGCGCGGCAGCGCTACGACCAGGCCGAACAACAGCGCAAAAGGAATGATGATCCAGTCCTTGCCGCCGACGGTCAACCAGTCGGGGCGGAAGAGCGTGGCGCCAAAGAAGATCACGACGACCGCCGTCAACGTCCAGCGCAGCGCCGGGCGCAAGTGCTGGCGAAGGACGCGAATCACAGCCAGCGCTGTCAACGCGATCAGCAGCAGCACGTAGTAGGTCGTGCTGTAGAGCGTCGTGCGCAGGAAGACGTCGTTGAGATTGTTGTAGGGCGGGCTGCCGCCAATGCGCCGCTCGGTCAGATAGGTGTAGGTGGCGGCGAAACGCTCGTTGAAGATGAAGGGGATGTAGAAGAGGCCCAGCGCCAGCGCGCCTACGCCCGCGGCAAGCGCCGCTGCGCCGAGCAGAGAGCGCCACTGTTGGCGCTGGCGCCAGAAGATGACGCCGAGCAGGTACGCGGCCGGGATCGCCGCCAGCGCGCCTTCATAATGCGAGAGCATTCCCGTCGCCAGCAGGATGGCCGCCAGCGCCAGGTAGCGCGCCATCGCCGCCGGCCTGACGTAGAGCCGGTAGAGCACCAACACCGCCAGCACCGAGGTCAAAAAGACCACGCTTTGATATTGCACGATGTGGGCAAAACCGATGAAGTAGCCATCGAGCAGCAGGAACATCGCCGCAATCCAGCCTGCCAGCGGGCGATAGAGCCGCCAACCGAGCACAAAGCTCGCCACCAGTGCGGTCAGGTTGGCGACGGCAAAGGGCAGCCGCGCTGTCTGCTCGGTCAAGTGGCCGGTCAGCGTGTAGAGCACAGTCGGGACGAGGATTTCCGTCGGCCCCTTTTTGTGGAGCATCAACACATCTTCGTAGCCCTGCAACACGGCTGCCGCGCGCAGCGCCGCGCGCGCTTCGTCGCCCTGAAAGTCGGAGTACTCCAGCCCTACGAAGCGGAAAGCGGCGCCGAGGGTCAACAGCACCAGCAGCCCCGCCCAGAACCAGCGTGGGTCGCCGGTGAAAGGCTGCCACGCAGGGGGGCCTGACTGTGTCCTCCGCCCACGCCACCAGACCCAACCCGCCAGCAACAGCGTCAGGGCGTCGAACGCCACGAGCGTAGGCAACTGCGCCGGAGCGCCGGGCAGATAGCTGATCAGCAACATCCCCACCACCATCACCAGATAGGCGGCGGCGATGCTGTAGAGCATGCGCTCAAAGCGATCCGGGCGAGAGGCGCTTTGCCCAACCAATGCCTCGACCAACAGCGCGCCGGGGAGGAAGCCAGCGATCCACAATGCAGCGATGGCCTGCACCAGCAGCGGCAGCGGTGTCAGCAGCAAGACATTCGCCAGCGCGCCGGTCAGCAGTGCGCCAAGAAGCCAACGGTTTGTCATGACGCAACAGTGTATCACAGGCGGGCGGTGAACGGCATACTGGCGAAAGGCGCAGGCGTCTCAAAATCTGGTTCCGCCCGGTGACATCGTGTATACTGCACCGCGCTGAAAACTGCACTGGACTGCCGCTGGCGCTGCCAGCTACAGGGTGTGCAACCGCTGCGTTCCACAAGGGTAGCGGCATCGCAGGTCATCGCACGGGCGAGCCGCACAGGAAAGTTGCCGACACCATGCACCTCGTCGCTGATCTCCACATCCATTCGCATTACTCACGCGCCACCAGCAAAGACCTGACGCTCGAACATCTCTGGAAGTGGGCGCAGATCAAGGGCGTCACCGTCGTGGCGACGGGCGATATTGCGCATCCGGGCTGGCTGGCGGAGCTACAGCAGAAGCTGACGCCCGCCGAGCCAGGGCTGTTCCGCCTCAAAGAGGAGTTCGCCGCCGCAGTCGCCGCCGACATCCCGCCGGCGTGCCGGGGCGAGGTGCGCTTTCTGCTCGGCGGCGAGATCAGCAACATCTACAAGCGCCACGGCAAGACGCGCAAGGTCCACAACCTGATCTTTGCCCCCGACTTTGACGCCGTGGGGCGCTTGCAGACGCGGCTGGAGCGCATCGGCAACATCCGCGCCGACGGGCGTCCGATCTTGGGGCTGGACTCGCGCGACCTGCTGGAGATCACGTTGGAGACCGACGCGCGCTGTCACTTCATCCCCGCGCACATCTGGACGCCGTGGTTCGCCATGCTCGGCTCGATGTCGGGCTTCGACTCGGTCGAGGAGTGCTTCGGCGACCTGACGCCGCACATCTTTGCGCTGGAGACCGGGCTTTCCTCCGACCCGCCGATGAACTGGCGCGTCTCCAACCTGGATCGCTACACGCTCGTCTCCAATTCCGACGCGCATTCACCCCAGAAGCTGGCGCGGGAAGCCACGCTCTTCGACTGTGACCTGAGCTACGACGCGCTCTTCGCCGCCATGCACAGCGGCGACCCGGCTGTGTTCAAGGGCACGATTGAGTTCTTCCCGGAAGAGGGCAAATACCACGTCGACGGTCACCGCAAGTGCGGCGTGCGCTGGCATCCGGCGACGACGCTGGCGCACGGCGGCCTCTGTCCAGTCTGCGGCAAAGAGGTGACGGTCGGGGTGCTGCACCGCGTCGAAGTGCTGGCAGACCGCGCCGAAGGCGAACGCCCGGCGCGCACCCATCCCTACCTCAGCCTGACGCCGCTGCCCGAAGTGTTGGGCGAGCTGTACGGCGTTGGCGCCGGCGCGCGGCGTGTGCAACAGGAGTATTGGAAGCTGCTCAGCAAGCTAGGGCCGGAGCTGACGATCCTGCGCCAGACGCCGCTGGAGCAGATCGCTGCCGCCGGCGGCGCACAACTGGCGCAGGGCATCGACCGCATGCGCCGGGGTCAGGTGGACGCCGAACCCGGCTATGATGGTGAATATGGCGTTATCCGCGTCTTCAGCGACAAAGCCATTGGCGACGACGCGTCGCAATTGGCGTTGCTTGACGAGACGGTGTCGCAACCCAACCTTCCCGGAAGCTCTGAGCTTCCGGGAAGGTCGTTAGCCGTCGCGCCACAACAACCCGACCTCTTCGCCGTCACGCTCGCCGGTCTCGATACGTCATCTGCGCCGCCAACCCTCCAGGAGCAACCAGCCACCTACACGCCCTCAATCTCCAATCTCCAATCTCCAATCTCTCAATCTCCCAATCTCTCAATCTCCCACCCCCTCAACCCCGAACAAAAAACGGCTGTTCTCTGCACCGACGCGCCGCTGATCGTCGTCGCCGGCCCCGGTACGGGCAAGACACGCACACTGACGGTTCGGATTGCGCACCTGATCCGCGATCTGGGCGTGGCGCCGGAGAGCGTGCTGGCGATCACCTTCACCAACAAGGCGGCGCAGGAGATGCGCACGCGGCTGGCGGCGCTGCTCGGCGAGGCAGCGGCGGCGCGCATCACCATCAAGACCTTTCATGCCTTTGGCGCGCAGTTGCTTCGCACCCACGCCGACGCGGCTGGCCTCGACCCTAACTTTGTTATCCTGAGCGACGAGGAACGGCGGCGCGTGCTCGACCAGGTTGCGCCCGACCTCGATGCGCGCACGCGCGACCTTGCGCTGGACGCAATCACAACGGCAAAGAATCAGTTTTTGATGCCGAAGGCGGAGCTTTCTGCGATTTATGATGCGTATCAGGCGGCGCTGCGTCGCGTCAACGCCGTCGATTTTGATGACCTGATCGCGCTGACGGTGAGCTTGCTCGAAAGTGCGCCGGCGGCGGCGATGGCGGTGCAGCAACGCTACCGCTGGATTTCGGTCGACGAGTATCAGGATGTCAACGCGGCGCAGGTGAGGTTGCTGCGGCTGCTGACCGCAGGCGGCGCCAATCTGTGCGTCATCGGCGACCCGGATCAGGCGATCTACGGCTTTCGTGGCGCCGACCGGCGTTATTTCCTGGACTTCCTGGCTGACTATCCGGGTGCAGTGCGCGTGCAGTTGACGCGTAACTATCGCTCGCAGCGCGCCATTCTTGACGCTGCGCAGCAGGTGATCGCCCACAACGCCGGCCGCGAGGCGCTGCCGCTGCTGGCAGGCTTTGCCGAGGCGGTGCGGCTGGATGTGCACCCGGCGCCGACCGAGAAAGCCGAAGCCGAAACGATCGTCCACCAGATCGAGCGGATGGTGGGCGGCACCAGCTATTTTTCACTCGATTCGGGGCGCAGCGATGGTCTGCCGCCCACTGCGCGCGACTTTGGCGACTTCGCTGTGCTCTATCGGCTGGGCGCGCAGGCGGCGCCGCTGGTCGAGGCGTTCGACCGCTCGGGCATTCCGTATCAGGTGGTGGGGCAGGCGTCGTTCTGGTCGCACCAGGCGGCGCGGCGTGTGCTGGCGTGGCTGTGGCTGGTGGAGAATCCGCGCAGCGCGTTGCATCTGGCGCAGATGCTGGCGGACGCTGGCGTGAGCGATGGCGCGACAGGAGCCGCGCGGATCGTGGAATTGCTGGAGGCGGGGAACGAGTTCACGGCGGCGCTGACGTGGCTGGCGGCGGAACTGCCCACACGCCAACGCCGCCGCGTCGAGAAGCTGGCGGCTTGCTGGCAGGAATTGCGCGCTGCCGCCCCTGTCGCCGACCTGGTGGCGCACGTGTGTGGCTTCCTCGACATCGAGGCAGAGCTGCGCGCGCGAATGATCCAGCGGGCGCAGCCGTTTGGCGACCGTCGCCGCGAGTTTCTGGAGGCGGCTCTGCTCGAACGCGAAACGGACGGCTACGACCCGCGCGCTGACCGCGTGACGCTGATGACGCTGCACGCGGCGAAGGGGCTGGAGTTTCCGGTAGTCTTCATCGCCGGCTGCGAGGAAGGGCTGCTGCCCTACGTGCGCAGCGGTGAGACGCCGGACATCGAGGAAGAGCGTCGCCTGTTTTACGTCGGTATGACGCGAGCGCAGGAAAAATTGATCCTGAGCCACGCACGGCGGCGCACGCTATTCGGCAAGCGACTGGCGCAGTCGCCGTCGCGCTTTGTGGGCGAGATCGAGGCGGCGCTGCTGGAGATGCGGCAGCGCGCCGCCTTCACGCCGGAGAGACGCCCCGACGCCGGGCAGCTTGGGCTATTTGGCTGAGCGCGGAGATCAGCGCTGTTTGAGCAGGTCGCGAATCTCGGTGAGCAGTTTCTCCTCGGCGGAAGGCGCAGGCGGCGGGGCAGGCGCTTCCTCTTTTTTCTTGATCAAGGTGTTGGCGCCCTTGACGACGAAGAACATCGCTCCCGCAATAATCAGGAAGTTGATGATCGCCTGGATGAAGTTGCCGTAGAGGATCGCGGCTTCGTTCACCGTGATCGCCAGCCCGGTGAAGTCCAGCCCACCGAGGATCACGCCGACGATCGGCATAATGATGTCGTTGACCAATGAGTTGACAATGGCGCTGAACGCTGTGCCCATCACGACAGCCACGGCCAGGTCGAGCACATTGCCGCGGCTGATGAACTGCTTGAACTCATTCCACATTGGCATTCTCCCTTTCAGTCGCGCTGTTGTGAACGAATTACAAAGGGGGCGTCATCGATGCATCCTAACGATACTAACTTTGCACTTTAAGAATCAGATAGAGCCAATTGTGGCAAGAGTTGTTCAACCGAACGCCCTTCTTGAAACTGCGCAAAGAGCCACACGAGCAAGTTTCGTCGATGCTGGACTTG
>Ga0272446_1005169_pt1 | contig 14622 bp, 11 predicted proteins | sample YNPCB0061_FD_194587 | JGI IMG/M metagenome (GOLD analysis project Ga0272446, IMG submission 194587) | Hot spring microbial mat communities from Yellowstone National Park, WY, United States - YNP-CB-006-1 | ecosystem: Environmental > Aquatic > Thermal springs > Hot (42-90C) > Sediment | place...
ACCTGAAGGCGCATTGCGGGGAATCGGTTATTCCTTGCGACGAATCGCCGCCACACCGAGCAACCCGGCGCCGAGCAGGACCAAGGTCATCCCGCCATCCGGCAGATACACCAGCATGTCTTGCTTGCTGCAAGTAGAACTCATCTACGCCGGCTTCCCGTCCCTGCTTGCGCAGCCCCGCATACACCTGGGCCCATCCGCACGCCGCCGCATGGACTTGGACCGTGTGCAACATCAGACAGGCCACGTGGCGTTTGAGGGCGCGTTCCCGGGCGAAAAAGGTGGAATAAAACAAGGTGCGTTCGACCGGCACACCTACGGCCACCGCCTGCAGCACCCCGGCTTCAATGGCGCCCCAAACCAAGACCTTGGGTGTCTGCACCACCGCCGTGACCCAAGCGGCAAACCGCTCCGGATCCTCCCGATCGGCTCGATACGAGTAACCTGTGCGTCGGCGAAACTCCAGGTACACGGCGTGTCCTTCGCGTGCCAGCGGCTCAGGCTCCAACAGCCGCTGAAGCTGGAAATTTTTCAGCGCCGTGCGTACCTGCCGTCTTCTCTCCAATGACTTTAGCGACTCCAACCGGTATTCGTTCGCCCGTCGAAACAGGAGCAACGTAATGCGCGAATTGGCCCGAGTCGGGTCGTCAACCACATGCTGAAAGCCCCCCAAACGAGCGGCTCTTGGAGGTTGAACCCTCTCTGGATCAATCGCTTGGAATGGGATTAACGGCCGGTAGAAAAACGGCCGCACCTGCCGCCACCACACTCCGCCGGCTTCTAACACCCGTGCCCCGATGTCCCGCTCGTAGGCGGCATACTCCGCCACGGTCATGGACTCCGTACCGCTCATGCAACATTCTTCCACCAAGATTCCATCCCAAGCAAGGGCTTGCAGTGGACCGTTTGACACTCAGTCGCCCGAACCACAAGACTCGCGTGTCCCGTCCCCACGGACCGCTGCTGTTTTGCTAGTTGTGTCCGTGCCCTCAGGCCTTTCTTCGCCTGCGTTAGCGGGCGGCATTCCCGCGCCGCCAGCCGTCCGCTGGAGCAAAGCAACAAACATTTTTTCCAGGCGGGCTCGGGCCGCCGTTGCTGCCGGTGTTAAAGACTCCCGAACCATTGCCCGCCGCCGGTACAACTCTCCGATCCTTTCCACCGCCGCCTTGGCATCCACCTCCCGCCCGTCCACAACCCAATCCGCCATACCCACGGTTTCGAATACGCCCCGGAATTTGCGGCTGTAGGCGACCCCAACGGTAGGAATGCCCTGGGAGAGCGCGGCGATGCAGGCGTGCATGCGGGATCCTACGAAAAACTCGCAGTGGCCAATGACGCCCTTGATTTCGTGGCAGTCGTATTCGCCGGTAACGATGCGTACACGGTTGCGAACCGCCGGCGGCAGCGCGTCGCGGACTTTGCGGCACGCTGCCGGATCACTTTCGACACTCTCCGGCGGACCGTAGGTATGGGGAATCAGCCAGAGCTCACCGGGGTGGTGCTGAAGCAATGTTTCCGCGAGCCGGGGCAACATGGCAGCGTAGTCGAGTTTCAGTCCGAACATGTTGGCCCGGGTGTAGCCGCCGTTGTACATGAGCCCGTTGACGTTGAGCCCGATGGGTCGGGGTTCCTTGTCCGAAGCTGGATCTTGCCCCGATGCCAGCGGCGGCTCCGTTTCCAGCCGGGCCGGTATGCGCGCCTCTAAAGCAAAGGCGACGTCCGGGCTCAACCAGACCTCGCGCGCCCTACCCACCAATCCTTGTGCCACGCGCTGGCTTTCCCGGTCGCGAGCCACAATCACCGGGGACCGTCGCAGAAGGTACCCAGCCAGCCAGCGTGTCCACCCGCGCTGGTACGGTCCGTACGTCTGCGGGAAATGCACCAGTCCACCTTTGACCAGCACGACCGTCCAGCTGGCCAAAAAGCCGGTCAGAAACCTTCGCCACCCGTACAGGTCGCTGAAGCTGTCTCCCCCGCGGATGTCCCCCACGAAGGTCATCTCCTCCAGGGCGGCGATCCAGCGCACCGAACGGCGCAACCACCCTCGCAGCCTTCCCCAGGGGATGGCCCGGTACAAAGCACAGGCCAAGACAATCCCCAGCAGGTGTTCGGAGGGGCGGGCCCTCGGCGAAAGGCGGTAATTCACCACCTGCGCTCTCACTGTCTCTTCGCCGACCCGAAACGCCGCTTCGCCCGGGGTGCGATGTCCCACGAAAAGGGCCACTTTCTCCACGCCCGATTGCCGGCACAAGCCGACCAGCGAGGCACCCAGGGCCATGACCCCTCGGTTCCCGGAACTGACCGGTGTCCCCAGGATGCCGACCCTCATACCGGCGTGCCCCCCGGCGAAAACCACCACCGATCGAACACGGTCTGCAACAACTCCCGATGGGTTTCACACAACACCATGTTGCGCACCCCTCGCAGGCGCCGTTCTCCCACCCGGAATCGTTCGACCCAGCCTGTCCGGTTCAGTCGGGTCAGGATGGGGCCGTGCCCCAGCACGGTGCTCAGAGCGTCGTGCCGTTGCTCCTCACAGAACCGGAGCCACTCGGCTTCCACAAAGGCCGGGTCGGACACGCAACGGTTGCGTTGCTCCATGCGCTGCCGCCAGGCGTCCGCTTCTGCGGCCGCAAGCAGCCGCGCTCCCGGCACGGGTTTGGACTGCCGAAACGGAATGCACTCCATCTGCGCTCGTCCTCCCGGCTCCAGGTCGAGCTGAACCAGAAACCCCTCGTGGAATCCCGGTTTGTCGCGGTAGATTTCCTCGTCCATGACCAGGGCCCCTTGTCCATAAACGATGTACCCGTGTTGGTATCGTTCCCAACCGCCCAGGGCATGCGGATGCTGCACAAGGACCGCCGTAGCTCCCAATTCGATCAAAAACCGGCAGAGTCGCTGCACCCGGGGTGTGACGGGTTGGAACTCGGCCGCCCCATGGTAAAGAACGATCCAGTGATCCCACTGGCTTGCCTGCTCCCGGAGGGTGCGTACGAGGCGGATGAGGTCGAGCGGATTGGCTCCCGGCGCATCCGGCCCTGCGATGGAAAACTCGTGCTCGGCTACGGCCAGAAAGGCCACCCGCAGCCCGGCCCCGTTCCAAACGTAAGGACGCGACGCTTCAGTCAGATTCTCTCCCGCACCCACCGTGGCGATCCCTGCTTGTCGGCACACTTGCATGGTGTAACACAGACCGGCGGCGCCGTGATCGAGGATGTGATTGTTTGCCAACGTGAGCAGCCCGATGCCGGCCCGACGCAATGCCTCCGCACAGGAACCCGGAGCACCGAAGACGGGCCCCGTTTTCCGGATGGGGGACGGTCGCTCGATAAAGGGACACTCCAGGTTGGCCACCACCAGGTCCGCTTCCTGGAACCGAGGTAAGAGATTTCCAAACAGCGCCTCTGCGTCGCCCCGCTCGAAGTAAGGCCGGTTGTCGCCAATGGGGCAAATATCAGCACCAATGACGATCGTTGCCATGGGCCCAAATCCAACTGCGCTTCACTTTGCCGTTGGCGCGGAGGGCACCCCGGGGACCTGGCTCACTTCGAGGATCTCACCTAACCGGCTCGGGGACCGCTCCCACCACCGTGACTCCAGAATCGTTGGAATTCTGTCCTTGGGGATCCGCCAACCCACCCTGCGGGCGGGGAAACCACTCACCACGGCGTAATCCGGGACATCCACGCAGACGACCGATCCCGGACGCACCACCGCCCCGATACCGATGCGGCGGGTGGGCGGGACCACAGTCACGTTGTGGCCTAACCAGGCTCCGTGAGCGATCTCCAGCTCTCCAAAGCAAAGCGGCGGGCCACTGACCTTGCCCAAGGTCGGGTTGTAAAAGAAACCGTGCGTGGAGAGCAGATCGAACGGATGATTTCGCGTAAAAGTTCGCACGGTGTCAGCCACCCAGCAATACCGCCCGATTCGCGTCCCCCGGTGCAGGACCGAAGGCTTCTGGCGCCAGGGCCAGTAACTATAGGCCCCGATGCTCACTCCGTAGTAGCGCTCGACCAACCGCCGAATCGACAGCGAATAGGCCGGGCCGCCCTCTGCCAGTACGATCCAACGGCGCAAATGAAGTCGAAGCGTCTCGCTCGGCACGCGCGCATAAATCGGCAACAGCCAGGCAGCGCACGAGCGCATCCCTTCCGGCACTACCGGACTTCCCACGCCGATGTTCACAAGTCGCGGCTCTCCTGCCCCGGCCGCCCATCTTGCTCCAGCCGGGCATTCAACGGCCTGCCGGAGGCCACCAGCTCATCGATCGATTTCAGCCACCACTGCTCCTGCAACAGGTGCTGAATGGTTTCCGGACGAAAGCGGTAACGCACGACCCTGGCCGGATTGCCTGTGACAACGGCGTAAGGTGGCACATCTTCATGCACCACAGATCCGGCGCCGATCACCGCGCCATGGCCAATGCGCCGGACCGAGGGCAGGATGACCGCATTGTGGCCGATGTAGACGTCATGACCGACGACCAAACCAGCCCCGGCGGGGCGGGTGGGTCGGGGGTCTCTGGGCCGCAGACTCCAAGCCGGCCCGCCGGCCGGCAAGATCTCGACAGGTCCATCCGATGCCAAAATTCGCGCCGTGTAATAAACCGAGCAGTAACGCCCAATAACCGTCCCGGCAGCGAACTGATCCGGGTCGGTCTCGCAGGGCCCAATGGTGTACAACCCTACCTCAACGCCATGGTAACGGGCCAGGATTTCCCGGACACTCCGCGAATACACGGGGCCTTTTTCCAGACGCAGGACGCAGCGGCGTGCCCAAGGCCGCCATCCGACAGGAAGACCGGGATAGACGACCCGGGCAATCCAGCGACCCAGGCCGGACTGGACCCCTTCAGCCGGAGACCCTGCCGTGGCTCGGGGCGGCTGACTCGACGCCGAAGAACCCTCCCGCGATTCCAAGTTCAAGCGGCCTTCGTCGGTCATCAAGGCGCCTCTGTTTTGCAAGGGCGGCTGGGTTTCACAATCCCGATGAAGGGCTTTCCCCGCACCGTTCCTGCTGTTTTCTCGCCACAAACGCGACCAGACGCTCCAAGGTTCCGAAGTTTTCCTCTCCCACGTCGCCATCGCCGACCCGGATGTGAAACTCCTCTTCTAGAAACTGAATGAGGCGCAGCAAGCCCAGCGAGTCCAGAAGCCCGCTCACCCCCACCAAGGGCTCCTGAGGGTCCAGTCCAGGCCGTCCTCCGCTCAAGATGTCTTCCAGAAGGAATCGTTCGATTTGTGCTTTCAGTTCCATATGTCGTTCAGGTTTCGTCGCCGCACCGACCGCAGAGTTCACTCGTCCCCGGCGGGTGGATGCCTCAAAGTTTGCGGCCCGCTCTGCGCCCCGCCCTGGAGCTGCTTCAAGAGGGCCGGACGATCTGTTTTGCCCGTGGAAGTCTTGGGCAATGCGCCCAAGAAATGAAATCGCTCGGGCACCATGTAAGCCGGCAGATGTTGCTGGCAAAACCCCACCAGATCGGACGGAGCGAGGGAATGGCCTTCTCCCGGTACCACAAAGGCGTGGATGCGATTGCCCACCAAATCATCCGGCACCGCCACGGCAGCCGCTTCCTTGATCCCCTCATGACGATAGAGGATGCTCTCGATCTCGCCCAATTCGATTCGGTATCCCCGGCTTTTCACCATGTGATCCCGTCGCCCCAGAAACAACCAGGTCCGACCGTCCGCTCCCAGTTTGACCTGATCCCCCGTGCGATAGACGATTTCCGGGTAGTAATGATGCAGGGGATTTTGCTGGAAGTTCCGCGCCGTTTTGGCCGGGTCGCCCCAGTAGCCCTGGGCCACCGTCGGGCCCCTAACCCAAAGCTCGCCCTCCTGCCCTGGCGCGGTCACCATTTGCCCGTCCTCGGTCAGGGCAAAGACTTCGGTGTTCTCGCAGGCCCACCCGATGGGCAGCGAGGCGGGTGCATCTTCCGTCAGATCCGAGGGCTGGACCCGGTAGTAAGTGCACACGTTGGTTTCGGTCGGTCCGTACAAGTTGTAATATGCGGCTTTCGGGATGGCCTGAACGAGTCGGCGCAGGTATTTCACGGGAAACACCTCACCGGCAAAGAGGATCAGACGCAATGCGGACAGATCGTGTGTCTCCAACCGACCGTATTGGACCAGGAGGCTGAGGATGGACGGGACCATGTACGTGACGGTGATGCGTTCGTCCTGCCATAGGTCAGCTAGCTTCACCGGCAGGGCCGCGAGTTTCTCCGGAACCAGGACCACGCTCGCGCCGGCCCGTGCCGTTGCGTAGAGGTCGAACGTGGACAGGTCAAAGTGTAGAGGGGCTATGCTGGTGGTGCGGTCCTCGGCGTGCAGCCGGAACGTGTGGGACGCCCAGTGAATGAAGGTCAGGCAGGTGCGGTGGGAGATCATGACCCCCTTGGGCATGCCCGTGGACCCCGACGTATACAGGATGTAGGCCAGGTCGTTTTCGATGGCAGGGCAGTGCACCGGGGTTGCCTCCTGGGCCTCTACAGCCTCCGGTCCGCACAGCTCTCCCCCCGGCCACCGTGCGGCTTCGTCTTGCAGGGGCTGATCCAGACAGAGCGCACTTCGGATGGGTGCACCCTCCGCGACCAGGGCCGGTAGCTGAGCTGCGTGGGTGCCGTCCACAAGGATTACCCGTACCTCGCAGTCCCTGGCGATATAGGCCGCACGTCGCACCGGTGCTTGCGGGTCCAAGGGGACATACGCAGCACCGCATTTCATGACCGCGTAGACCGCCTCGACGGAATGCAAGGATTTGTGCAGCCACAGGGCCACTCGATCGCCTTTGCGCACCCCCGCTGCTCGGAGGGCGCGGGCCAGCCGATTGCTGCGCGCCTCGAGCTGACCGTAACTCCAGGTCTGGCCGAGAAACCGGGCCGCGGGCCGGTCCGCCGCGCGCTCGGCTGAGTTACTCAGAAGATGAGGAAGCAGGTATTCCATGTTGACACCTTTCGCTCCGGACACAGCCCGATCGAGCACCGTCGGTCTCGGGCCGGGTGCCCGCCCGAGTCCGCCTGGTCGTGTACCGTTACAATCCCAGCAGCGAGGCCACCAGGTTGCACTGAACCTCGTTGGTCCCCGAGTACAACCGGCTGCCGATGGCATCCCGCAGTTCCCGTTCCAGTCCCGTCTCGACCCTGTATCCCAGTCCCCCGTGGATCTGGATGGCATCTTCACAGGTTTGCACCCATGCCTCGCTGATGTGCCTCTTGGTAAGGGCAGCCTCCAGGTAAGCCGGTCGCTCTTGCGCCAGGAGCCAGGCCGTTCGATACAGCAGCAGGCGGGACGTCTCCAGACGCTCCCGCATGGCCACAATACGCCCTGCCACCTGCTGATATTTCCCGATGGGCTCCCCGTACTGGCGTCGCTGCCGGGCGTAGCGGATCGAGGCTTCCAGCAACCGCCGCTGCGCACCCACCGCACTTGCAAGGATGCAGCCCCGTTCCCAGGTCATCGAGCGCATGAACACAAAAGTCCCTGCGCCCTCGTCGCCCAGTCGGTTGGCCACGGGCACCCGACAGTCGGTGAACGTCACTTCGCCCGTGGGCGAGGTGCGCAACCCGGCCTTGTCCACGGGACGCATGGTCAGCCCAGGTCGATCTGTCTCCACCAAGAACACCGTGATCCCGGCGGGGCCTTTGCTCCGGTCCACGGTGGCATAAACCGTCAGGATGTGAGCCACCGGCGCGTTGCTCACGAAGTTCTTGTGTCCGTTGAGGACATAGGAATCTCCCTCCCGCCGTGCCGTGGTTTCCAAGGCGAAGGCGTCGGAGCCCGCATTGGGCTCCGTCATGGCATTGCCCCCGATCCATTGTCCACGGGCCAGCGCCGGTAAAAACCTCAGCTTCTGCTCGTTCGTTCCCAGCGCCAGCAAGGGCGTGACCACCGTCCAGAGATGCGCATGCAACGAGAACATCAGCCCGTTGTCGCGACAGGCGTAGCCGAGCCTCTCCAACGCCCCCACCATGGTCAGCGCATCGCACTCGAGCCCACCGAATTGCTTCGGCACCGGCAAGCCGGGCAAGCCGAACCGGCCAAAAGCCTCCCACCCCGCATGGTTGAAGCGCCCCTCCCGGTCTGCGGCCACCAGGTCACCGGCGAGCTCCGCTTTCGCAAACGCCTCCACTTCGTCGAAAAAACGCCGCTGGGTCTCGGTCCACGAAAATTCCATGCAACCCTCCAATCACCCTGCCGATGCTCCCGCGGGGTAACCCCTCTCCTCGATCGTGCCTCAACGGTGGGGAGAAGCCGTCTGTGCCGAGACGGTCTCGGCAGTTTCACTTCGCGTCCCTAACCAGGATCGTAAGGCTTCCCGGGGCCCGGCGCAGACCAGCGCCCGGCACAAAGTCATCGCTTCGCTCCGCAGTTCGGCTCTGCTCAGCACCACGAGCGCGCCCGATGCGAGCCCGAGCAGACATGCCAGCAGCATGGCAGGGCCTACGGACAGACCGGCCGTCCACGACCCCACCCAGCCACAGACCGCGGTGAGGGCGAGGATCCCGAGCGCCGGGCGAGCCGTCAGTGCCACGGGTACCCCGGCTTCTCGCCTCAGGCGCCATGCGCAGACGCCCGTGGCCAACAGCTCTCCGACCAGACCACACGCGGCAATCCACCACAAGGGTCGCCCCTGCGACGCCACCCAAAAAGCCGGCAGCAGAGAACAAGCCCGCACCAGATTCGCGATCAACTGGCTCTGGGAATCGCCTTTTGCGATGTTCGCCACCGCCACCGCCATCCGCAGGGCTCGAAATGCGGCCACCGCTGCCAACCAGACCATCAACACGCCAGCCCCTGCATATTTCGCCCCATACATTCCGCGCATCCATGCGTCAGCCCCCACCATGAGCACCGTCGTGGAGGTCGCGGCATACAGCGTCATCACGCCCATTACCTGCCGATATCGCCAGGTAAACCGGGCCGGGTCATCCTGCACACGTGCCACCAAGGGTAACGCCACGGAATTCAACACGCGGCCGAACAGAAACTGCGGGGCCATTACGAGGGTGACTGCTGCCGCATAGGGTGCCAGCTCTGACATGCTGTAGAACGTGGCCACCAGGAATTGATCTCCCTGCATGATCCCGAACATGAGAAAACCGGTCAGCAGCAAAGGCCAACCGAATCGGAGCATGCGCCGGCCGAATTCAGGATGCCACGTCCACCGGTAGGGTCGTTCGGCCAGGGCGTGCGAGAGGACCAAGCTGGCCAACGCTTTCGTCACCAGGAGGATCAGCACGGCCCTGTAGTCCTTCAACCACGCGGCCAACGGCCAGGCCGCCAGTGTGATGAGGACCTGGGGCACCGCTTCGCTCATGGCCGAGGGCCCAAACCGCAAATGCCGCTCGAATCGTTGCACATCCAGATGCTGCAGGCCCCGGGCCATCACCACTGCGGCCAACACCGCCAGCGCCCAGGCATGATCCCCAACCCCGAACCAGCGCGCCAACACCGGGGCACAACAGACCATGAGCAGGGCACTGCACAGCGCTGCCGCCGCCTGCAACGCGTGGCCGGTCGCCACAAACGTGGGATCATCCCCCTCCTTGTCCCGGACCAGAAACCGTCCCACGCCCAGCTTTGCGGTGAATTCCAGCAGGCTGATGACCATGCCGAACACGGCTGCCATGCCGAAGTCGGCCTTGCTGAGCAGCCGGGCCAGGATCATGTTGCGCGCCAACGAGGCCGCATAGCCAACCCCCTCGCCCACAGCCACCCAAGCACTTCCCGTTAAAGCTTGTTTTCGTGTTGACACGGATTCCAATTGGTTACCCATGCGTCACCGCGGACACCTCGCCCTAACACACCAGATCCATCCCACTACAAAGCACGCGATTATCAGCGCGCTACTTGTCTCCCGCAATCCACCCTCATCGAAAGTCATCACTCTAGGCCAGTGCCACGTCTTTTTAACCCCGCCGCAATAACCCCCTCAAACATCCGCCGTGACCACATGAAACCGTAAGTCTGTCCCCTGACTCGATCCCTACGCTCCATCCCGGCCTTCGTCCACTCTAAGCACCTCGCAGAGCGGCCGTCGTGCAGAAACCGCAACACGCCATGTCGGAGGCGGATGTCCGACCGCGATTAACACCACGATGTTTTCGCTCTGCGGAATTCCAAGATAGGCTCGCAGTTCTCGGTCCTTCTCTTTTCGTTTCGACCAGTTTAGCATGCAGGAAACCAGGCCGCGCGAGTGCAAAGCCCACACCAGGCTCATCGCAAACAGCCCGCCGTCTATCCAAGCTTGATACCTTTCGCCAGCGGATTGGAAGCATGCCAGATCCGCCGTGACAACCAACACCATTGGAACCTGCTCCTTGAATCCTCGAGCTCCTTCTTGGATTGTAAGTACGCCTTGAATCCGATCACGCTCCTGCACCAACCACACTCGTGCCGCTTGTCGGTTGCAGCACGACGGCGTGTACATCGCCAACCTGACAGCCGCTTCGATGTCACCAATGTTCACCGGGTGATCCGAAAACTCCCGGACGCTGTGCCGGGATGCAAAAAACCGCGTCAAATCAATTCGAGCATCCTCTAGAAACTGCTCTCGGCGAATTACGGCAACTCCACCCAGCTTCAACCCACGGTCTTTTTCTGCCGAGTCGCAGACGCACTCGAGCCGGGCAAGCCTGGTCTCCAAGGCGGGGTCCGAAATCCCGCGCCCAGCATGAAAGTCCCTATAAGCGCGTAAAGCGTCTACAGCAGCGCGCGTTACGCGGTCAGGGCCGAAAAGCACCAAATATCGCTCCAATCTGCACAAAAGCAGCTCAATCAATTCTCTCCCAAAACCCGGACGTGGCGCGGGCAGGCTCAGCCCCTTCTCAATTCCGTGTGCCGCCATCGTGACCAAGGCTGCCAGTTTTGCCTGACTGTTGCCCGTCCATATTGCACTGCTGTATTTCCAAACACGTACAAAATCGTACCAGAAATTCCCAGCCAACGTCCACGTATCGCGCGCGACTTTGGCAACTAACCACAGTCGGCCGCTCCAGGAAAGACGCCGAACCTGTCTACAAGTAGCGTGCTCATCTTTTTCCCGCATGATCAGCCAGCCCGTTTCAACTGGTGTCCGTGCGCGGCGAACTGGCTCCCGGTCGCGGGATGTGTCAGACATTGGGCTTCTGACCATACGCTGCTCTTGCTGAGTCATATTGTCGTTTGCCATAGAGGTCCTCGCTGGTTCAAGACTCTTGCCTACGAGTTGTGACTCTTAAAGGCTTTCGCTTTGAAAGGACCAAAGCTGATTCAGCTCTCCTATCAAGATAATGGAAGAGGTCGCCTAACCTACTTAAGATTCAGTCCGCTTTGCTCAGTTTGGGAAGCCCGCGGACGTACTTGCATTCGGTCAGCTTCCTCCGTGGAGCATGAAGGAGCTCGCTTGCTCCGGACTCATGCCAATCGGCCGGAGCACTTCGGGCCGAATGCGGCTGAAACTGCGTCGCTCCAGATCATCGAGCCACAAGGCGTCGGCCTTGACAGATTCCGGGACTGCAGCACCGTTTCTCTGGGCCAGTTGCCGAGGATCCCAACGAACTCAAGAACTTCCCCTGACTACTAAGCATCAAGCCCGCGTTCAGCACAACCCATGGGCGCAGTACCCAACCATTAACCGAACAGCTCGCACAGCCTCCGGGCACGCTCCAGGGTCAGGGGCTGGGTGAAGAGGGCCAGGTGGGGCATCAATTCCTCCAAAGAGCGCTGCCACCAGGCAGAAGCCCGCACCAGGGCCTCGATTTTCGGGTCGAATCGAGGCCGAATGACACGGGCGGGATTGCCCGCGACGATCCGATAGGGTTCCACATCACGGGTTACGACCGCGCCCGCCCCGACCACCGCTCCGTCGCCGATCTGACAGCAGCCGGGCAGGATGACCACCCGGGCACCAATCCATACGTCATGGCCAATGGTGAGGGGGTTGACTTCCGCTGCAGGCAGGGCATTCCTCCTTAAAACGCCTACTAAAGCCGCATAAAAAATGGATGTAGTGAAGCGAAAGTGGTCGGATGGTTGACGCGGACTACGATCAGACCGTGCGCAATGCTGCAGTAGCGCCCCACGGTAGTGCCCGGCGGGAAATCGCCGGGGCGCAATCCCGGTCCGTACGTATAGGCGCCAATGCGGACACCGTAGTACTGCTGGGCAATCGCGCGCCAGGTCGGCGATAAACGGTTTCCACCTTCGAGGCGTTCGACGAGTGCGCGCAGGATCGGTCGCAGAAAACGGCAGCGGTAAAGGCCCAAACAAATCCCGCCCCACCAAGGCAATCGGCCGCTTTCCAAACGGCGGGCACGGGCCAACAACCGGGCCAGTTGCGAAGCTGGCGCCAGCTCCGGCAAAAGGGCTTCGCCATCTCTACCGTACGAGGTTTTGTCTGCGGTTGAACCCCATTCGGTCTGCTTCATCTCAGCCAAGGTCTGTTGCATTTGCGGCCTTCCTGGCTACTCAGAGAGGCTCCTTCTCGCAAGCGACATCGGAATTTCCCGGAAAAAGCGAGGGTCGTTTTTCAAAAACACCACTTTCTCAACTCCCCGCTAGCGTCGCAGCCGGAAAAACCGGGCCGGTTGATCAGCTTCGAGCAGGATCTCCCAGCGATTGTCCCGCAAGCTGGGCGAGTTGGTGAGCTGGTCCCATGGCCCTTGCAGGCTGGTGGCAGTCTCCAGCCTCCATGCCACGGGCTGCACGGGCCATTGTAACCGGATTTGCCCAGGACTTTCCCCAGCCGCAATTTCCAGTTGCACCGGCGGAAGGCTGACCGGTCCATACGCGCCGGGGGTCGCTCCTCCCGCGCCCGCACCGATCAACCGGGAATCCGGTCGCAACTGAAGGCCGTCGTCTTCAGTGAAGGGCCAACCGTCCGGGCCCAAGGGATCGTCAATGTTCAGGAAGCCCGGATCGCCTCCGTTCAACGCGGGCGATTCGGGCCAAGATGTCTTTGGCGCGAAGTCGGGCGGCCCTCCGGCCACAAAATTGCCCTCCACCAGCGCTGAGTCTATCGGGCCGGTGAACCGGTACCAGCCCACCTGGTCTGGTCGCACCTGGCCCGTGGCTTGGCCACAGTCCACGAAAACGTTGTTCCGCACGATGCAGTTCGTTGCGTAGTTGTCCGAGTTGATAATCAGGGGATGTCGTTCCACCTGCACCGCAACATTCCCCTCCTTGGCGACGCGTAGGAACGTATTGTGCTCGACGACGCAATTGGGCATGACCAGCTCGAGCCATCCCACATCCACAAACACATTGTGGCGGATGTAGAGGGGTCCGCTGACTGTGGCGTTCCGTTTCTGAGCGTTGATCACGCCGATCATATTCACCACCATGTTGTGGGTGAAATGGATGTTTTCGTACCGCACCGGCCAGTTGTCGAACACATCGGGCGAAGGCTCATAGACACCCCAGCCCAAGTTGATGAAGAGATTGCTTCGTACGACATGATTGGTACCGCTCCAGAAAAGCAGATCCCAGCCGTTGTTGCGATCGAACACGTTGCATTCGAGGAGATGATCCAAACCCTGGATGAACACATATCGATAGGACAGGTTACTGAACCGATTGCTCCGGATGAGGCAGCCCTGGGTCCCCGAGCCCAACAGAAGCCCGTAATTCGCGGATCCGGTGATGTAGGCCGGCTTCGGACCGTCGTCCACCACGTCGGTCCCAACGATGGTAAGCGCATGTTCTTCCACGCTGGCGATGACATACGAGAGCCGGTTACTTAGCGCGATGTTGGTCCCGCGCCACACGGAAATCGTCTGCCCTACCTGAAAACCCGCCTCCAGAAAGTTGCCGGCTGCTGACTCGATGCGGTCCGGTGATCGAAATATCATGTCATTCTGTTTGATGGCCATGCCGTCTCGAATCACGCAGGAAGTCAGTTCAAAATACGAACCGCCATTGTTCACACGAACGTACGCCTCAAGGTTGGAAGGAGCCGAGTGTCCCGTAATGTCGAAACCCCGAACGGAAACATAGGGATGGTTGATGACCCAGCCGCGCATCACGACCGGGCCCACGGCTTCGAAGACGATGCGGTTCTGTTCGCTCGTTCCTCCGCGGACCGTGGTGACACGCTCGGGATAGGTGCCGGTTCTGACACGAATGACATCGCCCGGCTGCGCCCTGTTGGCACCCTGCTGGATGGTGCGCCACGGCTGGTCGGATGTCCCAGGGCCGGAGTCGTCTCCGTCCGGGGCGACCCAGTACTCGGCCCCCATCGCGCGAGCACACAACCACAGGCTCAGGCAAAGGCCGATCCGTATGGTCCTGAGACCGAGGGCGGGTCTGGCCAAGGGCCAGGTAGCGACCCGAAACTGTCTGAACCGCTCAGAAATCATGGCGTAGCCAGAGTTTGGATTGAGGTCGGCGCCAGCGCGGTGGCAGTCGGGGCTGGATACGGCGATACCAAAGCTTGTGGAGTGACCAACGCAGCGCCCCTTGGAGGCCGAGGAGGCATCCGAGCCGCACCCGCAGTCCTACCCCGCCCGAGCGGCGAAACCAGAGATTGCAAACCGGATGCTCGCGGGCTCCGAGGCGGAGCTTGTAGTCGTAATGGCCCAGTCCGCCTTCGATCCGTCGCACTCCCTCCTTGATCGCTTCCCCGAACATGACCACCAGC
>Ga0272446_1005170_pt1 | contig 14622 bp, 11 predicted proteins | sample YNPCB0061_FD_194587 | JGI IMG/M metagenome (GOLD analysis project Ga0272446, IMG submission 194587) | Hot spring microbial mat communities from Yellowstone National Park, WY, United States - YNP-CB-006-1 | ecosystem: Environmental > Aquatic > Thermal springs > Hot (42-90C) > Sediment | place...
ATGAAGCACACTCAATGGGTGTAATCGGACCACATGGATTGGGAATTCGCGATTATTATAGTGTGGACGGCAACGAAGTGGACCTTTGGATGGCTACTTTCAGTAAATCCTTTGCCAGCTGCGGCGGATACATTGCCGGTAAAAAAGTACTGGTAGATTATCTCAAATACAACACGCCCGGCTTTGTGTACAGTGTAGGTATCAGTCCGGCCAATGCCGGTGCCGCACTGGCTGCTGCTAAAATCATGAAAACAGAACCCTGGCGTGCGTTAAAATGCCAGGATAATGCCAAATTATTTTTAAAACTGGCCAAAGAAAAAGGACTGAATACCGGCCCCAGTAAAGACTCAGCGGTTATTCCGGTAATCACCGGTAATTCTGCCCATGCATTGATTCTGGCAGATGCCCTGTTTAAAGATGGTATCAACGTACAGCCCATTCTGTATCCGGCTGTGCCCGACAACGAAGCCCGCTTGCGTTTCTTTATCACTTCTGACCATACCGATGAAGAAATTACCTATGCGGTGAATAAAGTGTCGGAACACTTGAACAGAATCCGGAAAGAAATGGCTGATGTTTCATTCCCAAAATCAATGATCGGATAACTAATTCTGTATTAACTTTGACTGTAAATTATTAATAACCAACACATATGAGCAAAGGTAAAATCTTCGTTACCGGCGGAGCCGGTTTTATCGGGTCGCGTGTAGTTAAAATGCTGCTGGAACAGGGCTATGAAGTACGATGCTTGCTTCGTAATACCACCAATACCCGGCGTATTGACGGATTGAATTACGAAAAATTCATTGGAGACATCACCGATATAGCCTCGCTGGAAGAAGGCATGAAAGGATGCACCGGCGTAATTCACCTGGCAAGCCTTTCCAACTGGAAAGACATCAAATCGTCAAAAATGCCGCTGGTGGTGATTGATGGTTCAAAAAATGTGATTGAAGCCGCAAAGAAAAACGGTAATCTAAAAATGGTATATGTAAGTTCTTCCACTGCCATTGATGGCACGGATGATCTGCGCATCCTGAATGAAGACTCACCGCTTACCCTGCCTAACAATAACCATTATGTGTATGCCCATGCCAAAAAGCAGGTAGAAGAATACTGTAAGCAGGAAGCAAAAAACGGTTTTCCGGTGGTGATTGTGAACCCAACAGAAGTTTACGGACCCAACGATTATGATAAAATTACCCTGGGAAACCTGATTGATTTTGCCACCACCAAAACGGTTCAGCTGGCAGAAGGGGGCACATCCATTGTGTATGTAGATGATGTGGCAAACGGAATCATTGCGGCACTGGAAAAAGGTCGTCCGGGCGAAAGGTATATCCTGGGTGGTGAAAACATGGAATTTAAAGATTTAGCCGCTTTAACTCTTGAAATTTTAGGAATAAAAAAGCCAATAAAAAAAATTAGCAGAAAAATGCTCATGACTTTGGCATGGATTTCAAAAACCTTTGGTATAAATATGGGTTTTGAACCAGCCGTTATTCCCTATGCCGTAAAATACTGGTTTGTAGATAACAGCAAAGCCAAAAAAGAATTGGGCATATCGTTCCGATCACCCCGCGAAATTCTGGAGCCAACGCTTCAATGGGCCAAACAAGAGGGAATGATTAAGTAAATGAATTGTTAATAAATGATTGGCTGCCCCAGTATAAAAACTACCGGGGCTTTTTATTTTTACACTTACCAACCCGTCAGATTACTAACTTATGCTGATGGAAAAAACAAGAAAGATGGAGGCGGCTTCTACCCATACCCGTGAAAACAGAACACTGGCTTTGTTCGATTTTGATGGTACTATTACCCATAAAGATTCCCTTTTTGCATTTATTCGGTTTGTAAAAGGCAGATCCCGCTTTTTCTGGGGAATGGTTCGCTTATTACCCATGCTTATCGCCAACAAAATAGGATTAATCTCCAATGACAAAGCCAAGGAAAAAATGCTCGCTTTCTTCTTCAAGGGCATGAACTATGCTGAATTTAAACGATTAGGAGAAAAATTTTGTACAGAAAAATTACCCGAAATTTTAAAGCGAGCTGCTTTGGATAAAATCAACTGGCATCGGTCAAAACATCACCGGGTTATTGTAGTTTCTGCTTCCATAGAAGAATGGATCAGACCCTGGACCGAATCCTTGCAAATTGAACTCATTTGCACGGAAATGGAAATAAAAGACAACCGGCTTACCGGTAGGTTTTCCACCCCCAATTGTAATGGTAAGGAAAAACTGAAACGAATCAAGGAAATGGTGGATTTGGAAAATTATTCCATCATCTATGCTTATGGCGATTCCAAGGGTGACGAAGCCATGTTAAGTATTGCTACCAAACCACTTTATCAGCATTTTGATTAACCATTTATCATGCCCAATCACCAACATCACTTTCAATCCTCTTTCACCACACTGATTTCAGTTTTCTTTTTCTGGGGTTTTGTGGCTGCGTCAAACGGAATTTTTATTCCGTTCTGTAAAAGCTATTTTCAGCTCGATCAATTTCAGTCGCAGCTAATTGATGCCGCCTTTTACAGTGCCTACTTTTACGGTTCGCTGCTGCTGTATCTGGGATCTTACTTTTCACAGATTGATATTTTAAATAAGATCGGATACAAAAACGGAATCATTGCCGGATTAAGTATTTCGGTGATTGGCGCGGTAGGTCTTGCTGTTACCAGTTCAATACCAAACGCTACCTTTGGCATGGTGCTGCTTTCCTTTTTTGTGATTGCATTGGGCTTTTCCCTTCAGCAAACTTCAGCTCAGCCTTTTGCCATTGCCCTTGGAAAGCCTGAAACCGGTGCACATCGCCTCAACATGGCAGGCGGAATAAATTCCCTGGGTACGTTACTGGGACCACTGGTGGTAAGTTTTATTCTGTTTGGCGACCTCAAAGCCGGAGGCGATACGGCAACCATTTCTTCCATTAAAATCCTCTATGTTTTTCTGGCAGGTTTGTTTACACTGGTCAGTGTAATTTTTGCCGTATCAAAAATGCCGCGTGTTACATCCAATGAAAAAATTGAAAGAAGCCCCAAAGCCCTGGCTGTACTTTTGCTGATTGGTAGTGTATTTCCCACCATTCTTTTTACTGATCAAATACAGGGTGCCATGGGAATAAGTAAAACAACACTGGTTTTTAGCGTATTGATCTTCACGCTGATTTTGTTATTTACAGCGATGGTTTTAGCCCGAAAAAATCCCGCAGGATGGGGCGCCATGCAATACCCTCAGTTGGTTTTGGGAATGATCGCTATTTTCATTTATGTAGGAGTGGAAGTAACCATTCAAAGCAATATGGGGGCATTACTGAAAAAACCTGAATTTGGTGCATTTCAGGAAAGCCATATCTCTCATTTTATTTCACTCTATTGGGGCAGCCTGATGATTGGCCGATGGACAGGAGCCATCAGTGTGTTTAATTTCAAGAAACGCATCAAGCAGCTGCTTACCATGATTGTTCCGCTGGCAGCTTTTGGCCTGATCCTGCTGGTAAATATCATCAAAGGTAACTCGGCAGAAGATTTGCTGATTTATCCGCTTTGTATTGGTTTTTTAATCGTAGCTTTTTTATACAGTAAAGAACGTCCGGCAACCATGCTGCTTGCTGTTTCTGTTTTGGCTACCGCTGCCATGATACTGGGTTTGGTAACACAAGGTAAACTGGCCACCTTTGCTTTCATCAGCGGAGGATTGTTTTGCAGTGTGATGTGGCCCTGCATTTTTGCATTGGCATTAACCGGACTGGGGAAATACACTTCTCAGGGTTCGGCTTTCCTAATCATGATGATTCTCGGCGGAGCATTAATCCCTCCTGTACAGGGTGCCATCTGCGACTTTGATCTTACAGCGCCGCAAGGCATTGTAGGATTAAGCTATACACACTTTTCCTACATCGTAGCAGTAGTCTGCTTTGCATATCTTATATGGCATACCTGGCAAACCAGTAGGGTATTGAAAAAGCAAGGATTTGACTTCAATACTTCAACTTCTACATCACACTAACCCATGAAAAAACTGGCAGCAGGAATTGATATTGGCGGCACCAACATCCTGCTTGGGTTGGTAAATGAAAAAGGAGAAATCACGGAACGTACTTCCTGGAAAACAACATCCTTTACTTTACCCGAAGATTGGGTGATTTCAGCATGCAGCTTCATTCAGGAAAAACTCAGTCATTACCCGGATGTAACATTCATAGGAGTTGGAATAGGAGCCCCCAACGGGAATGTGCATTCCGGCTCTATTGAACATGCCCCCAACATGCCCTGGAAAGGAATTGTACCACTGGCCAGTATGTTTGAAAACAACTTGTCGTGCAAAGCAGTGCTCACCAATGATGCCAATGCAGCAGCCTTGGGAGAAATGCTTTTTGGAGCGGCAAAAAACTGTCGTCACTTTTTATACATTACACTGGGCACCGGATTGGGTAGCGGTATTGTAGTAGATGGAAAACTGGTTTATGGCCACGACGGGTTTGCCGGCGAAATCGGTCATGTAATACTTTTTCCTGACGGAAGACCTTGTGGCTGCGGCAGAAAAGGTTGTGTAGAAACCTATTGCTCTGCTACCGCCATAAAAACAACCTATGCCGAAATTCGTCAAAAAAATGCCCTTCCGGCTATTCCCGATGCTGATGCAAAATACATTTATCAACGCGCCATAAACGGTGAAAAAGAAGCAAAACAAGCCTTTCAACAAACCGGAGAGTGGTTGGGACTGGTACTGGCAAACAGTGTGGCTTACACCAGTCCGGAAAAAATTATCTTATTCGGAGGCCTTACTCAGGCAGGCGATTTATTAATGAATCCGGTAAAACAAAGTTTTGAAAAAAACCTGCTTCAAAATTACAAAAACAAAGTAGCCATTACCTGCTCTTCCCTGCCCGAAAATGATGCAGCTCTTTTAGGTGCAGCATCGTTAGTTTTGCAGTCATAAAACCCTTATTTTTAATCAATTTTTGGCGGCTTTATGCCATGTTTCGCTTATAGTGGCTGGCTTAGAGCCTTAGGCTGTAGGAGCGTACGGGGTCTCGTCTGATGATAGCCGAGCCTCCGCCGCTCACTACAGCCTATCCAGGCCCTTCCCAATCGCACTTGGCTCTAAGCCAGCCAGCTATCGCTTCACCCGGCAGCCGAAACATTGCCCCTTACAACCATTACAAACCCATGAATAACATCGCAAACGCCTCTCTTTACTAACTACACTTTTTTAAATAATCACAAATTCCGAATTAAAAATTTGATAAAATGAAAATTTCTAATGCTGAGTGCGTTGGCTTGTAAAGGGTATTCGGGTTATCCGCCTGCACGCCCACATCAGATGAGCAGAAGGGTGATCGTGCTAGAATTACGCATACTAATGCCTAATTCGGGATTATTAACTGCCTCTTAGTTAAAATCATAGAAAATTGTAGCTTTGAATAACAATTGTAACCAGTGATTAACAATCGCACATTACGTCTCATCATCATCCTATCTGTCATTATTCTAGGAGGTTTGATCTGGCTTCAGGTTTACTGGGTTAAAAAAGCACATGATTTTACAGAAGAACAATTTGATAATCGGGTAAATTTAGCTCTAATGACAGTAGCCAATCAGGTTAACCGATTCAATAAAGATACCATGTCGGTAAGGGAACCCGTTACACAAGTTGCACCGGATTATTTTACCGTGGAAATTACCGGTATGGTAAATCCGGATCATTTACAAAATCTGCTGGTAATTGAGTTTAACAGATACAGCATTGATCTTGAATTTCAATACGCGCTGTATGATTGTTTCCTGGATTCCATTGTGTGGAGAAACCATGTGGAACTGGATAATTCTGGTAAAATGATCAATAAATCAGGAAAAGAAATAAGCTCGTTTCCAGATTATAAACTGTCAAAAGAAAGTCACAAATTTGGAGTATACTTCCCAACAAAAAAACGCTACATTTCAAGCCAGATGGGCATCATGATCTATTCCACCATCGGTGTATTTGTAATAATACTGTTTTTTGTGTACATTTTGATGATTATCTTCAAGCAAAAGCGCTTATCAGAAATCAAAACTGATTTCATCAACAACATGACGCATGAATTTAAAACTCCTATTGCCACAATTTCTATTTCAAGTGAGCAGCTATTGAAGGAGAACACCCTGAATAATCCGGAAAAAATCAAAACTTATTCGCGAATTATCAAAGATGAAAGCATTCGGCTTAAATCACAGGTTGATCAGATTCTCAATATTGCCTTACTTGATTCCACCCGTACCCAACTCAGTAAAAAACCAATTGAATTTCATGCATTAATTACCGATGTAACTGAAAAAATTAAAATACGGGCCGATGAAAAAAAATGCTTGATTCAGCTTGACTTACAAGCAGAGCAACATACTATTCTGGGAGATGCAGACCACTTAACCAATGTTATGTTCAACCTGATGGATAATGCCTTGAAATACAGCATAGAAAATCCTCAGATCATCATCCGTACAAAAAATAAAAACCATTTCCTTGTCGTTGAAGTAGAAGATAATGGTATTGGAATACCGGCAAAACAGCAAAAAATGATTTTTGAAAAGTTCTACCGGGTACCAACAGGCAATGTGCATAATGTAAAAGGATTCGGTCTCGGATTGAGCTACGTAAAAAAAATTATTCAATTACATAAAGGCAAAATAGAACTGGAAAGCACACCAGGCATTGGCACGATTTTTAGATTATTTTTGAAATCTGAATCGCAAAACCTATGAATCAGCAATCAGCCATTAAAATCCTTTACGTAGAAGATGACAGCAATCTGAGCATTGTTATGAAAGATTTGCTGGAAGAAAACGGCTACACCGTACGTCATTGCTTAGACGGGCAATCCGCCATTCAAAAATTTGGAACAGAAAATTTTGACCTTTGTATTCTCGATGTAATGCTTCCTCAAAAAGACGGATTTGAAGTAGCTGAATTTATCCGTAAGGTAAATCCAGATATTCCCATTATTTTTCTCACCGCCAAATCATTATCAGAAGACCGTATAAAAGGACTGCGCATCGGTGCCGATGATTATATCACCAAGCCATTTTCTACCGAAGAACTATTACTTCGGGTTGAAAATATATTAAAGCGTTCGGGTACACTGCATACTGACAAGGCAAAAAAAGATGTCTTTGAATTAGGGAAATATACGTTTAACTTTCCGGACTATTCTTTACACCTGAATGGTGAATCCAGACACCTTACAGAGCGCGAAGCCAATCTTTTGCGGTTGCTTTGCCTTCATAAAAACCAAGTGGTTACCCGTGAAATTCTGTTGAAATCTGTATGGGGAAAAGACGATTACTTTACCGGCAGAAGCATGGATGTATTTATCTCTAAACTCAGAAAATACCTGAGCGAAGATGAATCCATTAAAATTCAGGTAGTACATGGAATTGGCTTCAAACTGATTGTTAGCGACAATTAATAATTGCTTACACAATCACTCCCTCCCTTATGATATAAATACTATTGACTAGCTGAGGTTTCTTTAAAAAGTGCCTCCTCAAATTAATCACTACAGAAAAAGAAAAGAGGCCGAAGCCTCTTTATTACACCAAAATTAAAACAAAGAGCTAGTCAACTTTATAAAACTTTTGAATATACGATTTACCATTCAGGGCTGTAAGATTAACCAAATAAATTCCTGCTGGCAGATCTGTAATATCAATGGTTGTCTTATGGCTGTTTTCAACAATTTTCACCTCCTTATGTACTTTGCCGCTCATATCCATAATGTTAATGGATTTGCCCAGAATTTCGCCTACTGTTACCACTCCCAGTTCATCTTTGGCTGGATTGGGATAAACCAGCATGTCTTTTACAAATACAGAAGAACCGGATGTAGGCGCTGATGTTGGAACTTGTTCAACTTGTTGATGATCTGCTATCACCATTTCTGAAGCAGATGGAAGCTGATTAACCTGGTCTGTATGATTTTCATCTCCTTCATCAGATCCATTGTTTACGTAGGCAGTAGCTGTATTTTGCTGTCCACCCGGATTAATAAAAACCCCGGTAATATTATCAATACCCACAATCTCAATCACATCAATAATTTCGTCATCATCTCCTTTTGATGATGGAGCTAAATCAACATTTACCTGAATAATATTTCCCAAAACGGAGATATTGGTTACTTTTATCAGGCTTGGATTGGCAGAAAACACCTGAAGGTTATTTACATCCAGATCGGCCACCGAAGCAACCTGAATTGCGATGGTATGAATTTCCATTTTCCCCTGTTTATTTACAGAAATGGTGGAAGAACCATCCCCTCCGCCCCCTATGGCGAAGGTTGAAGTGGAGAACAGCAGTAAAACAACTGCAACAATTCTTAAGTAAAATCTTTTTTCCATAGCCATTAATTTTTGTTCAATTTAACTATCATCCGTTAACAAACCGATAACATTATAACGAACTTATCGGTAAAAAAGATACATAGAATTATTCAATATACACCACAGAATCATTCTATATTGTTGATTTTATGATATATAATTTTTTCGCTTTCTCGTCAAAGGCTATAAATACCTGATTAGGAATTTATCAGGATAATCCGTTAAATTTAACAAACAAACAACCAACAATTCTGCCTATGTATAAAAGTAAACCCATTATTATACTTCGGGCATTCAGCCCTCAGGAGCTGAAGGAATTTGAAAAATTTATCCAGTCTCCCTATTTTAACAAAAACGAAACTCTGACTCAGTTATTCCAGCTGCTGAAAAAAGAATATCCTGATTTTACAAGACCAGGAGTAGAAAGGGAGCGTTTGTTTTTTAAACTGTATCAAAGCCGAGATTTTGATGAAAGCAAACTTCGGTATGCTTTTTCAGACTTAAGCAAACTGCTTGAAAAATATATCATGCTGAAAGAACTGGAAAAAAGCAAAGTTCAACAAAACCACTTATTACTTGAATTTTATCGTAATCATGATATTGAAAAGTACTTCAGCCAGGTTTTTGATGAAACCGTTAAATATCTGGAATCACAAAAAATAAAAGATTCAGAATATTATTTCAACCGGTACCTGATTGAAGAATCGCTTTATAATTATACCTCGGTAAAGCGTGATAAAAGCCTGGATAAAACGCTTCAGGATGTAGCGGACAATCTTGATTATTACTATATCTCAAAAAAACTGAAATATCTCTGTGAGATGTTTACCAGGCAAAACTTTCTTAATTCTTCATACAATACCCCACTGCTTGATGATTTACTGAAATTTGTAAAAACGTACAATTTTGATAGCTATCCGGCAATCCGTGTATATTATACCGTACTGCTTACACTGATAGAAGAAGAAAAAGAAGAAAATTACCAAACGCTGCTTGAATTGCTTGAAAAATACGGTGAATCTTTTGGAAAAGATGAATTACGAGACTTGTATTTTCTGGCACAGAATTATTGCACTAAACGAATTAATAAAGGAGATACCCATTATCTCAGGGAATATTTTAAGCTTTCGGAAAAGCTACTTGAAAAAGAGCTGATTTATGAAAACGGCTATATCATTCCATCTACATTTAAAAATATCGTTACCGTAGGTTTACGTCTCGAAGAATACGAATGGGTGGAGAATTTTTTGTACAGCTACAAAGAGAAACTTGCACCTAAGTACCGCGAAAATGCCTTTATATACAACCTTGCCTGGCTGCACTTTTTTAAAGGTGAATACAAGAAAACGCTGCGCTTGCTCAACAATGTGGAATACATGGATGTGTATTATATTCTTGACTCCAAAATACTTCTATTAAAAACGTATTATGAACTGGAAGAAGTTGACGCATTTTATTCGCTGATTGATTCGTTTTATGTATATCTGCGGAGAAATGAACTCATATCTGATTATCAGAAAACCATCTGCCTGAACTTTGTAAAATTTGTAAAGAAGCTGATGCGAATTAAACTTGGAGATAAAGCCGCAGCAGAAAAACTACTTCATGAATTAAATGAAAATCAACAGGTTGCAAGTATTTCCTGGTTATTAAAGAAAACACAAGAATTTATTAAGTAAAAATTTTTTGAAAATTTAACAAACTTATGTAACTTGCTATAAAAACTATGTATATGAAAAAGTATCTACTTATTAATTATTTAATTTTTTTAATTACTGTGTTGAGCTTAAATCAAGCATCACAAGCCCAATGCCCGGGTTGCACCATTGACAACACATGCAATGTAGCGGGAGGAGGTTTGTGTCCTGACTCATTGCCAGGAGGTACGCAAGGTGTTTATTATGATCAAAATGTTACAGCCTATTTGCCATCTCAAATTGATGCAGGGCCATTTTCAGGTGGAGTATTAGGAATGGTTCCATTAGTATCGGTAAAAATCAACTCCATTAGTGGATTACCTTTTGGTTTGAATTGGCAAAGTAATAAAGCTAATAATACCTATTATCCAAGTAGTGGAGAAAATCATGGTTGTGTAAAAATATGCGGAACCCCATTAAGTTCACCGGGAGTTTATAATATTATAGTAAATGTTACAGCCGTAGTAAATGCTGGAGGTATTTTAGGTCTTCAATCTTCACAAATTGATTTTAATTTTCAAATGGTAATTTTTGCAGGAACTTCAGGAAATTTAGCATATAATTATTCTCCTGGTTCAGCCTGTGATTATGGGCAATTTAGTTTTACTCCCAATTTAACTGCCACGCTGCCTCAGGTTATAGAATATAACTGGAACTTTGGTACATCAACCTATACAGGCATGAATCCTCCGGATATTAATTTTCTGGCACCGGGTTTTTATCCGGTAACAACCACTGTAAATTATTATGATCTTCGATTAACTTCATTATCGGTTTCACTTCAGCCGGGAGTTGATTGTTGGTTTGCAGGTGATATTGAAGAGGCAAACTGCAGCAACGGAAATGTAGATTTCTTTTTTACCTATAATTCTGGCTCATTTAATTTTACATCAAATACCATAAGTAACAATCCCTCTGTTACATGGACAAATTTGAATAGTGGACAAGGACTACCCATAAATGGGACTGCATTTTCATTTAATATTTTTGATGAAGATAATGGTCCTCCATTTGGTTCACCGAATGATAATGGAGGCGTATTTACGGGTACACTTACCGGGCCAGGAACATTTCCATTTTCAACAGTAGCAATTTCTTCAGGCGGGGGAGGAACAACGGGTACTTACACAATTTCACAAGTCTTAGCCAGTAATATCGTTGTAACAGATACTATTAAAGTATATGCTTCGCCTGCCATTCCAACTATCACATCAACAACCAATCAAGTTTGTAAAGGAGATTCTACATTATTAAGTACAACCTCTACAGGTTATATTTATGAATGGTATAAAAATGGATTGCTTATTCCAAACAGCAATTTTCAGCAGATTTATGTAAAAGATACAGGAAATTATTTTCTAAGAATAATTGATCCGGTATCGGCTTGTTATAGCACTAGTAATACCGTTCAAGTATCGTATTATGCACCAGTACCATCAAATTTTGCTATAACATACAACAATACGGGTGGTTATCTTCAATCCAATCTTACCGGATCATATTCATATCAATGGTTATTTTATTCAGGAGGTAATTGGGTAGGTATTCCTGCACCTGCAGGTGTTCAAAGTACACTTACACCTACTGCCAACGGCCAATACATGCTTATAGCCACAACACCTAATGGTTGTAAGGATACCTCTAACGTTTATACATTAACATTAAGTTTAAATGATTTAGAAAATAAACTAAATCTGTTGGTATTTCCGGTTCCTGCAACTGATAAACTAAATATTCAAATGAATTTAGAGGAATCTAGCGATATTAGTATTCGTATGTTTGATTTAGTGGGTAAGGTGATATTACACGAACAATGGAATCAGCAATATGGATGGATAAATAATGAGTTTGATTTACATCAAATACCAAGCGGTACATATTTGCTTGATATTGAAACTAAATATGGCATGATTCGAAGAAAAATCATAAAACAATAGATTTTCATCAATACTTTAATATGAAAGCCCTCTTTTGAAGAGGGTTTTTTACTTAAATTTGATACAAATATTGATTTTATGAAAAGATTACTATTTACATTGATTGCGATACTCATTACAGAATTATATGCGCAACATGTTCAGCAATGTGGTACTGACTTTATGGTTCAAAAAGCCTTGTTAACTAATCCTGATGCACAAAAAAACATGGATGATTTGGAAGCATTTACGCAACAATGGATTGCTGAGCATGCTCATGAGAAAAGTGATAAAGCTTTGTTAATAACTATACCGGTGGTCGTTCATATAGTGTATAAAAATTCGGCTGAAAATTTATCTGATGCCAGAATTCAATCGCAAATAGATGTGTTAAATGAAGACTATAGGAGATTAAATGTTGATGCATCTAATACTCCTTCTGCATTTCAGAGTGTAGCAGCTGATGTAGAAATAGAATTTTGTTTAGCTTCGATTGATCCGAATGGACAACCCACCAACGGAATTACGCGTACATCCACTACCGTAAGTAGTTTTGATATTAACAACGATAATATTAAGTTTACAAATCAAGGAGGGAAAGATGCATGGCCATCGAATAAATATTTGAATATATGGGTAGGAGATATTAGCGGAGGGATATTGGGATATGCAACCCCACCAGGTATGTTTCCTCCTGCTTATGATGGTGTTGTAATTAATTACCGGTATTTTGGAACAGCAGCATTTGGAGCGCAATCGCCCTACAATAAAGGGAGAACAGCTACCCATGAAGTAGGTCACTGGCTAAATTTAATTCATATATGGGGTGATGATAACGGAGCCTGCACAGGTTCAGATAACGTTAGTGATACGCCTAATCAAGCTGGTGAAAATTATGGTTGTCCAAACTACCCAAAAACTGATGCTTGTACTCCATCGGCTCCTGGTGTGATGTTTATGAATTATATGGACTATGTTGACGATGCCTGCATGAATATGTTTACTGTCGGACAGAAAGCCAGGATGCACGCTGCAATCAATGGAGCACGTTCAAGTTTATTTAGTTCCAACGGATGTTCCGGTAGCGGAGGCGGTGGAGGTGGATCGGGCACCTGTGATACCTTAAGCAACTGGACGTCAGGAGATTCAGAAATTCTTTATACTGTACAAAGTCCCGGATCTGGCTATATCGGCGGTCATAACAGCTATAATGATAAAGCCAAGGCTGAACGTTTTTCTAATGTTGGATCTAATAAACAGGTTACTAAGATTTTCTTCAAGTTCGGACATGCTTCTGGTTATACTTCATCATCAACGGTAGCTGCAGCCATTTGGGCAGATGCATCTGGAAGTCCAGGCTCAGAATTAGTTAGCGTGAATATGCCAGTGCAAACCATTGCCGGACATGTAGCCAATAATCAATACACCTTGCTAACGCTAACCAATCCCGTTAATGTAGGAAATAATTTCTTTGCCGGAATTAAATTAACTTATTCTGGTAGTTTAGCTGTATCTCTTTATACATCTACCGACGGCGATCAAATTCCTCCCACGGCCTGGGAGCAGTTTTCAAACAATACCTGGAAACGATTTGATGATAGTCAGAGTTGGGGATTAGATGTTTCACTTGCTGTATTTCCGGTAGTATGCGACGCTACACTCGGAACTGAAAGCATTGCTGGTTTAAATGAGGTGAAAGTGTATCCCAATCCAACGGATGGAGAAATTAATCTGGTATTGCCCCAAACTGCTACCTACGAATTGATGGTTTACGACATGATGGGCCGGTTAATTATTTCGCAAATTATTGCCAATGAAGGAGAGTTTGCACATTTACTGGATTTATCCGGACAGAAAAACGGACTGTATTTTATAGAAATCAGACAGGGAAATACATCCACCACGAAAAAAGTAATTCTTAGCAGGTAACTTTGAAAGAAAGTGAATTGCTTAATTTGCTATTAGAATCTACCAAAACCTGCAACCTGAGTGTTGCAGGTTTTTCTTTACCCGGTGAAAATACATTTACATTCTGGGTACAGGATACTGATTCAGATTTACCACATCTGAAAAATAAAGTCTTTTTAATTCATCCGTTTTATACCGCAGAACATTTCCCCAATATTCTTATCCAGCCCAAATGGTGCTTTCATACAGAAGAGGATCTGCCTGAAGTATTAAAATCTAAGCTTCTCAATACAAAATGCAAGGAAACAGAATACTGGACCAGCTTGGTTGGTGAGATGCCAGAAGCTACCAATAAACAGGATTTTTTAGCTCAGGTAAATGAAATTAAACAACAAATTTCTCAAGGAGAAATTGAAAAAGCCATGCTTTCTGCCATACGGATCATGCCTAAATCTCCCAAAAAAATAACGGATATTTTACATGACCTTCGCTGCAATTACCCCAATGCTTTTATTTCATATACATCTACTCCGTTTCATGGAACCTGGATCGGTGCCACTCCGGAAATTCTACTTTCCCAGCATGGAAAAGACCTTGAAACCGTTTCGCTGGCAGGTACCAAAACCATGGAACAACAGCATGAATGGGGAGATAAAGAAAAGCATGAACAGGAACTTGTAACTACCTATATCAGAAATCTATTACAAACTTACCCGGTAGATAACATTCA
>Ga0272446_1005171_pt1 | contig 14619 bp, 11 predicted proteins | sample YNPCB0061_FD_194587 | JGI IMG/M metagenome (GOLD analysis project Ga0272446, IMG submission 194587) | Hot spring microbial mat communities from Yellowstone National Park, WY, United States - YNP-CB-006-1 | ecosystem: Environmental > Aquatic > Thermal springs > Hot (42-90C) > Sediment | place...
TGAGGCGAGGGCCAATGAAAGTCGTTCGAGTACTGCTCGGGCTGGCGCTGCTGGCAGCCGCTTTTCTGGGCGGCTATGGTTATGGCCGTTGGTTCGGCAAAAAAGAGAGCGCACTGGCAGGCAAAGAGGGCCGCAAGATTCTCTACTACGTTGACCCGATGCACCCGGGCTATAAGTCCGACAAACCCGGCATTGCCCCCGACTGCGGCATGAAGCTCGAACCCGTGTACGAGGGCGGGCAGACCGGCGATCAGCCGGCCGCCACCGCCGGGCGCAAGATCCTCCATTACCGGGACCCCAAAGATCCAAAGTACACATCGGACAAGCCCGGCTTCAATCCAGAGACTGGCAATGAACTCGAACCGGTGTATGCAGACGACGCGTCCGCCATGCCGATGGGTACGATCCAGGTCAGCCCGGGAAAGCAGCAGTTGATCGGCGTGCAGTACGGTGTGGTGGAGAGTTCGGCCGGCGTGCACACCTTTCGCGCGGTCGGAAAAGTAGCCTTTGATGAGACCAGGATAGCGCGCGTCCACACGAGGATTGACGGCTGGGTGGAAAAGGTGTTCGTGGATTTCGTCGGCCAGGTAGTGGAGAAGGGACAGCCACTTCTCACGATCTATAGTCCGGAGCTCGTCGCTTCCCAGCAGGAGTATCTTCTCGCGAGGAAAGCCCGGAAGGTCATGAAGAATAGCACTCTGGACGGGGCGATCGGCGACAGCGACACGTTGCTCGAGGCGGCGCGCAAGCGTCTGGAGCTCTGGGAGTTGAGCGACGCGCAGATCGACGAAGTGGCACGGACGGGAAAGCCGATGACTTACGTGACCATGTACTCGCCCATCCGCGGTTACGTGATCACGCGCAATGCGTTTCCGAAACAAAGGATTACCGCGGATACGGAGTTATATACGGTTGTCGACCTGAGCAAGGTCTGGATTATGGCGGACGTGTTCGAGTACGAGGCGCCCATGGTAAGGATGGGCCAGCCGGCGAGGGTATCGCTCTCCTACATTCCCGGGAAGTCTTTTACTGGCCGTGTGAATTACATTCAGCCGCAGGTGGATCCGGTTACGCGGACGCTGAAGATCCGCCTGGAGGCCGAGAACCCGGGATTGCTGCTGAAGCCCGACATGTACGTGGACGTCGAGTTCCGCATCGGCGTGCCGCCACGAGTCACCGTCCCGGCCGAGGCGGTACTGGATTCCGGCCTCAGGAAGACGGTGTTCGTGGACCGCGGCAACGGCCTTCTCGAGCCGCGCGAGGTCGAAATCGGCGAACGCACCGGGGACCGCATTGAAATCCGCAAAGGTCTGCGCGCGGGCGAGCGCATCGTCACGTCCGGCAACTTCCTGATCGATTCGGAGAGCCAGCTCAGGTCGGCCGCCACGGGGATGGCGGGCCACCAGCACGGCGGCGGCGAAATGAAGCCCGCTCTTCAACGTGCGGCCGGCCATGAGGGACACGGGCAATGATCGACGCCATTATCGAGTTTTCAGGACGCAACAAGTTCCTGATCTTTATCCTGATCGGTTTCGCTGCGGCAGCGGGCGTCTGGTCGATGATGAATGTCCCGCTGGACGCCATCCCGGACCTCAGCGACACGCAGGTGATTATCTACTCGCGCTGGGACCGCAGCCCGGACATCATGGAGGACCAGGTCACCTATCCCATCGTGACGACGATGCTGGGTGCGCCGAAAGTGAAGGCGATCCGTGGCTTTTCGGATTTCGGCTACTCCTTCGTGTATGTCATTTTCGAGGAGGGCACGGACATTTACTGGGCGCGGTCGCGAACGCTCGAGTACCTTTCGGGCGTGCTGCCACGGCTGCCGGCGGGGGTGAAAACGGAGCTTGGTCCGGATGCCACAGGCGTGGGCTGGGTCTTCCAGTACGTGCTGGCAGACACGACCGGAAAGCAGGGGCTGGAGGACCTGCGTTCCTATCAGGACTGGTTTCTCAGGTACGCATTACGCGCTGTGCCGGGTGTCGCCGAAGTCGCGCCGATCGGAGGCTTCGTGCGGCAGTACCAGGTGAATGTGGACCCGAACAGGCTTCAGGCCTTGAATATTCCAATCATGCAAGTGGTCGAAGCCGTCCGAAAGGGGAACAATGACGTCGGCGGGCGGCTGGTCGAGTTCAGTGGAGCCGAGTACATGGTTCGCGGCCGCGGTTACGCCAGGTCCGTGGACCAGATCGGAGACATTGTGCTCGCCACCAACCAGGGCGGCGTTCCCATTCGCGTCCGCGACCTGGGCAACGTTGTGTTAGGTCCGGACATGCGGCGCGGCGTGGCCGACTGGAACGGCGAGGGCGACGTGGTCGGGGGCATCGTGGTCATGCGCCAGGGTCAAAACGCGCTGGACGTGATCGAGCGCGTGAAGCAGAAACTCAAGGACCTCGAGCCCAGCCTTCCGCAAGGCGTCAAGGTGCTTACAGCCTACGACCGGTCCGAATTGATCCTGCGCTCGATCGAGAACTTGAAAGGCACGCTCATCGAAGAAGTCACGATCGTCTCGATCGTGATCCTGATCTTCCTTTGGCACATTCCGAGCGCGATCATCCCGGTGTTCACCATCCCGATTGCGATCATCATTTCTTTCATCCCCATGAAGATGATCGGGGTCAGCTCGAACATCATGTCGCTGGGAGGCATCGCCATCGCGATCGGCGCGATGGTGGACGCCGCGATTGTCGTCGTAGAGCAAACCCACAAGAAGCTCGAGGAGTGGGAGCGGACGGGCAGGAAGGAAGACTATCACCGCGTGGTGATCAACGCGGTCAAAGAAGTGGGCGGGCCGAGCTTTTTCGCTCTTCTGGTGATCGCGGTCTCCTTCATGCCGGTCTTAACCCTGGAGGCTCAGGAGGGCCGGCTGTTTAAGCCGCTCGCCTATACGAAGAACCTGGCGATGATCGTCGCCGCCGTTCTGGCGATCACCCTCGATCCCGCCATGCGGCTGCTGTTCACACACATGAAGAACTTCGAGTTCCGGCCGCGCTTTCTCGCACGGGCCGCGAATGCGGTGCTGGCGGGCAAGATCCACTCCGAGGAGCATCACCCGATTAGCAGGATTCTGATCCGTCTCTATGAACCTGTCTGCGCCTGGACACTGCGCTGGAAATACTCGGTCATCATCGGCGCGTTCGTAATGGTAATCCTGACTATACCCATTTACGAGCGTCTGGGGTCCGAATTCATGCCGCCGCTCGATGAGGGTACCTTGCTGTTCATGCCGTCGACTCTGCCTGGCCTTTCGGTAACCGAAGCGCAGAAGGTATTACAGATCCAAGGCCGGATCATCAAGTCGTTTCCGGAAGTGGAGAGTGTATTTGGAAAGGCCGGCCGCGCCGAGACGTCCACCGACCCGGCGCCGTTGTCCATGATGGAGACGACCATCGTGCTCAAACCGCACGATCAATGGCGGAAGGTGGACACCTGGTATTCCTCGTGGGCGCCGGACTGGGCCAAGAGGATCTTCCGGCGCTTCACCCCCGATCACATCACGACCGAGCAACTGGTCAACGAGATGGATGCCGCCTTGAAACTCCCCGGAGTCGCTAACTCGTGGACCATGCCGGTGAAGGGCCGCATCGACATGCTCACAACTGGTGTGCGCACGCCCATCGGAATCAAGGTGTACGGGGCGGACTTGGCCGAAATCCAGCGGATCACCACGGAGATGGAAGGCTTGCTGCCACAGGTCAGGGGTACGCGGAACGTCTTCGCGGAACGGACCGGGGGCGGGTACTTCATTGATTTCGATTGGAAGCGTGATGCGATCGCCCGGTATGGCCTCTCGATCGATGATGTCCAGGCAGTGGTCATGAGCGCCATCGGTGGAGAGAACGTCACGACCACGGTCGAGGGAAGGGAACGTTACCCGGTCAATGTCCGCTACTTCCGGGACTTCCGCAGCGACATCAACAGGCTCGGGCGCGTGCTGGTCCCGGTCATGAACGGCGGAATGAATGGCCAGACACAAGTTCCCGTGTCGCAGCTCGCCGATATCAAGCTGGTCTCCGGGCCATCCATGATCCGCGACGAGAACGCCATGCTCAACGGGTACGTCTACGTCGACGTGGCAGGCCGGGACGTCGGCAGCTATGTGGAAGAAGCCAAGCAACTGGTCCGGGACAAAGTCAAGCTGCCCGCCGGGTATGCGCTCGAGTGGAGCGGGCAGTACGAGGCCATGGAGCGCGTGAAGAAGCGCCTTTATGTGGTGTTGCCCCTGACCGTTTTCCTGATCATGATGCTGCTCTACATGAACACGAAGTCCGGGGTCAAGACGATGCTGATTATGCTGGCCGTGCCTTTTTCGGCGGTCGGAGCCATCTGGCTCCTGTACTTGCTTGGCTATAACATGAGCATCGGCGTCTGGGTAGGGCTGATCGCGCTCATGGGCGTGGACGCAGAAACCGCGGTGTTCATGCTGTTGTACCTGGACCTCGCCTGCGAGAAGGCGAGAAAGGAAGGCAGGATGAACAGCCTCGGCGACCTCCAGGAAGCGATCATGCACGGCGCGGTGAAGCGAATCCGGCCGAAGTTCATGACGGTGGCCTGCATGTTCATGGGACTGCTGCCGATCATGTGGTCAGCCGGCGCGGGCGCCGACGTGATGAAGCGCATCGCGGCGCCGATGATCGGTGGCATCTTCACATCGTTCATTCTTGAGCTGGTGGTTTATCCGGCAATCTACGAGGTATGGAAATGGCACTTCGAAGTCAAAAAGCAACTCGCGCCGCAATCGTAACGGCGATGGCGCTGGCGCCGGCGCTGTTCGGCCAGCAGGAGTTGCGGTACAGGGTCGGGCACGACCACTCGAAATGGTGGCCGCCGGTGAAGGCGGCGCTGGCTGGCGATGGTTCCGGCACGTTGGTGATCACGGCGCAGGGGATTTCGTACCAGGAGAGCAGCCGGAAGAAAAACAAGAAGTCCGAGGAACTCCATCATGCCCAGTGGAATTACGAGGACATCCAGCAGCTCCTGATCGCCCCGCAGACCATCACGATCGTCACTTACAAGGACCGCAAATGGCTGCTCGGCATGGATCAGCAGTGGGAGTTCAGGCTTCCCCCGGGCCAAAGCTTCAATGCCGCCTACGAGTTACTCAAGAACCGCCTGGACCAGCGCTTTGTAGCTGCCTTCGCTGAGCGGGACATCCAGCCGCTTTGGGCGATCCCGGTTAAGCTGCTGGGGCGGGTCCAGGGCTCGGAAGGAACCCTGGAGGTGGGGACGGACCGTGTCGTCTACCGTACGGCCGCCACGAACCAGTCCCGAACCTGGCGCTTGGAAGACATCGAGAACGTGAGCAGTTCAGGACCGTTCCAGCTCACTCTGACCACGTACGAGAGGGCGAAATCTCACTACGGCAATCTGAGGGGGTTCAATTTCCAGCTCAAACGGACGTTGGACGAAAAGCAATATAACCAGTTGTGGCGGCTCGTCAGCCAGAACAAGGGGCTCGAATTCCTGAGGGCATACCAGGGACGGAAGAACGTGGCGGCCACTTCTAATACAAACCAGGAGAAAAGGGAACAATGAAAAATCTATTTGCAGCACTCTTCGCCACAACAGCCCTGGCGGCTGCGGCCGGTCAGCAGACGTTTGTCGGCGTGATCACCGACACCATGTGCGGCGCAGACCACAAGGCGATGAATGTCAGCCCGGAATCGAAGTGCGTGAGGGACTGCGTCCGGATGGACAAGAAAGTGAAGTACGCCTTGTATGACGGCAAGAGCGTCTACACGCTGAGCGACCAGCAGTCGCCTGAGGCTTTCGCCGGCCAGAGGGTGAAGGTCACCGGCAAGCTGTTTCCCAAAACCGGGATCTTGCAGGTGGACAGGATCGAGGCGGCGAAATAGAGCGGGCGCAAATGCGGGTGTCGAAGAACGGCAGAGCAGCAAGCTCGGCTATCTGGCGCCTGGCGGCCTCGGCATCGCCAAAGATTCCCGGGGCGGGTTATCGGGAGCGACGACCATCAGGCACTACAGGGACTGAATCTTGGCGGCGATCAAAGTCTTGACCGTGAGGCCGGCCAAAAAGATGAGGACCGCGATGCGGAACAGGCCATCCAGCGTGAAACCGGCCAAACCAGCCAGGATCACGTAGGACGCCATTGCCGTGCGCAGGCGGGGCTTCATAACCCCGATTGTCCCACAGCCGGCGCGCTGCCAGTCAGTTCAGCGGCATGTTGTAGACAAAATTGAACTGGAGGCGCACCTGCTCGCCCCGGAACTCGGAGGGTAGCGGCGGGAAGGGATTGGAGGCGCTGATGCCGGCCACGGCGGCGCGATCCAGTGCGTCGGCGCCCGAGGGCGAGACGATTACCAGCTTGGGGACGGCGCCGTTCCGGTTGATAGCGAACTGGATAGCCACCCGGCCCCGGCGTCCCAGCTTGGCGCTTTCCGGCATGACGGCGAACCAGTTTCGGCGCACCACCGACAGAATCTGAATCAGATAGGGGCGGAAGTCGACCCCTTGAGGATCGCTCAGCAGTTCCAGGGCGCTGGCCTGCCGGCCGGGCGACGGGGGCATGTTCAGGGCTTCGCCAATGCCGCCGGGACCGGCGATGGCGCCGGCGTCGCCGATGATCAAGCCGCCACCTCCGCCGCTCCGCGCCCCGGCGCGGGCGGCCTCGCTGATCGCGCTTCCGGGAGTCTGGGGTTTGCCGAGTCCCCTGCCCCCGGCCGGCGGCGGCGGGGCAGGGCTCTCGAACGCCAGCTTGGGCTTCTCCTGTGTCTCGATCCGGGGCGGCGCGGGGGGAGTGAGCGCCTCGGCGATCTGGGGCGCGGGTTTCCCCCCGCCAGCAATGGGCGGCGGTTCCGGCAGGGCCGGTCCCGGACGCTCCGCCGGCCCGGGGGATGGCATGGCGAGCACGCGCGCCGCCGGGCGGGTGGTCGAGGGCGGCGAAGGCGGCACCTGTATCCGGGGACGCGGGGTCAGCGCGGAGGCGGCGATCTCCTTGCTGATCTTGCCCTTGTTGGGCGCCCGCTGGGTCAGTTCGGTGGGCGGCGCAATCAGCGGTGTGATGGAATGGGCTACCTGCCGCACCTGGCGCATCACGCTCTGGGGCATCAACGCCAGCGCCAGAACGGCAGCCGCGTGCAGGGCCACCGAGATCAGTCCCGCCTGGCGCTCCCGCCGGGGGTCGGCGCCACCCTGCCAAAGCTCAAACACGGGTACCTGTTCTTCGGTTCGTTGCGGAGACTGGACTACGGTTTCCATCCACCCACCAGGGTCCTGGCGACCACTTCGGAGTGCTCCTTAATTTTATCAAGAATGCCGAGTGCGACCTGCAAAGTGCGACGCGCCGCAGCTCCGTTGAGTTTCGGATGTAAGCGATTCTCCACGGCATCCAGGAAGGCGTTGAACTGGATGACAAGCGGCTCGCCTTTCTCGATCTGCAACTCCGAGAAGGAGATGTTGTTGCGGTCGCCGACGGTGAACACGGCGGCGCTCTGGCGGCTGTAGTCGAGCGAGACGTACTGCCGGGGCTGGAAGAGGCGCAGCTTGCGCACTTTTTCGGTCGAGACCCGGCTGGCGGTGAGGTTGGCGACGCAGCCGTTCCGAAACTGGAGCCTCACGTTGGCGATATCCACCTTGGGGGAGAGCACGGAGATCCCGGCGGCGCGGATCTCATCGATCTCGGAGCGGGCCAGGCTCAGCAGAATGTCAATGTCGTGGATCATCAGGTCCAGGATTACGTCCACATCGAGGCTCCGGGGGCTGAACACGCTCAAACGGTGGATTTCGAAGAAAAGAGGCAGAGTTACGGCTTTTTCGAGAGCCAAGACAGCAGGGTTGAACCGCTCCAGGTGGCCGACTTGCAGCACCCGCCCGCAGCGTTCGGCGCAATCGATCAAGCGGCCGGCCGAGGCCAGATCGGGAGCAATCGGCTTCTCCACCAGCACGTCGATGCCGGCTTCCATGAGGGTACAGCCGACTTCAGCATGGGCAACGGTGGGCACGGCGACGATGGCCGCATCCACCTTGCCGGCAAGCTCCCGGCAATCCGTCAGGGCGAGGCATCCGGGCGGGGCGGCTTGGGCCGCGCGGGAGGGATTCGTGTCCACCACCGCTACCAGTTCAGCCCGGGGCGACTGGGCGGCTACGCGCACGTGGTTACGGCCGAACTGGCCCGCGCCGACCACGGCAATGCGATTCTTTCTCAACCTGCCTCCATGGGATTGGCGACCCGCGGGCATGCACCGGGAGCCCGGGTCGCATCAGGCTTCGTTCCGTTATCATAGCGTATGCGATTGTGCGCCCTGGTAACTCCCGGGGGGTTCATTCGCGCCATGATAGCGAAGAGGTGTCCATGGACAGACCCTTGCCGGCGGTCCTGCTGCTTTGCCTGGCCGGCTGCGCGAATCAGAAACCGGCGGAAACCAAGAAGGCCGGCGCTCCTCCGCCGGTTCCCGTCACCGTCGCCACCGCCGCCCTGAGATCGGTGCCGGTGGAGCTCACTGCCATCGGCAACGTGCAGGCGTACTCCACCGTGTCGGTAAAGGCGATGGTGGGCGGTGAAATCACCACCGTCGCTTTCGAGGAGGGCCAGGATGTCAAACAGGGTCAGGTGCTGTTTACCATCGACCCGCGTCCGTTCCAGGCCGCTCTGAAGCAAGCCGAGGCAAACCTGGCGCGGGATACCGCCCAAGCCGAAAACGCGGAGGCCGACGCGCGGCGCTACGAGCAGCTCTTCCAAAGCGGCGTGGTGGCCGCGGAGAAATACGAGCAGATGCGCGCCCAGGCGAAGACCTACCGCGCCATGCTGGACGCCGACCGCGCGGCCATCGAGACGGCCCGCCTGAATCTGCAATACACCACCATCCTGTCGCCCCTGGACGGACGCACGGGCAGCCTGCTGATACATCGCGGCAACGTGGTCAAGGCCAACGATTTGCCGCTGGTGGTGATCAACCAGATCCAGCCGGTCTACGTGGCGTTTTCGGTTCCCGCCCAACACCTGGACGCCATCAAGAAGAGCATGGCGGGGCGCAGGCTGAAGGTGAGGGCCATTCCCAAGGACGGCAACAGGCCGGTTGACGGGGAGTTGAGCTTCATCGACAACACGGTGGACGTGAACACGGCGACGATCACGCTGAAAGGCACTTTCGCGAACCCGGACCGTTCGCTGTGGCCCGGCCAATTCGTGGATGTGGTGTTGACTCTGGGGTCGGAATCGAATGCGGTTGTGGCGCCATCGCAGGCCGTGCAAAGCGGGCAACAGGGCGAGTACGTGTTCGTGGTGAAACCGGACCGGACGGTGGAGCCGCGTCCCGTCCGGCTGGGAAGGGCCGCCGGCAACGACATCGTGATCGAGCAAGGACTGCGGGCGGGTGAGGTCGTGGTCACCGACGGGCAACTGCGGCTGGCTCCCGGCGCCCGGATTCAAGAGGTGAAGCGCGGGCAGGGCGCGACCCCATGAACATCTCGGAGATCTTCATCCGGCGCCCGGTGATGACCACCCTGGTCATGCTGGGGATTCTGGTGTTCGGCGCCATGGGTTACCGGCTGCTTCCGGCCAGCGACCTGCCGAACGTGGATTTTCCCACCATCCAGGTGATGGCCAGTCTGCCGGGGGCGAATCCGGAGACGATGGCGTCGTCGGTGGCGACGCCTCTGGAACGTCAGTTCTCGACCATCGCCGGCCTGGACTCGATGAACTCGACGAGTTCGCAGAGCTCGACCCAGATCACCCTGCAATTCGCGCTGGAGCGGCCGCTGGACGCCGCCGCTCAGGACGTGCAGGCGGCGATCGCGGCCGCCCAGCGCCAGTTGCCCCCCGGCATGCCAAGCCCGCCTACCTTTCAGAAGGTAAATCCCGCGGATACGCCGATTCTGTACCTGTCGCTGAACTCACCCACGCTGCCGCTTTCGGCCGTGCACGAGTATGCGGACACGATGATCGCGCAGCGCATCTCGATGATCAACGGCGTGGCCCAGGTGCAAATCTTCGGGCCGCAGAAGTACGCCGTGCGCGTGCAATTGGATCCGAACGCGCTGGCCGCGCGCGGCATCGGCATCGACGAGGTGCAGCGGGCTCTCGATCAAGGCAACGTGAATCTGCCCCTGGGAACCCTTTACGGGCGGCACCAGTCCTTTCTGGTCCAGGCCACCGGGCAGCTTACCGAGGCGGCCGCCTACCGCCCTCTGATCGTGGCCTACCGCAACGGCGCTCCGGTCCGGCTGGGAGAACTTGGCCGCGTGCTCGACAGCGTGCAGAACGACAAGACGGCGGGTTGGTACAAGGACGCGCGCTCGATCGTGCTGGCGGTGCAGCGGCAACCGGGCACCAACACGGTGGATGTGGTCGACCGGATCCGCGCCTTGCTGCCGGCCTTTCGCCAGCAGATGCCGGCGAGTGTGAACCTGGACGTGCTGTTCGACCGTTCGGAGTCGATCCGCGATTCGGTCAACGACGTGAAGTTCACTTTGGTGCTCACGGTGTGCCTGGTGGTGCTGGTGATCTTCCTCTTCCTGCGCAACATTTCGGCGACGGTGATCCCCAGCCTGGCGCTGCCCATGTCCATCGTGGGCACCTTCGCCGTGATGTACCTGCTCAACTACAGCCTGGACAACCTCTCGCTGATGGCGCTGACGCTTTCGGTGGGGTTCGTGGTGGACGACGCTATCGTGGTGCTGGAGAACATTGTGCGCCACATGGAGATGGGCGAGCGGCCGATGGAAGCGGCGCTGAACGGCTCGCGGGAGATCGGCTTCACGATTCTGTCGATGACCCTTTCGCTGGCCGCCGTCTTCATCCCGGTGCTGTTCATGGGCGGAATTCTGGGACGCCTCTTCCGGGAGTTCGCGGTGACCATCGCCATGGCGATTCTGGTGTCGGGTTTCGTCTCGCTGAGCCTGACGCCGATGCTGGCAAGCCGTTTCTTGCGCCCCCCGGGCGAAAAGAGGCACGGCATCTTCTACCGCGCCATGGAAGCGGTGTTCACCGGCATGTTGCGGGTCTACGAACTGACCCTGCGCGGCGCCCTGCGGGCCCACCCGCTGACGTTTGCGATCTCGCTGGCCCTGATCTTCGGCACGTGGCATCTGTTCCTGCGGGTTCCCAAAGGCTTCATCCCGAGCCAGGATACCGGCCAAATCTTCGGAGCCACCGAAGCCGCACAGGACATTTCCTTCGACTCCATGGTGGCGCACCAGCAGGAGGTCGCCCGCGTCATCATGCGGAGCCCCTACGTCGAGTCGTTCTCCTCCAGTGTGATGCGCGCCAACCAGGGGATGGTGTTTGTGCGCCTGAAGCCGCGGGAGGTACGCAGAGCCACGCCGGAGGAGGTGATCGAGAGCCTGCGCCCGCAGCTCGCGGCGATTCCCGGCATCCGCGTCTATCTGCAAAATCCGCCGCTGATCCGCGTCGGCGGCCAGATGACCCGGAGCCTGTACCAGTACACGCTGCAAGGCGCCGACATGAAGGAGTTGTACCGCTGGGCGCCCATCATGGAGGCCAGGATGCGCGCGCTGCCGGGCTTGCAGGACGTGAACACGGATCTCCAGATCAACAGCCCCCAGATTCTGGTTCAGATCGACCGGGACAAGGCGTCTGCGCTGGGGGTCACGGCCGGGCAGATCGAGAATGCGCTGTATAGCGCGTACGGCTCGCGCCAGGTATCGCTCATCTACATGCCCACCAATCAGTACTGGGTGCTGATGGAGGTCGAGCCGCGCTATCAGCGCGACCCGGACGCGCTCTCGCTGCTGTACATCCGCTCATCGAACGGCCCGCTGGTTCCGCTCAGCGCGGTGGCGAAGCTGACCCGGGGGGTGACGCCGCTCGCCATCAGCCACCTGGGGCAACTGCCGTCGGTGACCATCTCATTCAACCTGAAGCCCGGGGTCTCGCTCGGCGACGCGGTGACGGAGGTCGAACAACTCGCCACCGATCTGCCGGCCACCATCGTTTCCAGCTTCCAGGGCATGGCCCAGGCTTTTCAGAGCTCGTTGCAGGGCATGGGCCTGCTGCTGTTGATGGCCGTGGTGGTGATTTACATGGTGCTGGGCATTCTCTACGAGAGCTTCATCCACCCCATCACGATTCTCTCCGGACTGCCTTCGGCGGGCTTCGGCGCCCTGGCCACGCTGCTGCTGTTCAAGACCGAGCTGAGCATCTACTCGTTTGTGGGCATCATCATGCTGGTGGGCATTGTGAAAAAGAACGCGATCATGATGATCGACTTCGCCCTGGACGCGCAGCGGAATGAAGGCAAGGCGCCGCGGGAGGCGATCTACCAGGCGTGTCTGATCCGCTTCCGGCCCATCATGATGACCACCATGGCGGCGCTGATCGGCACGCTGCCGATCGCCCTGGGCTTCGGCGCGGGCGGTGAAGCGCGGCGCCCGCTGGGTCTGGCGGTGGAGGGCGGCCTGGTGGTTTCGCAGTTGCTGACGCTGTACATCACCCCTGTCTACTATCTCTATCTGGAGAAACTGCGGGGGCTGTTCCGGCGGCGCACTCCCGTGCCTCCCCCGATTCCCGCTCCGACTCAGGTGTGAAGGAGGACTTCGCGCCGGCAGCCGCGCAGGTCCATTTCGTATTCGATGGTGACAATCGGGGGCCGGGAGTAGTGCCAGGTGTACCCGTGAATGGAGGCGGGCAAGATTCCGCTCGCCAGCAGGGGATGGATGTCATGCACGGTGTATATCCCGGCGGCTGTCACGTCCCTCCACGTGGCGCCGAGAGCCTTCAGGCGCTCCTCCATCAAGCCCATCACGAAGCGGGCCTTGGCCTGGATGGCGGCCGGTGAGGTCTCGCCGCGGCGGATGACGGCCTGCGGGTCCAGCGTGCCTTCGGGAAGTTCCCCTGCGCCGGCGACGACGAAGCTCACCGGCCAGCGCTTGGCCGGGCTGGCCCGCGGGACGGTATAGGAGAACCCGTACAGCACGGGTTCCGCGGGCGGGCTTACTTCCGGCGCCACGTTGGTCCGCGCGACCGGATTGACTCCATCCAGGAATATCCCCCAGCTCTTGAGGACCTCAATGTAGCCCGCGTTGAATTCCGCGAAGCCTTGAAAGGTGAACGGGCGCGGCGAGCGCAGCTCCATTCCGCACAACGCCTGGCGGGGGCGTCCGAGGGCTTTCAGGTGCGCGCTGACCGTATCGAAACCGGCGCGCAGCGGCACGGCCGGGTGCAACCGGGCGTGTTCAATCTCGAAGCCCGCCGAGGCCACCGCGCCCGCCGAGTACGGGCTGATGCCTTTCAGAAAAGAGAAACCGCCTTTGGGGTTTTCGATGAGCATAGTTATGCGCCGAACACTTCTTTGACGGCCTCCAGATATTTCATCCCGTGCACGGAATCCGGCTCCAGGTAGCTGCCCTCGGTCCACTCGTTCCAGGCGTTGATGTTGAGGATCCTGGGCTGGTCCGGGCGCGAATCCAGGAATTGTCTGGCTGCCGCAAGCGCCTTCCGGAAGGCCGCGGGCGTGTTGCCGCCCAGCACGGGCATGAACGGGTAACCCTGGTTGGTGAATACATCGGACTGGCAGGTGCGGGCGCTTGAATCCCAGCCCATGGTGACGTTGGGATGATACGGGAGGCCATTCTCCGCGGAGGCGCGCCGCCAGTACTCCTGCGCGCGTTTGGCCACGTACTCATAACCGGTGACCGGAAACTCCGGCAGGGCGACGTGGTGAATCCAGACGTAGGAGGTCGTGCTCGAGAAACCCAGCGCCGCCAGCAGTTCCTTGGGATTGCCAACCGATTTCTCGCCCGGCAGGATCTTGACGCCCCAGGTAACCGCGTTCAAGTGCAGATCGGGGAATCCGGCGGCCCTGGTCTTTTTGCGGAAGGCGTCCAGGGCGTCGCGCGTCTTGGCAACGCCGCCCAGTCCCTCGACCAGGCGAAACAACTCGTACACGGAAAAGTACGGAGCGCCGGCGATCTTCCAGTATGACGGGTGCTTGAAGTATGTCGAGATGATGTAGTCGGTCAACCCGTCGAAGGTGTTCCGGGTGACCGCGCCGGGATAGAGCAGCGGCGGCTTGACCTTGAGCTTGGCCGGATGGATCTCCAGCCAGTCGTGATTCGCCCACATCAGGCAGAACCGGAGCCGGCTGTTGTTGGCGGCTTTGAGATAACCGTTTTCGAGTCCCCGGTTCAGATAGGGGCCATCGTTGTACCAGTACCAGTCAAAGATGAAGTGGGTCAGCCCGTGCCCGGCTGCGGCGTCGATCTTCCTGGCAAAGACCCGCGGGTCGGATTCGTCTTCATATCCCCACAGCGGTTTCCTGGGCTGGTAGTGGCCCGGAAACTTCGGCTCACCGCGCTTGACCAGTTCCCACTCGGTCCAACCCTTGCCGTGCATGGTTTCGTTGCGCGGGTCCACGTGATAGTTCGGAAAGTAGTAAGCCCCAACCTGGTAGGGGGACTCGCGAGCGCGCAACCGCGCCGTCACGGCGGGGGCCGCTGCGAGGAAATCTCTTCGATCCATCAGGCACCTGTATAGCACGGATTCGTCCGGCAGAGCTGGCTAACGTTCTGACGCTTCCGGATGCTGTTTGGCCCAGCGGAGGTAATCGTCCACGCTGTAGAAGGCTTCGTGGGAGTACAGCCGGCCCTTGTCCTCGACCAGGGCATGCCAGTTCAGGCTCCAGGCGTCGCCAGTGCGCC
>Ga0272446_1005172_pt1 | contig 14619 bp, 11 predicted proteins | sample YNPCB0061_FD_194587 | JGI IMG/M metagenome (GOLD analysis project Ga0272446, IMG submission 194587) | Hot spring microbial mat communities from Yellowstone National Park, WY, United States - YNP-CB-006-1 | ecosystem: Environmental > Aquatic > Thermal springs > Hot (42-90C) > Sediment | place...
CGATTTTAGGCTTAACCCCCACTTTGTTCTCTTCGGGTTTGGGTGCTGAGTTGCAGATTCCACTTGCCCTTTCGGTCATTGGCGGTATGCTCTTAGGTACACTAATTTCCGTTTCCTTTATTCCTTTGGTGTATTGGTTTATGTATAGAAAAGATGGGTAGTGTGTAACAAGTAATGCTAAATATGCAATAGTAGGACGCCGAGGATGGTAATTTATCTGTTTTTTTCATAATTTGCATAAAATTTTATAAAACTTAATTTACCATGATAAAAACAGGCGCATTACCCTACGACTTAGCAGAAGTCCATACGCTTATCAGCGATATGTTTGAAAGAGCAGATGATTGGGAAAAATATAGCCTGACTAAGGAGCAGGTAAATTTTTTTCATGAAAATGGCTATATCGCAGGGATTCAATTGCTTGATGAAAATCAAGTAGAAAGACTGAGGGAGGAACTTGATGAACTTCTCCACCCTCAACATCCTAAGCACCACCTATTTTATGAATACCATACCAACGAGTCCTCTTTGCCCAATCATGTCCTATTTCATGCCTTAGGAGCGTGGCGAGTTTCCGTAGGTTTTCACGATGTTTTGTGGAATCCAGCTTTTGTAAAGCCTGCCAGCCAATTGTTAGGAGGGAGCGTAAGATTTTGGCACGACCAACTTTTTTGTAAGCCCGCCAAGCACGGTGGTGTGGTAGCTTGGCATCAGGACTACTCGTACTGGACTCGCACCAAACCTATGGCACATCTAACTTGTTGGGTAGGTTTAGATGATGCCGATGAGGAGAACGGTTGTTTGTATTATGTGCCTAAAAGCCATCGGTGGGGATTGATAGAAAAGCCTGAGTTAGCAGGGAATATGAATGGGATTTATCGTTTTCTGACAGAGGAACAGATTGCACAATTCAAACCCGTTCCGATTCCTTTGAAAAAGGGATATGCAACTTTCCATCACCCTTTGCTCATGCACGGCTCGTACTCGAATAGAACTGAGCGACCAAGAAGGGCTTTTGTACTTAATGTTTTCAAAGACGGAGTTTGCTCTGATACTAATGAAGCACTTTTGCAAGGAGTAGCACCTATTCCCAAAGGACAAAAAATGGGAGGTAAGTTTTTTCCTTTACTTTTTGAGGTAAAATAGTTTTTTAACAAAATGCCTCGAGAACAGGAAATTTACCTTCGTGCATAATCCCACGCTGTCCGACGGTTTCAAAATAGGTAATAGATGCCACTCCTGCTTTTTGCAAGGTGTTCATGCTTGCTTTTGTCCATTGGTAGCAAAAATCTGTATTTTGTCTTTCGTCAGACTGTGGATAGCCTGCCTCGTCGGGGCGAGTAGCATTAGGGTTAAATCTTGGTCTGAGGGTTATAGAATGAATATGAACAGGAATATTTTTCCATTTCTGCTTAGCGGTGAGTACAGTATCTTTTTGTGCTTCAAGTGTTTCTATTAACGAAAGGTCATCAAACGCATGTACTTGTGGATTGATAGAGAAACCAATGAAATCAACATCAGATACATCTAAATTCGCTCTGTTGAGTTCTGCAAAGTAAGCATCTGTCCCAATACCAAGCTTTACATGAGGTAATACTTTTCTGAAAGCATTAATTAAAAACCGCTGTACATTTGTTTCCAAACCTGCTTGACGATATTTGAGTAGCAAGATGGAATGATAACTCACTGATTTTGACAAATCATAGGCTAAAAAATCGCTTGCTTCCTGTTCATAGTTTTCGCTAAAATGTAACACTGCTTCCAACTTCCAGTGCAAAGCCTTTGCTTGAGCCGCCGCCCTACTTAATTCTCTCTGCCAATTTGTGTTAAAAAGCTCAATATCCGCTCTTAGATGGTCGACTTTGGTACTTCTCAACCATGCTATTTCCTGCTCGTTTAGGTCGGTTTTTACAGTTGAAATTCCTAAACCCAAAGATGTGTGAATTTCCTCAAACTTTGTAGGAAATTTAGGAATATAAAGGCTTGTCCTTTCCTTTACAAAATTATCAAGAGTTTGAAATTTCAAGATAACTTTTTGTTTTATTTCTTCGCCTTTCTTTACCCAAACAGGAAAAGGCTGGCGAAGCGGAGTGCAATAAGTTTTAAAAGAGGCATCAGTCCAATTCCTTTGGTCTTCTGTTTCAAAAATATCTCCTTCAAAATATAGTTCTGCTTGGCTATTTTCCACAGGAAACCAAGTCATGCTTTGTATATCAAGGAAAGGCTGGTGCGGTGAGATAAATTCAGGGAAAGTTTTTTTTTCTTTACCATTAATTATTACTTCTTTACCTAAGCACTCTTTCAAAGGGTGTAGTACGCAAAATCCTATTCTATTTTTCTTAAAACTTGTATAGGCTTTTCCCTCAAAAATACACTCAATTTCGCTATTAGACTTGCCCTCATAGATAAAGTTTGCCTCAAAATGAATATCAGCTTGCTGATAAACAGCATTTAATAATACTTTAAAAGTATTTGCTGACTCTGTGAGCGAAACTATACTTACTTTGGGAATCACTGTATCCCAATTCTCGTCGCGCACTGCGGCATAAATACCCCTGACTATCTCCGCTCCATTGTACTGTATGTAGCGGAGTTGGGTTTGGTCTAAAAGAACGTCTAAGTTTCCTGCTTTTAATACTTTCATTTGATTTTACTTTTGTGAAATGAGAGGCTTAAAATTTAGTTACGGGGACGTTAGGGTCTGTCATGACGCTAATTTGATATTTTACGTGGTCAGGCTCGAGTACTTTTTTCCAGTCTTCTTTGAAAATCAGAGGTCTTCCTATATGTATAGCTTTGTATGCGGCATCAGAAAATACACCTCCGGGTAATTGGTCGAAGCAAAGCGCCAACTCTATGTTCATGTGTCCCATAAGAAAATCAAAAGCGGCTTCTCGCGGAACGCCTTTTTTTACTATTTCATCTAAGGCTTCTCTAACAGTTACCATGACAGCTCCTAAAAAGGTTTCTGCTAAGCCGGGTTCAAGTAAAGCCATTTGCTCAGCAGTAATGCGATGTGACCTTTCTACGGGTTGATAAAAAACTTTTGCTAAGTTTTCGCCAATTTGGTAGTGCTTCTCGTCGCCCTGTAATAAGGCACACACAATCGATTGCTTGGCAGTAATACCTCCAAAGTAATCGTAATGAGCTTTTTTATCCTCTTCCCAATTGAATACAGAAGGATGGCAAGGGTGAGTAATGAAATAGCTAATATCCTCTCTATGCGGTAAATGTCCGCCCACAGCGGCGGCGGGGTCAAGGGTAATGATGATACAACCTGACTTAAACTTCGGGAGCAGTTCAGTAGCTATCCTGCCAATAAGTATGTCTGGCACGGCAAGAATCACCACATCGGCTTCTGGAATAACAGATTCATCTGAAACAGTAATACCTCGTTGGGCAAGTCTTTCTCGCCCTGCTTGGCTTACCTCGAGGTAATATACCTCTTTGGTTTCTGCTTTAATAAAATTGTCGGTAAGGCGGCAACCCATTTTCCCACCTGCACCTAATAATGCGATTTTCATTTTCAAATGTATTTATGGTTTAGTTTCACTTACTAATTTAGTTCTTTACTCCTTCAAAAGCCGATTGGTAAAAGTTTTTTTTCCCATTTTGACCTCCTTTTAATGCGATTTGAAGATTGTCAAACGCTTGTTTTTTTGCATGGGTAAGGCAAAACGGAGAACCTGCTGTGAGTTCAGCCAAGAACTCAAGTGCATTTATTTCAAGTAATCGGGTAATTTTGCCGGAGGTATCGCCTCCTGCTGAGATGACGCGGTCAGGGTGATATCGCAGTACTAACTCCTTTAAAAACTTACCCAATAAAAGAGGTAGCCTTTCTTGTCCTTGGGGGATTTGTTTGACCAAAGGCAGAGAAGGGTCGCTTGAGCCTAAGGCTGAGTAAAAAATAGTAGGTGTCTGTGCGTTCATACTTTCTGATGCAAGACTCATCAAACGCTCTTGCTCTGAGGCACTTTCCTGTTCGTCTAATAGCTCAACTGTATCTATGGCTATGGTTTTGAATCCGATTTGCTGAGCATACATAATCTGCTCGGCAGCTATGGGAGAGCAACTCCCAGAGATGGCTATCATTTTCTTTGCCTTGCCAATAGCAGTTTTTGCTTTTTCTACTTCGTCTTTTTTTTTTGGGAAACAGAGCCGCAACTACTGCTGACGAGCCAATGAGTAGTTGATTAGATTTAGAAAAATAACTACGTAACTCACTGCCTATCAAGCTCAAATGAGCAAGAGAAAGTGTATCAAACAAGATAATCCTCTTTCCACCTATTATTGCGTTGTCTAAAAGTTGTTTTATAGATTTTTGCTTGTCTTCTAATTGGAGCAAATCTATTAAAAGACCTTCTTTGCTTGTCTGCTTAGAGAGATGTAACAAAATATCGCTCTCGTTCATAGGGGTAATCGGGTGCTTTGACATGGTGGGGTGTCTATCTAATCGGTAAGTAGTCTCTTGTACCCTTGCGAAAAGGTTTCCAAAAGCTACAAAGCGATTTAGCTTAGGCATGCCTACCAAAAGAGGTATTAACTCACTTTCAAAATAATTAGATGCGATGTCTATGGCTTGTCCGATACTTCCGATAGTTGGCGAGGAGTCAAAAGTAGAGCATACCTTGTAGTGGAAAAACTTGGGATGCAGGGCAGATAATTTTTCAAAGATAGGAGGCAGTTCGGCATACATCTGCTCGTTGTTTAGGCTACGACTAATGCCTGCTACGCCTACGGCACGCAATTTTTGCTCAGAAAACAAATTATTTTTGAATTGGAAAGATTGAATCTGCTCCTTTGAGGGAGGTTCTGTAAACAGAGCCACAGGCATATATGCCAATGCTAATACCTCCATTACATCGGTAGAGCCAGTGAAATCGTCTCCGTAATAAGCCAAATCCAACTGTACTTCATTTCCCATAAAACTCCATTGCCTTTTGAATAACAGGATACTTATGAGCGATGTCTTTCAGCTGGTAGCCTTTCATGCCCTCTTCCCAAGCGATGCGTATGCTTTCTACTCCTGCTTTGATTCCGTCAGGGTGAGCAGTAATGCCACCACCGCACAAGTACATCAAATCAGCATTTCCTACTTTGGCGTAGGTATCTGCCGCTTGGTCTGCCCACTGCCCTGAGGAGATGACGGGCATTACTTTATAAGAGCCTCCCTCTTCGCTTTGGCAAGAGTGAATGGCATTAAGCACAGACTCATCGCTTTCACAAAACTTATTTCTTAGCCCGTTGGTGTGCAGGTGGTCTATACCTGCCAAGCTGAATATTTTTTTATAGACAGGGAAAGAAATACCCATTAATTCAGGTCGATAGAACATTCCCCAACCGTTTCTATGCCCATGCACAGGTAGTTGGGTGAATTGGCAAATTTGATGCACTGCGGAGATTCCTACCCAGTTTAAACTCATCATAATACAAGTCCCTTCATTTTTGAGTACAATATCATGCCTTCTTTTCATGTCGTCTAAGTCGCCACTAAGGTTGAAGGCATACATGACCTTTTTTCCTGTGGCATCAGCAAACTTATTGATTTGGTACATAGCTAATTGTACTCTTTTCTCAAAAGGAGAGTGTGGCGGGTCTGCCATAAGTTCGTCATCTTTGATAAAATCCACTCCGCCTTCGATGAGTGTCTTTACCTGCTCGGCATTCTGCTCTGGGCTAAGTCCTACGCTTGGTTTAATAATAGTGCCGATAATAGGTCTTTGATGCACGCCTGCTAATCTTCGAGTTCCTTCAATAGAAAACTTAGGTCCTTGATAGTGGGTTTGATAAGTTTGCGGGAGTGCTATATCGAGTAGTTTTAAGCCTGAGAATTGGGATAGTTCAAATAGATTCCCTGCTACGGTAGCCATGAGGGTAGGAAGGTTTGCGCCTACATTGTCATAGTTCCAAGAGATTTCTATTTTTGCCTGTTGGAATATAGGCGAAGTAACTCCTTTGGGCGGTTTCGAGTCTTTCAAATAAGGTGTGGTACTCGTATCGAGCATCTCAATAGATTCTACTTTGGCACCATATTTTTCAGTAAGTTCTGCTGTTTCACCAGGTATTTTTACAAAAGTGCCACTGCTCTGCTCGCCTGCCAATACTGCTACGGCTTTCTCCACAGGATGCGCAGTCTCGATGAGGTATTTTGCTCTGATTCTATTTTGCATATTTACTTAGACTTTTTTACGACCATTTTGGCAAATATAAAAAAGTTTTCTGCTTTGTGGAAAAATCTACCACATTCCTTGCATGAAAAACGCTGTTAGTCGTTGTAAGCGCTAACAGTCGTTTTTTTTATTTTCAACCGCTGTCAGGGTTGTTCTACCACAGACAGCGGTTAAAAATTATAGACCAAATCCTCCCTCTTCTAACTGCTCTTTTACGTTGCCAAGCGTATTACCTAAGACTGTGCCTTTGAGCATATTGGCAAAGATTTCAGCTACGCTCTTGCCTCCTAAAATAGAAAGTGGCGCCATAGATGTAGCGACCTTCTCTGCTAATGCTCTATCGCTGAATGCTTGTAACGCTGCTACTAAATCAGGCGAGATAGCACTGGCTTTGGCAACGACTGCCTCGACTTCGCCTTTGAGTTCTGCCAAATACAGTTCTAACTGCTGTTTCTCAACGTCAAGCGTAAACGCCTGCCTTTCTTTTTCTATGGCAAGTTCCGAACTACTAATTTTTGCTATCAAGTCTTGTTCTGCAAGTTTAGCATCTAAGCTGCGCTGACGAGATTTAATTTCTGCCTCGATTGCCGCCATCTTACTTTCCAATTCCTTCTTGATTTCTATTTTTTGCAGTTCTAACGCTTGTTGTTTGGTTTGAGATTTGCTTTCGCTAATTTTACGACTGACGTTTTCCACTTCTTCTGTAAATTCAAGCTTGCGTTTTTCGCTTGCAATCTCTAAGTTTTGGCGAATTACATCTTGCTCTGCACTGATAAGCATTTTTTCTATATTGGCATCGCCTAACTTAATGTCAAATACTTCTACATCGTAAATATGCATGCCATTCTCCTCAAAACGCCTTCCGTTACGCTTGCCGTTTTCTCCTGCTACGCCGAGTACTGTATCTCTAATGATGCTAATTCCATTAGCATAAAAATCCATGATTTTATATTTTCTTACTGCATTTCTGATAACGGAGCGCAGATGGTCGGTCAAAAACTTGACATAGTTTTCCACATTAAACCATTTTTCTGGCTCTCCTTCAAAATTTACACGATAGGAAAGGTGAATATTTACTTGACAAAAGTCAGAGGATTCTGCCTTGACCATATCGGAAATTTTGTTGTGTAAGACCTTCAAATAAACTGTTCTGAGTAAGTTTTCCTCTGTTTTTGGCGTACCTGTGGAAAGCTCTATAGTTTGCAAATTCTCATCATATTCCAATAAGTAGGTTTGCGGTCCTACAATTACTTTGCGTGTCCCTGTTTTACTTACGACTAATATGGCATAGCCTGTCCACAAATCAATAGTTACTGCGCCTTCATATTTGTTATATAGCGTAATTGTTCTTGGGCGTACCAACTGCTCTGAACGCTTAAACTCCTCCCCCGTGAAGCCGGAGGGCATAGTAGTCATAGAACGCTTGCGAGATTCTTCTCTGGAGGTACCTCCTTTGAGTGCTAATTCGGCATCTTTTGCCAAAATAAATTCATCTTTTGAGGTTTGTTGGAAAAGTTCTTTGAGTTTAGCGTTATATTCTAAGGCTTCTTTGTTGCCCGGAAACCACAATTCCACTTGTCGCAAATCTAAGACACGTCTTACAATGACTTCCTCTCTTGGGTCGGGTAAGTACATGATAGGTCCTTTTTTAAGTGTAACGGCACCCGTTTTTCTATTTAGTACGTAGCGACCTTCGCCTGCGGGAATAGCTACTGCATAATAGATTTCCTGCTCGCCGTATTTAATGATAGCATGCTCGGGACGCGGGTAATATATCATTTGGTCTTTACCCGTAATAAATAACTCTTGCCCTACTTCATAACGGATGCCGTTTTCTTCATACGGAGCGATGACTTTGATATACAGACCGCTAATTTCGTTTAGCTCAATTGCTCGGAATTTACGGATGCCGTTACGAACTATAAAATCTTCTGTAGGCTCTGGAAAAACCACATCAGGACCTTGTACATAGCGTTTCTTGCCGTTTTCATCAAGCAGAATGCAATACTCCAAGCGTTCTAAGGTTACGGCTTCTCTTACATAGTTTCCTTGCTCATCTCTTACTACCTCTACGCCTGTGGGAGGGATGTAGAAAGAAACATTTGTCCCTTTGATTATTAGGGTTTTGCCAGTAATTAGGTCAGGGGCTTCCGTACTGATGATTTCGTCTTCGCCACTTTCTACGTTTTTTACTTTTACGACTGCCTTTGTCCAATTTCTCTTTGCTTCGGTTTCATCATAGACTCGTACTACCAGATATTGATTGGAGCGGAGGTGATGCCCTGTTACGATTTTAGCAATCTGTCCGGGCCAAAGAGCAAAAAAGACAGGACCGGGAATATTAACCTTGCGCCCAATATTGAGTTCTCCTAAATTGTTAGAAGTCCCAACTTTGGGTTGGTTTCCGTCCTTAGGTGGATTTTTCAAAACTACATACCACCCTTCTGGGGCGATGGTAAAAGTCTGGATAGATTCGTCAAGGTTGCATTTGATAAACTGTTTGGTTTCAGCGTCAAACAGTACAGGTTTGTCGGTATTTGCCAAACTTGTTTTATAAGGACCCACATATACGTTGATGTTGCCCTTAGTTTGGTCAGAAATGAAGGCATACTCGTTAGGAGCAAGCACTAAGTCGCGTTCTCTGTTGCTGTCGTTCATCTTTCTTTAATTTGGAATGGTTTAATCTGGAATTAGAAATCTGGAATTAATAATTTAAAAATCAACTGTTCCAGATTCCACATTAATTGATTCCAGATTCTAAAAATATATACGTATTTTTTACACTAAGGTTAGTGTTTTTTATACACTTTTGAAAATATTTTTTTAACCAAAAAGGAAAGGGTAAATTGATTGATAAAAAAGATGCTTGGATATTTGTTTGTAAAGTTTGCAACCCAAATATATAAATGTGCGTATAAACGAAGGTAAATAAACCAAATATATAAAAACTTACATATCTTATGAAAACTTTGATTATTAAACTTTCTTTGGTAATGATAGCCTTTGTATGGAATCTACTTGTTTACAAGGCAAAATATATATGCTCACTGAGGAATAACGCTGTACTCAATACAAACTGATTGCTTTTTAATTTAATAAGATTTAGAATGAGTTGTAGATGTTTTTTACAACTCATTTTTTATTTTTACCGAAAATACAAAATAGTAGAACAATTATGGCTGTAAGGATGTCTGATACAAGAAGTAGAGGAATAGGCATTGAGGAATCTACTCAGGCACTTCATGAAGTACACGCACAAGGTAAAATTATCGTTGTGGGTGCGGGAGTGGCAGGAATGTATGCTGCTTATCTTTTGCATCATCAAGGTTTTGAGGTGATTGTTTTAGAGGCTTCTTCTCATTGGGGCGGAAGGATAAGAGCATTAGACAAGTTTGCTTCTTTCCCTGTGGAAGTAGGCGCAGAAGAAATACACGGGGAAAAGTCTTTTTACTATCAAATCATAAAACGGGCAAATGTAGCAATTTTTGATAGCGAGGGTGGAGAAAATTTATATGCAGTCGAGGGGGAACTGCTTAATGAGGAGCGTATCAACGAGAACAAGCATTACAAAAAAGCCTTAGATTTAATAGATAAGATTGTCAGCTATGAGGGAGAGGACATTTCTCTACAAGAATACATGGACAATCAAAAAATAGATAAAAGTGTTCAACACATTTTGAGTGCAGAGTTAGCAAATGAAAGAGGAACATCTGCCAATAGACTTAGTATGAAAGGTTTAGCCTATGAGTTTCAACATTGGGAGGCAGGTTATCAGACCTTTATGCTCAAAAAAGACTCGCATACTTCTATTTTAGAAAATTATTTTGCAAGTATTGTAGGTAAGGTTCAGTATAATAAAATAGTTAAAGCCATAGATTATTCAGAGAGCGTAGTGAATGTCAGCACCCAAGATGGGCAGACTTTCCAAGCAAGCAAAGTAATCTTAACAGTTCCCTTGACCATTTTAAAAGCAAATCTTATTGACTTTTATCCTGCACTGCCCAAGGAAAAAGAACAGGCAATTCAGAAAATAGGTATGGGCGCAGGATTAAAGGTCATTTTGAAGTTTAAACGAGCCTTTTGGGGAGAAAATACTAACTCTATTTTCGGATACCTCGTTCCTGAATATTGGGTAACTTCTTATCAAAGAAGTAATGATGAACATGTTTTGACAGCCTTTGTCAATGGAACAAATGCTGAATTTTTAAGTCATCAAGGCGAGGAGGCTATTACTTCCATTTTAAACGAGTTGGACAATCTATTTGGAGAGGGCATAGCCTCAACTAACTTAGAAAAGTCCTACCTGATGGACTGGACAAAAGAACCCTTTATTAAGGGGACGTATTCTTTTGATAAGGTAGGAGTAGGTAACAGTCGTCAAATACTTGCCGAACCAATAGAGGGGAGGTTATTTTTTGCAGGTGAGGCTACCTGTACCAACGGACACCACGCCAGCATACATGGAGCGATGGAAAGTGCAGAACGAACAGTAAAGGAAATTTTAGAGGTAAATTTTTAAATTTTAAAAATATGATAACAGAAAAAACAGATTTTCAAGTATTTACTTTTGATGCTGACAACAAGTTGGCTACTATTGTTTGGCAGGAAAATACCAATAAAATGACGGAGGAGCAGTATCAAGACGAGCAAATTCAATGTCGTGATTTTTGCTTGCGACATAAACCTACAAAGCTATGCGTGAATAGTCAAAATTTATTTTTCGTTATCTCGCCCGACCTGCAAGTATGGACAGATGCAAACTTGGTACAGCCACTTATGAAAGAAGGGGTTAGGCGCTTTGCTTTTATCATGCCCGAAGACCTTTTTACCCAAGTGTCTATACACCAAGCCGTGGAGGAGAATCAACAACAGTTAGAAAGCTCACGATTTTTTGACAAAGAAGCAGAAGCAATGAGTTGGTTGTTGAAGGAGTAGGTGAATCAAAATATTCGAATTAAGATGTTAAAATTTCGGAAAATTCAATACTACTCTCTAAATTTGACTAAGTTATCTTGTTATATTTTCATAGTAATCCTTGAAGTTTGTTTCTTAGAGTATGCTCGTTGAGGTTTATCAGCCTAAAAGTCTTTCTCCTTCACGTTTGGACAAACTCTTAGCAGGAGGTTGGTTTCGTACCTCCTCGAGTATTTCCCGCCTTCAATATCTCTGCATAGATGGAACGGTAGGCTCTGTGATTAACATTAGAGCCAAGTTAGCGAATTATGTATTTAGCAAAAGTTTTCGCAAGCTATTAGCTAAAAATAAAAAAAGGTTCACTCACGTCATTAGAAAAGCAAGCATAGACGAGGTCAAAGAAATGCTTTATCAAAAGCAAAAAAGCCGATTTGAGATTTTTGTCATGGAGAATCTTCATGTTTTTTTGTATGATTACTTAGATGCCCAAGATTGTGTGTTTGATACCTATGAAATTGCGGTCTATGATGGAGATAAGTTAGTAGCAGTAAGTTTTTTTGACTTAGGTTTGAAGTCTGTAGCCAGTATTTTGGGCTTATACGACCACGATTATCAAAAGTATAGCTTAGGTAGCTATACCATGCTCTTGGAAATAGAGTATGCTAAAGCCAACGGGTTTACTTGCTACTACCCCGGCTATGTAGTTTTGAGCAACAAAGGCTATATATTTGACTATAAGTTGCGTTTGGCAAACTTAGAATATAGAAATATTTTAGGAGAGTGGAAGCCTATCAGCGGAATACAATCAGAATACTGGATTCACCAAGTGTTAGAAGAAAAAAGAAAGGTAGTAAAGGCTTTATTTGAAAAATACCATCTCGATTATCAGGAAGTTTTGTACCCTTACTTTGCTATTGCAAATTTTATTACTCATTACCAATGTGTTAGTACTGCGATTTACTTTAAGATAAGTGAAAGACATCATCAACAACTTATTTTAGAATATTTGATAGAGGAAGGCATTTATAGAGTAGGGTATGTAAGTCCGCTTAATGATATTTTTATACAGATAATGATAGGAAATGTAAAACTCTCGGACAGATTCGTAACCAGCGGCAACTACTTCAAAAGTCCGTTGAAATACGAGGATATTGCTTTGGAAACTATGTCGCTACCGCAAGCAATAGCCAAAATCCTTGAACTGAAAATTTTTGAGGGCTAAGAAAATCTAAATTTTGACTTTTAGACGGGCAGATATACTTTAAAAGTTGTACCGACATCTAACTCGCTTTCTACTTCTATTTTCCCTCCAAAAGATTCCACTTGCGTTTTCACCAAGTAAAGCCCTAATCCTTTCCCTTCTACGTGGTCGTGCATTCTTTGATACAAACCAAAAATCTTGTAGAGGTCTGTATTGCTGAGGTCTATGCCTAATCCGTTATCTTGAACGGAAAGGCAGATAAAATCTGATAGCTGTTCAGTACAGATATAGATGATGAGTTTTCGCTTGTTAGAGCGGTATTTAATAGCATTAGATAGTAGATTGTGCAAGATGCTCTGTACATAGCTTTTGATGCAATATAAGGTGTTTGCATTCCTAATAGAGAGGTGAATTTCCGCACCTGCTTTTTCTATCTCATCTTTTAGCAGGAATTTTTCTGCTTCTATGACTTGTATAAGGTCAATAGGTTCTTTGATTTTGCTTAGGTCGTTGCGAACATTGATGATTTGTGTTAAATCTTTGATGACCGTGTCCAAATCATAAGAAGTCTTTTTTAAGAGCTCAATAATTTGTCTGTTGGCTTGGTCATCGTAGTTCTGCTCGTTGAATAGACTAATTAAACCTAACAAGCGGGCAACTGGGGCGCGAAGGTTGTGCGAAACGATATAAGAAAACTGTCCTAAGTCCTGATGTTGTTTTGTTAAATTATCTAAGGTCTTTTGTAGTTCTTCTGTGCGTTGCTGAACTTTATTTTCTAAGCTATTATTGAGTTCTGTGATTTTATTTTTTTGATGTTGGAGTTCTCTATACTGCGTTTCTATAAGTTTGTTTTGCGTTTCTAAATGCCTATTAATTTCAATAAGTGTGTTGCGTTGCTCTTGTAACTCTTCGTTTTGTGCTTCTACTTCTTGCTTTGTTTCTTCTAATTCTGAGGTTCTTTTCTCTACTTCTTTCTCTAAGATTTCTTTTTGCTTTTTTACTAAGGCGATATTTTCTTTTTGCAAAATATTTATCCGATTGGCAAGAGCCAAAGAAGAAATAATAGTTTCTAAGACCACACCTGCGGGAGTAAGATATTGGGAAAAGTTGTAGAGTTCTAAGATTCCTAAATAAGATAAAATAGACCAATTAGTCAGAATGATGAAAAAGCCCCAGCCTATGAGATAATAAATTGCAGGCTTGTATCCTTTTGCATAAATAATAATGCCCGAGGCGATATAAAAAACAAAATCAAGCGTAAGAAAAAAAAGGCTACTTTTGAAAAAAATGCTACCCAAACCTAAGATATTCACTGTTATTCTTAGGATAGAAATAGCAAGAAGCACTCGAGCAATGCGATAGAGCGTGAGGCTATACGTCTTGAATTTCAGAAAAGTAACCGTAAAGAGCAGGACAAATATTGGGTAAATAGAGCTAAGCAGGTAGGTATAACGCCCTATGAAATCCCTATATTCAGGGAAAAATAGACTTAGATAACCCCTTGTATTCAAAAAGCCGATGCCTAAAAAGAAAGTATAGATGACATAAAATAAAAAAGCAACATCTTTGATTGAGAAAAATACAAAGAGGTTATAAACGATAGCTAAAAGAATCACCCCAAGAAAAATTAACTCTATGAGGTATTTCTGCAAAGAGATGCTCAATATGTTATGCTGGGCAATGATTCTGGCATTTACGAACATGTATCTATTAGATACCAACCTAATGTATAAGGTCTGTATTTGGTCAGATGTATTGGTAGGCAAGACTATGATACTGTGCGTAGAGGCAATATCTTCGTTTTTGATAGGTAATTTTTTTCCTGTAATTTTAAGTTGGTAGTTATCTTTATCATCTGGATAGTAGAAAAAGACACTATCTATGTAAGGATTTTCTATTTGTAAGTAGTATTTTTTTTCTGTTTGCATGCTTATCTTTAATTTGAGCCAGATAGCAGATTGAGAATTGCCAAAATTGACAATATGCTCAGGCATAGGCTCGAATTTTTGTTGTAATGAGGAGGTCAGTATTTGTTCTAATTTCAAAACTCTGCTTTTATCCTCATAGATAAGCATGTATTTGTGAGGATTAATAATTTCTTCTAAGCCATCAATGATAAGAATGTCTTGGGCGCACACACAAGGACAAAGCAGAAGAAGGTATATGAGCAAAAACTTACACAGCATTGGTTATTTGTATTTCTCAAATATACTCAGCAAAAACTGTTTTTAGATTTAGGTATATGAAAATTCCAAGAAATTAGCGTTTCTAATTCTTGCTTGTATTGCTCGATATGTTCAAAAAATGCCAATATTTTCTGCCTAAACTCCTCAA
>Ga0272446_1005173_pt1 | contig 14618 bp, 13 predicted proteins | sample YNPCB0061_FD_194587 | JGI IMG/M metagenome (GOLD analysis project Ga0272446, IMG submission 194587) | Hot spring microbial mat communities from Yellowstone National Park, WY, United States - YNP-CB-006-1 | ecosystem: Environmental > Aquatic > Thermal springs > Hot (42-90C) > Sediment | place...
AAGGTTTTGACTCATTATTTGCTGATTGTGAAGAATTATTAAAAATTATAAGAAGTATCGTTATTACTTCAAAGAAAAATAGAGAGTAAGATGAATTGTATTTCATTCATCATTTATAATTCATAATTATCGTGAAATTTATAATTAGCGGCGGTGGCACAGGCGGGCATATTTATCCTGCCATCGCCATAGCCCAAGAGTTGAAGGTACAAGTTCCTGATTGTGAGATACTTTTTGTAGGAGCAGAGGGAAAAATGGAAATGGAAAAAGTACCCAAAGCAGGTTTTAAAATCATAGGCTTGCCGATTCGGGGCTTGCAAAGAAAGATAACCTTAGAAAATTTGGCTTTCCCTTTCAAACTTATGCAAAGCTTGTGGAAAGCATGGAAAATAGTAAAAAATTTTAAGCCAGATGTAGTGATTGGCGTGGGTGGGTATGCAAGCGGGGCTATTATGCAAGTAGCTGTTTGGCAAGGAGTTAAAACTTTGATTCAGGAGCAGAACAGTTATGCAGGGCTGACGAATAAATTGGTAGCGAAATCAGTAAACAAGATTTGTGTGGCGTACCCAAACATGGAACGTTACTTTCCCAAAGAAAAAATCGTCTTTTGTGGGAATCCTGTTCGCAAGGACATTACAGATTTGGAAAGTGTAAGAAGTGAAGCATTTAAGTTCTTTGACTTGTCGGAAAATAAAAAAACAGTACTTGTCTTAGGCGGGAGTCTTGGTGCGAGAACCATTAATAACTGTCTTCAGAATGGTGTAAGTGAATTACTTGCACAAGGTTATCAAGTCATTTGGCAGACAGGAAAGATGTATTTTGAGGAGATGAAAAGTTTTGCCAATATATTGAATAGCAAAGATTTATACATAAAAGATTTTATTTATGAAATGAATTATGCCTACGCTTGTGCAGATGTTGTGATTTCCAGAGCAGGTGCGCTGTCAGTTTCAGAACTTTGTTTGGCAGGAAAACCAGCGATTTTAGTCCCTTCGCCCAATGTTGCCGAAGACCACCAAACCAAAAATGCAATGGCATTGGTAAACGAAAATGCAGCGATTTTGGTAAGAGATGAAGAAGCCAGCAATTCATTGATTAAAAAGGTTTTAGAGCTATTAAGAGATGAAAATAAGCAAAAGGAATTGGCAAAAAATATATTAAAATTAGCAAAGCCAAATGCTTCAAAAGAGATTGTTAGTTGTTTGTTGTTGATGGTTAATGGTTGATTGTTTGTTGTTCTTTTTACTGTTTATATGTGATAATGAACAACTTATAAAATTGAAACAAGATGGAAAAGAAAGCCTATTTGAAAGTAACTGACATCAAAGCCTATCAATCAGCATTTGCACTTAGTAACGAAGTTTGGGAAATAGTTATTAAGTGGAAGATATTTGAGAAAGATACATTGGGGAAGCAATTTGTGAGGGCAATTGATAGTATTTCAGCAAACATAGCAGAGGGATTTGGAAGACATCATAAAAACGACAAAATTAAGTTTTATATTATTGCAAGAGGCTCATTATTAGAAAGAATGTATGGATTGGATAGAAAAAGCAAAAACAAGAAATTTAGTTGATAACCAACAATACGAAAACATAACAACAGTATTAAGAAATTTGCCAAAGCAGATTAATAGTTTAATAAAACAAACAAGAGAAAATTTATCAGAATAACAACTAACAACCAACAATTAGCAACTAACAACTAATACATGAAAATCTTTTACTCAGAATATCAAACAGATTATACGACTTATACATTCTCTTATGCGGTTTATTGCATAAAAGAAAGCAACAGCGAACTACCAGAAATCTATGAAAAAGGATTTTTACCCTATACAGGTAACTATCAGATAGATAGTGATATATTCTATATGGCGCGTAGTCTTAGGGTAAACTTGGCAAACTTTGAGGATAGTTCGGAAAATAGACGAGTGGATAGAAAAATAGCAGAACTAAATATACAGTTAGAAATTACAGAGAAAAGTAAATTTGATTTACAAAGTACTGATTTTCAAAGGTTTTGTACGGAGTATGCAGAGGAAAGATTTAGCGGGGGCAGTATGGAGAGTGATAGGTTAGACTATGTATTAAGCAGAGAGTTATTGACCCATATTTTTACTTTTAAAACTGAAAATCAGATACTTGGCTATGTATTTACAGCCTTAGAAAATAGTATATTACATTACTGGTTTTCATTTTATGATATAGCATACATGAAATATTCTTTGGGCAAGTGGATGATGTGGAGAGTAATTCGCTGGGCAAAAGACAAGGGTTTAAACTACTGTTACTTAGGTACTTGCTACAAAGAAAAAGCCCTTTACAAAGTCAGAGACCACAAAGGCACAGAGTTTTTTGATGGAGCGAAATGGAACGCTGATAGTGAGTTGCTCAAAAGACTTTGCAAGAGCGATGAGGAGAAAAGGGAGGCAGATTTGTTTAAGTTGGGAGTTTTGAGTTATAAATTGTAAATTATTGATTATAAATAAATTAAAATTCTATTAGACAATCCTGTTAGGCAGTTCCACTGCGGGGTTCAATATTGGTAGAGAAAAAATAATAATTGTTAATTTCCAAATCCATGAGGAGTTGAATATGAAAGCAAAAGTTGAACTCTTGACAGAGTTCTTAAATCGAGAAAAGGAATTAAGTACTACTAATAACTGCTACGGAATAGAATAAAACATTGATTATCATCATTTATAATTTTAAAGATATTCCAAATTCCAGATTAAGTAATTCCAAATTTTAAAAATATGAAACTAAAACTTTGGGTAAAAATATTTTTAGGTGCTATGGCAGTCCTGACGGCTGTAGCTTTTGCAAGTTTGCTTAGCAACAGCGACAAGCCGTATAGCAATGTTATAGTGAAAATTGAGGAAGCGAGCGTTCCCAATCTGATTAACGAAAATCGGGTGAGAAGCATTGTCGATGGACAGGGGATTCAGCAGACCGCAGAAGGAAAACTGCTTAATGCGGACTTAGCAGAAATAGAAAAAAAGATAGAAGAAGAGGCAGGCTTTGTATCTAACTGTGAGGTTTCAAGGGACTTAAAAGGCAACTTGGTTGTAAAGATTGTTCCTTCTCAGCCTATTGCAAGAATGTTGAAAAGTGATGGAAAAGGCAACTATATTGGGAAAAAGGGAGAGTATTTGCCTCTCTCAGAAGACTATACGCCAAGAGTAGTCCTACTTACAGGGAAGGGCATAGAGCATATTTACAACAAGGAAAACCAACTCACAAAAGACTTTGGTAAACCTTTATTTGATTTTTTGAAATACATTGAAAATGACCCTTTTTGGAAGGCACAAATTGCTGAAATTGACATTGACGAATACAATAACTTAACGATATATCCACAAATTGGAAATCACGCCATTGAGTTTGGCTTAGTAGATGAATACTCGGCGAAATTAGAAAAACTAAAACTGTTTTACAGCCAAATTGTACCTGCGAAAGGCTGGAGCAGATACAAAAAAGTTAAGTTAAACTTTGATAATCAGATAGTTTGTGAATAAAGTAGCCCATCTTCTGCCCCCTTGCCCAAAGAGCGGGGAAATCAAAGCCCTCTCAGAAGGGCAGGGTTGGGTAGGGCAGAACAACGCAAACAGAAGAAAAATATAAAATGCAAATAAGAAATACAAAATGAACGAAAAGATTGTAGTAGGACTCGACATTGGTACGACAAAGATTTGTGCGATGGTTGGTCGCATGAATGAGTACGGAAAGTTAGAAATTTTGGGTGTAGGCAAGGCTAACTCTGACGGAGTGAAAGAGGGCATTGTTTCCAATATCCATAAGACAACGGACAGCATTACCCAAGCGATAAAGGAGGCTGAGGAAGCCTCTGGCATTGACATTAATGTAGTCAATGTGGGTATTGCGGGGAAACATATCAAAAGCTTTAGACATCGCGGCAGTATTACCCGCAGTTCTGATAATGATGAAATCACTTTGGAGGATTTGAACCGTCTTACTAATGATATGTACCGCATTGTTACAGAACCGGGTACTGAGATTATTCACGTTATGCCACAACACTACATCGTGGACTACGAAGAGAACATCAAAGACCCAGTAGGCATGGCTGGTGTAAAATTAGAAGCTGATTTTCACATTATTACAGCTCAAACTAATGCAATTAAAAATATTAAGCGAGCAGTGGAAAGGGCAGGTTTGCACATTGAGAATTTGATTTTAGAACCCTTAGCCTCGAGTCTGGCGGTATTAAGCGATGAGGAAAAAGAAGCAGGTATTGTGCTGGTCGACATCGGAGGCGGCACTACGGACATTGCAATTTTCTATGACGGCATCATTCGCCACACTGCGGTCATTCCGTTTGGAGGAGATATTATTACTTCTGACATCAAACATGGCTGCCAAGTACTTGATAATCAAGCGGAGTTATTAAAAATTAAGTTTGGAAATTCCCTATCAGAAGAGGCAGCCGAAAATGAAGTAGTTTCTATTCCGGGGATTAGGGGGAGAACACCCAAAGAAATTTCTATCAAAAACTTGGCAAGAATCATAGAGGCGAGAATGGAAGAAATCATAGAGTTGGTTTACTCCGAAATTATGCGTTCGGGCTACGCCAACCGCTTAGCAGGAGGCATTGTCATTACAGGTGGCGGGGCGCAACTGATGAATTTACAGCCTCTGTTTGAGCTAAAAACAGGTTTGGACACCCGAATCGGCTATCCTAACGAATACTTAGGCAAAAGCAAAGATGAAAAAGTGAAACTACCCATGTTTGCTACTACTATGGGCTTGGTTTTGGCAGGTTTTAAAACCATAGATGAAAGAGAGGAGAATTACCTCAAAAATGCACATTTGGCGTATGCTCCCTCTCATACGGGTAAGACATCAGCCAAACCACAAGCTAAGGGAGATTTCTTCAGTACGATTGTTCGCAAAACCAAAGAGTTACTCATTGATGATTTTGGGGAAAACAATTACTAATAAAAAGGAGGTTTTTTTAATCTGGAATGATATTTTGAATCTGAAACCTTTTGATGTAGAATCTGAAATAATATTAAATTTCTAAATTCTTCATTTTCAAGTCTAAATTTAAAAACTTTAAAATTGCATTTTCAATTCCTTATTCTTAATTCCAGATTTCTAATTCCTGCATTGATTCCAGATTTTAAATTCATAATTCATAATTAAAAAATCTATGAAAGAGCGCACTTACGAATTTGATTATCCCGCCAATGAAACCTCTATTATCAAGGTAATTGGCGTAGGCGGTGGCGGAAGCAACGCCGTCAATCACATGTTTCGCCAAGGCATTAGAGGCGTAGAATTTTATGTTGCCAATACTGATATTCAGGCTTTGCAGATGAGTCCTGTGCCTAATAAAATTCAGATTGGAGTAAATTCCACCAAAGGTTTAGGTGCAGGGGCAAACCCTGAGAGAGGTAAGACTGCTGCCATGGAAAGCAAAGATGAAATCCGCAACATCTTGGCTAACAATACCAAAATGGTTTTCATTACCGCAGGCATGGGCGGGGGAACAGGTACAGGTGCGGCTCCTGTCATTGCTCAAATCGCCAAAGAAATGGGCATCTTGACCGTAGGTATCGTAACTTTCCCTTTCATGTTTGAAGGTAAACCCAAATACAAGCGTGCAGAGGAGGGATTGGCTGAACTTAGAGCAAACTGCGATGCCGTAATTGTTATTCTCAATAATCGTTTGAAAGAAATCTACGGCAATACCTCTGTCAAAGAAGCATTCAACCAAGCTGATGAGGTTCTGACCAAAGCTGCTAAATCTATTGCAGAAATTATCACCGTATCCGGTCTGGTAAATGTTGATTTTGAAGATGTTAAAACTGTACTCAAAGACTCTGGCGCCGCAGTGATGGGTTCTGCTACGGTGGACGGCGAAAACAGGGCAAAGCGCGCCGTCGAGATGGCTATCAACTCTCCACTGTTGAACGATACAGATATTTTTGGAGCAAGACACATCTTGGTAAGTATTACCGTCTCGGATTTAGATAACTTCAAAATGACAGAGTTAGAAGAAATTAATGAGTACGTCCAAGAGAAAGCAGGCGAAGAAGCCGAAATAATCTTGGGGCAGGCAATAGACGAAACCTTAGGCGACTCTATTACTGTAACTATTATTGCTACAGGCTTTGAAAGTAAGAGAAACATAGAGCAGAAACGGGTAGTGTATGATTTACCCTCCAACAAAATTCTCACTCCTAAAATTAAGTTGGAACTGGAAGATGGCATGGACTTTTTTGATAAGGGAGATGAAGAAATCAAGCCCGTGAAAAAAGAAACTCCCACTCCCGCAAAAAAGCCCGAAAAGGTAGTTTTCCAGTTAGAAACTGACGACTACAAAAGTATGAAAGGTTACGAAGATGTAAAAAAAAAAGATGAGGTGGACGTAAGTATTCAAATACGCCAAAAACAGTTTAATCATCTACGGTCTTTTAATGAACTAAGCAATGAGGAATTTATTGAGAAAAAGGAAGTTCCTGCCTACTTACGTAAAAAGGTAGAACTCAAAGAAGTGCCTCATTCCTCAGAAAATCATCTTTCTCGCCTCAAAGTAGGGCAAGAAAATGGACTGCTCGGAGGGAATAGATTTTTGCACGACAATGTGGATTAATGAATAATGTAAATAGTTAGTTATCTGTTCAGCCTGTGTTATCTGTGTGCTATTTCTGAATACTGATAACACAGATTTGGCTGATTTTTTAATGAAATATAAAGTCATACAGTCTTTACCATAGCTGACCTGACCTCTTATACGGCATTACATCTTTGATACTATCTTTTCGTTTTTCAATTTATCTGTGCCTTTTCTTTGATTGTTAAAAAAATGGAGATACTTTTAAAATACTTTCCTAATTTGACGCAACAGCAGCAGCAGTATTTTGCTCAACTGCAACCAATTTACAAAGAATGGAATGAAAAAATCAATGTTATTTCTCGAAAGGACATGGATAATTTTTATGAGCGTCATGTGCTTCATTCATTGAGCATTGCCAAAGTAATCCAGTTTAAAGCAGGAACAAAAGTAATAGATGTAGGTACAGGCGGAGGATTCCCAGCCGTCCCTTTGGCTATTTTTTTCCCTGAGGTAACTTTTCATCTCATCGACTCCATAGGAAAGAAAATTAGAGTAGTAAGCGAGGTAATCCAATATTTAGGACTGACTAATACCACTTGTGAGCAAATTCGCTCGGAAGATTTAAAGAACAAATATGATTTTATAGTAAGTAGGGCAGTTGCACAAGTTGGGACTTTTTACCAACAAACCAAACATTTACTAAAAAGAGAAGGATTTAATGACTTAGCTAATGGATTTTTGATGCTCAAAGGCGGCGATTTGATAGAGGAGTTTGCTGATGTCCAAGAGTATTTCAAATTTTATGAACTGAAAAACTTTTTTGCAGAAGAGTTTTTTGAAACGAAAAAAATTGCGTATTTGAAATTTTAGCTGAGCAGAAATTGAAATAGTTTGATGCTTACTGTTTTTTAAGTTATTTGAATGAAATATCAAAAAATTGTAAATTTTATAGAAAAATGTCATTTATTAGCCTTAAATTTTGTATTTTTGCCAAAACATTGATGAATCGCTTATGCCATTTTTCTCTATTGTTATTCCTACGTATAACCGAGCGCATCTCATCGTGCCTACTATTCAGTCCGTTCTCGCCCAAGACTTTCCTGATTTTGAAATTCTCATTATAGACGACGGCAGTACAGACGACACCGAAGAGGTGATAGAAACGGTTTTTGAGCATCATGAGAAAATTTATTATATCAGAAAGAAAAATGAAGAAAGGTCAATCGCCCGAAACACGGGATTTCGGTTAGCTAAGGGAGAATATGTAGTTTTTTTTGATTCAGACGATTTACTACTTCCTCATTACTTGACTACCCTTTACGAAGCCATAGAAAAGTATCCCGAATGTAATTTCTTTGCTACTAAATATCAGATAGATACCAATGGAGAAATTTCTATGAATGAAATCAAAGACTTGAAAGAGGGTTTTTACGATTATAGGCTTTTGCTCAAAGGGAGTATTTTTGGGACGATGGTGTGTGTTAAGCGTCAAATCCCTAATTTTCATCCATTCCCTCCTGAATTTAACATGTGTGAAGATTGGATTTTCAATATGCTTAATTTGGTAGAAAATAAAATCTACTTAATCGACAAAGTAGGTATGACGATTGTTAATCATAATGCTCGCTCCATGGCAAATAACCAAAAAGCGATAGAAGGACGACTAAAAGCAATGCAATTTATCAAGGAAAAAATACCTTTTGCACATAAAGAAGCAAAAGAACTTGTAGGCTATTCTTATCAGTTCTGCGCCACGCATAGCTACATAGATGGGAACAGAAAACAAGCCCTTAGCTTTTGGCTGAGAACTGTTAAAAACTTAGGGTTGCGAAAAAACATCTTGGTATTATTCCTCAAAATAATAATAGGTAAAAAACTGATAAGTAGGATACAGTATGGAAACGGCAAAATCTACTAAGCACTGACTTCTTGCTTAAAGTATTTTGCTAACCAAGTTTGGTGCGCTGGCACCTGCCAATGAAGTTCTAAGTCTGCTTTGCTTTGGAGTGTATTATTGAATACCAAAGTTTCAGGCAGAAATTCTCCTTTTTCAATTTTATCTTTTAACTCCTTATTTTTAGTAGTTTTGATTTGCCCATTTTCCCAATAAGCAACCGTCAGCCTATCAAATAGTTTTAACCCAAACTCTTGCTCTATATGCCTAATGACTGCCACGGATTTGTCTATGGAGCAGCCGCTTGGCGGATAGTGGTCTTGATTAACTGCTAATATGATAAATCTATGATAAAGAATTTGATAAGAGGCCTGAAGAGGGTGCTGGTGGGCTTCCCAGTTTTGAGTAAAGTAGCGTAGTGCAAAGTCTATGGTTTCTATTTCTGAAACCTCTAACGGTCTATCTGCTTGATAAATCCAAATACGACTTTGTTCTGGCAATTGGTCAAATGGTATAAACATAGCGATATTGAGTTTCTACTTTCCTAATAGAAAAGATATGCCCTAAGCAAGTGCTTTCAGGCATATCTATAAACCTATTAAACCTTATCTACATTTATAAACCTTGTGCAGAGGCAATAAGTTCAGATAAGTCGTAAACTTTTATCTCTGCCTCTTTTTCTTTTCGTTTCACTCCGTCTATCATCATGGTCATACAAAAAGGACAGGCTACGGCTATGGTATCCGCCTTGGTTTCTATGGCATCTTCTATGCGCTCATGGTTAATTTCTTTTTTGCCTTTCTCAGCTTCTTTAAACATTTGCGCTCCTCCTGCTCCGCAACAAAGACCATTTTTTTTGCTTCTTTTCATCTCTACTAAGTCAGCATCGAGGCTTTCTAAAAGTTTTCTTGGAGCTTCGTAAATATCGTTGGCTCTGCCCAGATAGCAGGAATCGTGATAGGTAATGCGTTTTCCTTTGAAATTGCCTCCTTCTTTGAGTTTGATTTTGCCTTTATCTATGAGTTCTTGTAAAAAAACCGAATGATGCACTACCTCATACCTTCCTCCTAAGGAAGGATATTCATTCCTCAGCGTATTAAAACAGTGAGGGCAGGCAGTAACAATTTTTTTTATACCATAGCCATTTAGCACTTGAATATTGCTAATAGCTTGCATCTCAAAGAGAAATTCATTGCCGGCGCGCTTAGCAGGGTCGCCTGTGCAGGCTTCTTCTGTGCCAAGCACGGCAAAGCTAATACCTACTTGACTTAAAATCTTTATCATAGACCAAGTTACACGCTTGTAGCGGTCATCAAAAGCCCCTGCACAACCTACCCAAAAAAGCACTTCTGGTGTTTTGCCTTGTGCGGCAAGTTCTGCCATCGTAGGTATTTGTATCTTATGTTCGGTCGTCATATCTTGTGCTGTCTGTTATCTTTTATGCCTTGTATATTGGCTACTAAGTTAAAGCAAAATTCTTTGGATAGAAAAAGTTTTGAGGAAAAGTTATTCTTTATGGAGATACGCTTTTTATACTACCATCTATCTTCACACTTATTCATTTTTCATCTCCTCCCTCAAAAACCTTGCAGTATGGCTTTGAGGGTGTTTAGCTACTTCCTCTGGCGTGCCTTCACAGACGATAGTGCCACCCCTTTCGCCACCCTCGGGTCCTATATCTATAATGTAGTCAGCTACTTTGATAATGTCTAAGTTATGTTCTATGATAAGCACGGTATTCCCTTTGTCTGTCAATTTGTTAAGTACATTCAAGAGGTGTTCTATATCTTGAAAGTGCAAACCTGTGGTTGGCTCATCTAAGATATAAAGTGTTTTTCCTGTGTCTTTTTTGGAAAGTTCAGTAGCGAGTTTTACGCGCTGTGCCTCTCCACCAGAAAGCGTAGTGGCGTGTTGCCCAAGCGTGATATAGCCTAAGCCTACATCGTTCAAGGTCTGTAACTTACGATGAATTTTAGGCATTGCTTCAAAAAAAGTAAGTGCATCTTCCACCGTCATATCCAGCACGTCAGAGATAGATTTCCCTTTGAAACGTACTTCCAAAGTTTCTCGGTTGTAGCGCTTGCCCTTGCAGGCTTCGCAATCCACGAGTACATCAGGGAGAAACTCCATTTCTATTGTTTTTTTGCCTGCTCCTTCACAAGTTTCGCACCTTCCTCCTTTGACGTTGAATGAGAAACGACCTGATTTATAGCCTCTTATCTTAGATTCGGGCAATTCTGCAAAGAGATTTCTGATGTCGGTAAACATTTCGGTATAGGTCGCAGGATTGGAGCGAGGTGTTCTCCCAATAGGTGATTGGTCTATTTCTATCACCTTGTCTAAGTGTTCCAAACCCTCTATGCTTTCGTAAGGGAGAGGCTCTTTTTTTGCCCTAAAAAAGTATTTATTGAGGATAGGATAGAGGGTTTCGTGAATGAGCGAAGACTTGCCACTTCCCGATACGCCTGTAACGCAAATCATCTTGCCCAAAGGCAGGTTCAGCGTTACATTTTTGAGGTTATGCCCACTGGCATTTTTTAGCACGATGAATTTTCCATTGCCTTTGCGTCTTTCTTTGGGAATAGCAATTTTTTGCTTGCCGTTTAGGTAATTAGCGGTTTGAGAATTTTTTGTTAAAAAAGTTTGAGGATTCCCCTCTGCCACTATGCGTCCACCGTGTACGCCTGCCCCTGCACCTATGTCCAGAATATAGTCTGATGCCAACATCATGTCCTTGTCGTGTTCAACTACGATTACCGAGTTGCCCAAGTCCCTCAAATCTTTTAAAGCCTTGATGAGTTTTTGATTATCTCTTTGGTGAAGCCCAATACTTGGCTCGTCCAAAATATACAACACCCCAACTAACTGCGTTCCTATTTGCGTAGCTAACCTAATTCGCTGCGCCTCTCCTCCTGAAAGCGTTTTCATTTGGCGGTCAAGCGTGAGGTAGTCCAGTCCCACACTAAGCATAAATCCTATTCTTTTATTAATTTCCTTCATGACTTCGCTTGCAATTACTTTCTGCCTTTCGGAGAATTGAGGTTCAGCATTTTTGAGCCATTCTGCTAATTGGCTGATATTCATTTGCGCCAATTCTGAAATATTTTTCCCTACAATTTTGAAATGCAAAGCCTCCTTTTTCAATCGCAAGCCTTGACAAGTAGGACAGGTTTGCGTAACCATGAACTCATTTGCCCACTCTACCATTTTGTCTGTGCCGTAGAGATATTGGTCTTTGACAAAGTTAATAACGCCCCTGAACTTAGTAGTCCATTCAGTACCAGGGTATTTGACCGAAGGAACATTTACTTCCACCTCGCTACCATATAAGATTTCGTCGATAACTTCCGCAGGAATTTTCTTAATTGGTGTAGTCAAACTCAATTTATGTTGCTTCAAAAGCGATTCTAACTGCTTAAAAATCCAAATGTCCCGATATTCTCCAATAGGGGCAATCCCTCCTTGCGAAATGCTCAAACTATCATCAAGAATAACAGATTCTTTGGTGATTTCTTCTATGTAACCCAAGCCGTTGCAGGTTTCGCATGCTCCATAAGGAGAATTGAAAGAGAACAGGTTAGGCGCTGGCTCGTTGTAGGCAATACCCGAAGTGGGACACATTAAAAACTTGGAAAAAAAACGAGTTTTCCCGCTTTCATCTAAAGTCAGCATGATTCCGTTGCCCTCTTTCAAAGCGGTGCGCACCGAATTAGATACCCGTGAGCGCTCAGTTTCTTTGGGAACAACCCTATCTACCACGATTTCAATGTCATGGATTACATAGCGGTCAAGTTGCATCTTAGGTTTGATGTCCTGTACAGTGCCGTCGACTCGGACTTTGGTATAGCCTTTTTTAGCAATCTCGACAAAAAGCTCTCGATAATGCCCTTTTCGTCCTTGCACTACAGGCGCAAGCAGAGTAAGTTTTTTGTTTTTAAAAGTTTCTATGATATAGTCAATAATTTGGTCTTCAGACCATTTAACCATTTTTTCGCCTGTCATATAAGAAAATGCCTCTCCTGCACGGGCAAAAAGCAATCGCATAAAGTCGTAAATCTCTGTAACTGTGCCTACTGTACTGCGTGGGTTTTTGGAGGTGGTCTTCTGCTCAATGGAAATGACAGGGCTTAATCCATTGATTTTGTCCACCTCAGGGCGTTTCATATCACCAATGAAGCCTCGAGCATACGAGGAAAAACTCTCCATGTATCGCCTCTGCCCTTCCGCATATATCGTATCAAATGCCAAAGAAGACTTGCCGCTTCCACTTATTCCTGTAATAACTACTAACTTATTTCTTGGAATAAAAACATCTATATTTTTGAGGTTATTTTCCCTTGCTCCATAGATTTCTATGTATTCTTGTAGGTGGTTGGCAGTAGTTGGTGGGTAGTTTTCTGGTATATTGTTGGTAGCTTTAGAGTTTTTATGGTTCATTGATAATTTTTCTTTGTCAATGGCTAATTGTTTTTCCTTTGGCATGGCAGTTTTTATTTTTTGATTGATTTAGCATAGGCATACAAGAGGCAAAAGTCTTTCCTTGTATCCTTGTACTTAGCAAAAAAACAAGAAGAAGATAGACTTAGTTTTAGGCAAAAGTAGGAAAAAGTAAGAATTTTATAACTATTTATGTGATGACATTATGCAACATCAAGGAGAAGATACATTAGCAGAGATGGGTATATTTCCTGAAAAAGAACCTCTTAGGAATGTCATTTTTATATGTTTATGTTACTGTTGGTAGGAGAAATGTCTTGTCTCTTTTGCTTTTTGTCTTTACCTCAAATGAAATTGATTTTTTGAAAAAATTACAAGTCATTATTAATCAATAATTTAACTTTAAAAAAGTTTTAAAAACTTTATAAGGTTGAGTATAATACAAAAAAATAAGTAAACTTGCATAAAGATTAAAGTAATTTGGCAATGCTTGACTTTACAGACAAAGGCATCTACTGCTCGCAAGGCGATTTTTACATAGACCCGTGGAAACCTGTCAAGCGGGCTGTCATTACCCATGCTCACTCTGACCATGCCCGTTGGGGTAGCCAATTTTACTTAGCCCACGAACACTCTGCTCCTATTCTCAGGCTTCGTTTAGGACAAGATATTCATTTGCAAACTGTTGCATATAATAAACCTCTCTACTCCAATGGAGTAAAAATATCTTTTCACCCTGCGGGACATATCATAGGTGCGTCCCAAATCAGAATAGAATATCGAGGCGAAACTTGGGTAGTTTCAGGGGATTACAAACTCGAAGATGACGGCATTTGTACCGCCTTTGAGCCTTTGAAATGCCATACTTTCATTACTGAATCCACTTTTGGGCTACCAATTTACCGTTGGGATAGACAAGAAGTAATATTTGACCTAATGAATCGCTGGTGGCAAAAAAACAAAGAAAACGGCAAGCAAAGTGTGCTGATTGCCTACAGTCTTGGCAAAGCACAGCGACTTATACAGCATTTGGACGCTTCTATCGGCAAAATTTTTGGGCATGGTGCGGTCTATCAAATTCAACAGACTCTTGTAGAAGCAGGTTTCCCTGTAAAAAATATTGAAAAATGGAGCGAAAATTTTGCTAAAAATGATGCCAAAGGAGCGCTGATTATAGCTCCGCAAAGTGCTATTAACACTCCTTGGCTAAGGCGCTTTGAACCGTATAGCTTAGGAATGTGTAGCGGTTGGGCGGCTGTAAGAGGCACAGTCAGGAGGCGAAACGCCGACGTGGGTTTTGTCCTTTCTGACCACGCTGACTGGGGGGGACTGCTCTCTGCTATCCACGCAACCGAGGCAGGTAAAGTATTTGTAACGCATGGATTTACAGCTACTTTTGCTCGCTACTTAAACGAAATAGGCATACAAGCAGAAGAGGTAAAAACGGAGTTTGGAAAAGAAGAAGAAGAACAGACGGTAGCAAGTACTGAAAAATTAGCAGAAGGAGATTCACAAAAATAGTTTTTTTGTTTACTGCTGTATTTTTTCGTTTTTCTTCTGTATTTTTGATAGCTTTGAGATAATGTTTTGCGAAGGTTAGTATTTGTATTTAAAGAAGAATCGCTTACCTTGTTGTTCAACTAAAAACTTCAAGGAAATGAGAGCAAAATTCACTCCCCTAAGCGATTCTCAATGGCAATAT
>Ga0272446_1005174_pt1 | contig 14615 bp, 11 predicted proteins | sample YNPCB0061_FD_194587 | JGI IMG/M metagenome (GOLD analysis project Ga0272446, IMG submission 194587) | Hot spring microbial mat communities from Yellowstone National Park, WY, United States - YNP-CB-006-1 | ecosystem: Environmental > Aquatic > Thermal springs > Hot (42-90C) > Sediment | place...
CCTTTCGGCGATTCATAAAATGCTCAGAAAAGGCCAGGTTTATATTGATGGCCAGCCGGTGCCTGCCTCATTTAAGCCCCAGGCTGGCTCAATGTTGGAAATTCCTGGACTTGTGGCAGAAACATCAGAAACTCCCCCAGATGCAAGGATTAAAGTTTCCAGTCTTAGGCTGCAAAGAAGCTTTACAGGTCCATCCCTGGACATACTCTTTGAAAATGAAGCCCTTATGTTCATCAATAAAAAACCGGGTATTCCCGTTCATGGAAACGACAGTCTGGATAGGGCGGTGCAAAGCTATCTGCAACCACAGCTGCCACCTTCTCTTTCTTTTAAACCGGGCCCCCTCCATCGGCTTGATCAGGGGACCAGCGGTATAATTGCCTTTTCAAAAAACCTGGCAGGGGCCCAGCGTTTTAGCGAAGCCCTGCGAGAGCATCGGCTTGTAAAATGGTATATCACAGTCCTGCAAGGACATGTAATGGGGCCTGTCCAATGGAATGATGTGTTACTTCGTGACAAAAGCCGGGGCATCAGCCGAATCACCGCCGAAACAGAGACGGGAAAGGAGGCCCTTACCACGGTGTATCCCCTGTTTCAATGTGGGGATCCCCAACATCCTGCCACATTGGTACTCATCAAACTGGGAACAGGAAGGACCCATCAAATACGAGCCCAGGCGGCAAGCCATGGGTATCCGATCCTGGGGGACACCCGGTACGGGGCTCAGCGGCAGAATAGGCCCTGGTTGCTCCATGCCTATGCCCTTGCAGGTCTAGATTCCTTACAGCTGGCAATCCCTGAAACGATTCAGGCACCCCTTAAGGACCGGCAGTTTGCCCTGCTGGAAAACGTATGTACCGAAGCGGAACAGCGGCTTTTTATAAAAAGACTTCGCAAAACCCCTCCCCTTTCGGACCTGCTTGATGCTATAATGAAGTAATGTTTCGCATGCTGAGTGATCTATTCTGGTTTTTTAAAGGTGTAAAAGTGTATGCCCTGGTCGGCGAAAGCGGGACGGGGAAAAGCTTTAGAGCCAAGCTGGTAGCACAAAAATATGGTATCGATCTCATCATTGATGATGGTCTTTTAATTCGGGACAACCGGATTCTGGCAGGCCATTCGGCTAAAAAGGAAAAAACCTTTCTTGCCGCCGTAAAAGTAGCCCTCTTTGATGACAAGGCCCATCGGGATGAGGTGGCCCGGAAACTGCAAACAGAGAAATTTAAAAAAATTCTCATCCTCGGCACATCAATAAAGATGGTGAATAAAATCGCCGCCCGCTTACAGTTGTCTCAGCCCAGTAAGATCATAAAAATAGAAGATATTGCAACCCAGGAAGAAATAGAAAAGGCAATCCGAAGCCGCAAAATCGAAGGCAAGCATGTAATTCCTGTCCCTTCTATCGAAGTAAAGCGAAATTATCCCAATATTTTTTATGATGCCATCCGGGTCTTCTTAAAAAGGGGTGTTCTGCCGCCAGTGGGAGCTAGCACCAAGGTCCACGAAAAATCCGTGGTAAGACCTGAATATTCGAAACGGGGTAAGGTGGTAATTTCAGAAGCGGCCCTGAGCCAGATGGTAATCCATTGTGTCGATGAATTTAATCCACATATTAGAATTAAGAAAATTGTGGTTAAGGAAGATGGACAGGGGTACCGGCTCGTTATAACCATCGATGTGCCCTACGGAACCCAATTATCTGGAAATATTCATGAATTACAGCAATACTTAATTGATACGATAGAGCGATATACGGGTATACTGATTGAAGAGGTCAATATTATTATTGACAAAATAACCGAATAAACGGAGGTTGTCATGAATAAAAAGCTTGGATTAGCCCTCGTCCTCGTGCTTTTGGGAACCATGGCCTTAGTTGCACAAACCGAAGAAAAGTCCTTTGCGGAAGCTTCGGGAACCTATTACAAAGTATATGCTGAACAGGGCCAGGAAGCGGCCCTTGCGCTGGCTAAGGAAATGGATGCCCGTTTTGCAGTGTATAACCGGCTCTTTCGTTTCCCCCAAGGGCGGCTCAGCCAACCGCTTGTGGTCCGATCCTTTGTGACCAAGGATGCATACGACACCTATGTTAGTACAAAACTGGGAACCGCGAGAAATGGGGCTGTGTATCTTCATTATAACAATCGGCCTGAATTGAACGAACTGGTCCTGCTGGAAAACTCTGAAGAAGCAAAGAAGGTTTTTCCCCACCAAGCTTTTATACAGTTTTTACGGGCCTTTGTTCCCAATCCTCCTACATGGCTTCAGGAAGGGCTTGCAATTTACTTTACAACCCTGGGTTATGACCGGAATAAGGGAGAAGCCACCTATGAAGAAAACCTTTCCTGGCTTGAAATGGTAAAAAGCTGGGGAACTTCAGCGCCAACTCTGGAAGCGGTTGTTCTTTCAGATATCCAGAATCCCCTGCCATCACCCCAAATACAAGGGGCTTCCTGGGCTCTGGTATCATTTTTATTAAATACGGACAACGAGGAATACCGGCGTTCCCTGTATGAAATATTTATGGTCCTTTCTCCTACGGAAACCCGCGAGGGCAACAGCAAATTGGCCTTGGAACGGATGCTTCCATGGGTTAAGATTGATGAAATTACAAGGGATTATCAGAACTATATCAGGGACCGGAAAACCTTTAACGAGTTGGTGGATGCGGGGCGTCAGGCCTATAGCGCTAAAGATCTGGCAAAGGCAGAGGTACTGTTCCTGTCGGCCATGAATCTTCAGCCGAATCATTATGCTCCCCATTATTATCTGGGTCTGCTCTCCTATGAGCAAAAAAAATATGATATGGCTGAAAATTATTACCGCTCTGCCTTGCTGTATGGGGCTGACGAAGCCCTGGTAAATTATGCATTAGGGCTGAATGCGGGGGCCGCAGGCCGCAAGGCAGATGCGGTGCAATATTTGGAAAAAGCTGCTGCCGCGGCTCCCGATCGGTATAAGGCAAAAGTGCAGGAACTTTTACCCCGGTTTAAATAGAATTCTTTTTTCGCCTGCGGCGCCGTTTTCTAGGCGCCGATTCTCCTGGGACTTGGGCGCCTTCCGCCGCAGGCTCCGGAACGGCTTCCTTATTGCGGCCCTTCTCAAAGGTGCGGGCCTTTTTAATACCTATGCCATGTTCACGGAATAGAAGCCGAACCGCATTTTCCAGTTCGATGCGGGGTGGATTCATAGGGAGTACATAGGCCCGGCAAGCGGTAAGGGCCGCCCTGTAGGCTTCTAAAGGTTCCTGATCCCAATGTACAATGCTGTTAAGATAATCCCTGATAAAGTAACTAATAACTTCCCCACTGCGTAACTCTTTGCCACTTTTAATCAACTGGTCCAATTCTGAAAGGCTCTGAAGATAATGTTGTTTAAATTGAACATGAGACTGGATCAACTGAACAGCCTGGGGTTGTAAATACTGATAGAGGGAATATTTTAAAAGCTTTTCTACGATTGTACAGGAACTCCCCGAATTAATTATCTTAAATATTTCTTCTGTTCGTCGGGAGGGAGAAACCGTATCCAGCAGATGGGCTTGCTGTTTGATCTTCCAGCTCAGGCTTAAGGGGATTCTGAAACCAGTGGTGGCTGAGTATTTTACCGCCCGAATCATACGAACCGGATCGTCTTTAAAGATTACCGAGAGGGGAATGATGGGACGGATAAGCTGAGCCTTAATGTCTTTAAAGCCCCCTACATAATCCACAACAATCTGTTCATTCGGTTCATAGAAGAGGGCATTTAAGGTAAAATCGCGGCGAAGTACATCCTCTTCTACGGTGCCAAAGGTGTTACCCGTATGGCCATCTTTAATAGAACGGAAGGTGGCGACCTCATAGATGTTATCTCCAACATAGACATGAACCAGTCGGAAACGACGGCCAATAATGCGGGCATTTCTAAAAAGCCGTTTAATTTGTGAGGGGCTTGCACTGGTGACAATATCGAAATCCTTTGGCTTTTTCCCAACAATAAGATCTCGGACAGCACCGCCTACAATATAACTTTCATGCCCCGCCTGTTTAAGGCGGCCCACAATACGAACCGCTTCGATATCTACATCGAAGCTGTTGATATGGTGTTCCTCTGCGGTATATACGATTGCTTTTTTAACAGGCCGACCATTTTTATCGGTTGAATATCTGTAACGCAACGTTGCCTCACCTGGAAATAAAGTGTATCAATGCAGATGCCGGTTAATCCAGGAAAGCAGATTTTGGGTTACCTCTTCCCTATTCAGTTCATTCAGCATCTCATGCCGGCCTTCGGGATATAGAATAAACTCCAGATCCGTGATCCCCAGCTGCTTATAGGCTTCTACTAGCTTGGTGGGGCTTTTTCCCATTTCTCCCACTGGGTCCGCTGAACCGGCAAAGACAAATATTGGCAAATTTTTGGGTATCCTGTCCATAGCCTCTTTGCTATGAATACTTCGGAGCCCCCTTGCAAGATCCCTGTAAAAAGCTACTGAACAGGGGAAACCGCAAAGTGGATCCGCCACATAGGCGTCGACCTCCGCATTGTCCCGGGAAAGCCAATCAAACTGGGTGCGGTTTGGTTTAAAGGCCTTATTATAGGGACCATCAGCCAGGCTATACACCAGCGGGGAAAATTTCCGGCCCCCCTTAATGGCTGCGATGAGTCCTGCCAGGGCGGCGCCGACAAGCTCTTCAGGGCCACCCGGACCGCGGGTTCCTGAAAGGATGCAACCTGCCAGATTCTGAGCAGACCTCTCGATATAGGCCTGGGCAAGGAAGGATCCCCAGGAATGGCCTAATAAAAAGAGGGGTACCTTGGGACGTTCTTGTTTAATAACATCACCGAGATGTTCAAGATCCGCTACGACCTTGTAAAAACCATCCTGGTCTGCGCAATGTCCCAGAAGTCCGCCAGCCTCGGGAGGATTTTTTCCCCCCTGGGCAGTTTGTCCATGGCCCCGATGGTCATCGGCCCATACTTCAATTCCCGAAGCACAGAGGGCCTCTGCTAAACGGCCATACCGCTGTGAATGTTCCGCCATACCATGGACTACCTGAAGAACCGCTTTTGGCGGCACATCGGGGCTCCAGATACGGACGAAGAGCTGGATTCCATCTTTTGATGAAATATAACGAGTTTGTTCCTTCATGAAAGTATTGTAAACCCTATACCATCGTTCTGGCAATCATGATATATTCTCTTTATGGCAATTGGCGAAAAAGTATCCGGTACCATCGAATCTATTGCGGCCGGCGGGGCTGGGATCCTGCGATGGCAGGGAAAGACCCTGTTCGTCGATTACACTGCACCGGGAGACCGAATGAGCGCAGTCATAGAAGAGGAAAATCCTACCTGGGCTCGGGCATCATTACAGAAGATTCATGAAGCTTCTCCGATCCGCGTAGAAAGCCCCTGCCCCTATTATCAGCGTTGCGGCGGCTGCACCCTTCAGCATATTAGCTATGAAGCGCAGCTGCAGATTAAAAAACAACTTTTGCTCGATCATTTTACCCGAATAGGCGCCATAGAACAGCTTCCGTCCATCAATATGATATACTCCGAATCCTATGGGTACCGGAACCGAATGCAGTTTCATCGGGTGGCAAAACCTAAGTCTGGTCAAAGCCGGGTGGGTTTAAAAGCCCGGTCCAGTGAAGCGGTCCTGCCCATAGAAACCTGCCCCATCGCCGATGCGGGAATCCAGCGGGCCCTGCAACGGAAGGAACTGGTACCGCCCCCAGCTTTAGATCGTTTCACTGTCTATTCCCGTTCTGGTACCTTTTTACAGGAAGGAAAACAACAGCGGGGCACGGTACGGCTCCTCGGAGCTACGCTCCAGATGGATGCGGGGGTCTTTTTTCAAAGTAATGGTCAGGTTTTAGAAAAACTTCTTATGGCCGTTCGGTCTGTAGCAGAGCAGGCGGACCGGAGTCTCCCCGCAGGGGACCTGTACAGCGGCGTAGGGACTTTTGCCTATTTTATCCAGGATTTGTTTCCTGCCCTGGACCTGATGGAAGAAAATCCCAAGGCTCTGGCCCTTGCAAAGGAAAACATTACCAATAGGGAGGCTCGTTTTTTTCCGATCAGCGATGAACATTGGGCAAAACAGGCTGTAAAAAAGACCCAAACCCAGCACTATGGTTTTATGGTGCTGGATCCCCCCCGGCAAGGCCTGTCCCCTGCCCTCCGGGACTTTCTCTGTACCTCGGGACCGCCCCTTATCGCTTATGTATCCTGCGATCCTGCAACCCAGGCCAGGGATTGCAAAGGCCTGGTACAGGCTGGATATACCCTGGAAAGTCTAGACCTCTATGATTTTTACCCCCAGACAGCCCACATGGAAAGCCTGGCGGTCCTGCGGAGAGCTTGATGGGCTGGTTAAGGACATTAAAAAAACGCAGCACGACTGTTTGGTTTTTTATCCTGACCCTGAGTATCCCTTGTATGCCGGGCCTTTTATTTGGCCAGCAGGATCAATCGGAAGCAAAGTGGCGTCAGGCCTTGGGAGGCAAGGTCTTGAGCATCCCCGCAGCCCAGGCGGAATCGGTGGTACTGGTCACCGATGACGGCATGCTCCGCTGTTATAGCTATACCGGCCGTTCCCTTTGGCAATTTGATGCAAAGGGCAAGCTTACCCCCTTTGTAAGCCGTTCCCGGGAAGGAACCAGCTATATCTGCCGTCAGGATGGCACCCTTATGGCGGTAAACCGTTCAGGGAGGCTGCTCTGGACCAGGACATTACAAAGCCCTATAATCGCAAACCCAATTATTGGCTGGGATGGGCGGCTCTTCCTTCCCCAGGAACAGGCCTTTGTCTGTATCAGCGCCGCAGGAGACCAGCGATGGGCTATACAGCTCGATGCACCCCTGGCTCTGCCTCCAGTGTCAGATGGTAAGGGGGGCATTCTTGCGGCCCTAAGATCCAAAGCGGTTCTGAACATTTCGCCTATCGGCGAGGTCTACTCATCTGTACTCCCGCAGCAAATCGCAGTGCTGATATCTGCGGCGGATTCTGCTGATTCTGAAAGAGCCTTTATTGTTTTTTACCAGAACGGCCAGGGAGAACTGAGAACCTTCACGGGAGCCCTCGAGAAGCTTCCGAACCTCCCTGGAGTTCCCATTGCGGGGAACCGAAAGGGGACCCATCTGGCTATACTCCTTGAATCTGGCCAGCTAAGCACCCTGTCCCTGAGTAACAAGGAGCTTCTTTGGACCGGCCTCGGACCGGCCAAAGTGAGAGGAGAAAATCTTGCTTTTCCCCTAACAGGCAAGACTAATACCTGGCCCTATCTTCTGTATGATGAACGGGGAATCTATGTACAGAGGCTTTCCGGTGCAGCGGGTTTCACCGATGATGGGCGGCGCCTCTGGACCATCGCTATAGATGGTGCGGCCTCAAGTCCCTGCTTTTCCGATGAGGGCATCCTCTATTCCGGGGGAAATGATTGGATCCTCTATGCCTATAAGCTGGAGGATCGGGTTCGATCCGTAGAGCGATCAATCTATGGACCCGCACCGGAAGGGATATACCGTCTGGAGGCCCAGGCGGACAGCCGCATTACCTCGGATCCTTTCTTTTTTGATGAAAACAATCTTTCTAGCCGTTTATCTCATATTGAATCACTGTTGAATAAGGGAACCATCGGTGCGGAAGAACCTTCCAGTCTTGCCATACTGATGCATATTGCCGCTTCGGGCCAGCAAAACCGGGGGATGCCTTTCAAGCTTCAGCCTCCTGTTCAAACGCTGTACCGAACCTGGGCCATCGGTCTGCTTGCCCGGCTCGGATCCCGGGAAACCATTCCCTTTTTAACCACCCTGGCAAAAAAGGAAGAGGACAATCTGGTTGTTTCAGAAATTGCCGCCGCCATTGGCCACATTGGGGTAGATCCCGATGGACTTGCATTGCAAACCTTCGAAGAACTGATGCAATCCATTTTATTCCGTCAGGATGAGCGGGTTCTCGTTGCGTTGGCCCAATCTATCGGAGCCCTGTGCCGTTTTTCAGGCCCACCCTTGAGCAGTGCGGGCATCCCCTATCTTATCAAACTTGCGGAGGCCGATAAGGCTCCGGTGGTAAGAACCAGCGCACAACGGGCCCTTAAAAGCATGATTGAATAGGGAAAACCCATGTTTTTTTACTTCTTCAGTCGATAATTTTATAAAATAGGTTATAATAGATTCATACATCAGGAGTCATATTGATGAAAGCCCTATACAAACTGCTCACCATCTTTACAGTTTTCGCGGTGATACCCTCGGTGTTTGCCCTGGAAGTGGATAAGGCAGAACTGGAATCTACCCGGAACAGCAATATTATTTTCATAAACTATGAAGGTCCCCATGCCCGCATCGAGACCCGGGAAGACATCCGCGGTATTGGCTATGCCCTGGGAAGGGCTATTAAGGCAGGGGCTTTGCGGGCAGGTGCTACAAACCGCTATTTTGCCATCCACTCAGTAGAAAACAATAAAACAGAAACCAACAAAACCCAGCTCGATGCGGATATTTTCGGCCTTGGTGTCGATGTTGGCGTGGACCATATTAAAAATGTGCGGCTTATTCTGCAGGGCTACCTGGAAGGAGCCTATGATTACAGTCCTTCCGATGCGGCCCTCTTGGCCCAGTTTATTACTATTTACAATGCCGTGTATCGGGGTAATTGGAACTATTTTACCTCCCGTTATACACCTACGGTTGTTTCCGAACTGACAAAAGAAAAGGCAGGCCTTTCTATCCGGTTTGATGAATGGCCCGGCAAGGCACTTATCCTTATTCCCCTCGCCACAGGAAAGGCTGGCTCCCTCAGTGCCATAGACACGAGCCGTATCACTGAAAAACCGGTCATTGAACAGCTTAAAAAGGATGAAAACCTGGGACTCGAGACCAGAAAGGACATGGTAGATCTTAAGGAACGGGAAGCCCAGGAGGCGAAACAAACAGCCCAGGTTCAAAAGGAAGCTATAGCCCAGGAAGAGGCCCGCATAGCCGCAGAAAAGGCGGCCTTAGAAGCGGAAAAGGCTAAACTTGCAGAAGAAAAAGCTCTGGCTGAAAAGGCAGAAGCGGAAAAAGCCGCAGCCGAGAAAACAGCCGGAACAGCTACAACAGCGGCTGGTGGTACCCAAGGAACTGAAGGTGCACCAGAAAAAGCTCCCACCACCCAGGAACTAGCCGCTAAGGAAGAAGCAATACAGACCCAGGAAAAGGCTATAGCTCAAAAGGAAGAAGCCCTGCAAGCCCAAAAACAGGAAGCGGCCGCTGCGGAAGCCAGGGCGGCACAGAAAGAGCAGGAAGCTAAAGCAGAACGGGCAGAAATTGCCAAGGATCAGCAACAGGTTATAAAAGAACAGGAAGCGGCAAAAACAGCCCCAGAAGGTATCCTTGGTATCAGCTTACTGCAAAACACCAATGCCCTGGGACAGCTTGTACTGGTGAACCCCGCCAACGGGAAGGCCATGAAACAATCGACCCTTAATACCATTAACAGCAGAGCCATGATTGTACTGGCAGATAAAATTATAGCCATCGCCGGTCAAGCCCAGGGTAGCGGTGCGGTCCGCCTGGTTCAGATTGATCCTAAGAGTCTAGAAATGATGAAACAGGGAGAGGTGGACATTGCATCCACCAGTCTTCTTTGGGTACAAGGCCAGGATATTTATGCTCTGGCTTCTAGCTCGGGCAAGCTCAACCTGGCCCGTTTCGACCAGGAACTGAAATTACAGAGCAAGTCGGCCATCGAGGTACATCCCTTTGCATCAGTTCTATTCTACGGTGAAACCTTACTGACCCAGAAAGGGGATGGCACACCAATACTGCTTAATAGCAAGGACTTAACAGAAAAGAAAAGCCAGTAAGGTATTGCATACGTGGAAACTTAAACCACCTCGTATTCAATGCACCCGGGAGGTCGTAAAAAACTAATAAGGGCTGTCCAGGATATACTTCCAAGACAGCCCCTTTCTGTAACACCGGTAGGGGATTTTAAAAACTTCAGTTTTTAGAATCGCTCAAGCGTTTTTTCATAGACGTGGATATATTTTCGTGCCGACTCTTCCCAGGAGAAATTTTTCTGCATACCCCGCTTTCTCATGGCAAGAATATGCTGAGGCCGGTTATAGTATGCCCAAATAGCCCAGCCCACGGTGTCATAAATTGCCCGGGGAGTAAGGTCATCGAACATAAAGCCCGTACCATCACCTGTCTCCTGGTTATAATTTTCGACCGTATCGGCCAGGCCTCCGGTTCGGTGAACAATCGGCGGTGTACCATAGGCTAGGGAATACATTTGGTTAAGTCCGCAGGGTTCATACCGGCTCGGCATCAGAAAGAAATCACTGCCCGCTTCGATAAGATGGCTTAATCGTTCACTGTAGCCAATTTGCACCTTAAAGTTTGGCAATTGGCTACTTAAGTTTCGGACCTCCTGTTCACACCATCGTTCACCGGATCCTAAAAGGACAAATTGTAATTTCATATCATGGCAGATAGACCAGGCAGAACCGTAGGCCGGGCCGAAGAGCTCTCCAATTCCCTTTTGTTCGGTAAGCCGAGTTACCATACCAATAACAGGTACATCAGGATCATTAGGGAGCCCATATTCCTTTTGAAGGGCCGCTTTAGCTGCCTTTTTCCCCTCCAGGTTTGTATAACCGTATTTTTCTGGGATATAGGGATCCTTTTCAGGATTCCAGACCTCCGTATCAATCCCATTTAAAATACCTACATAATCGGAAGCCCGCTGGCGGAGTACCCCATCCAACCTAAAACCATAGGCCTGGGTCTTCGTTTCCTCCGCATAGGTAGGGGAGACGGTAGTAAGAAAATCAGCACTGGTAAGCCCTGCCTTAAGCAGATTCATCCGGTCCCAATCATCAAAACCGGCTTGAGTAAACAAATCCCAGCTTAATTGGGTATAGGGATAAAAATCCTTGCTGTATACACCCTGATAGCCTAAATTGTGAATAGTAAAAATTGACGCCGTATGGGCAAATTCATTTTTTCGTTCTACATATTTTAAAAACACCGGAACCAAGGCCGTAGGCCAATCATGGGCATGCATGATATCCGGAAACCAGCTCAGCTTTCGGCAAAGCTGGAAGGCTCCGCGGCTTAAAAAGGTGAAACGGCGGGGATTATCGGAAAAATCTGGTTCAAAGGGGGTACCGTAGACACCATCCCTGCCATAAAACCCTTCATGGTCCAGTAAATAAACCGGAATTGGATGTTTTTTATCCGAACCGGGAAGCAGAGTTTCGTATACCGCACACCATTCTTCACCGTACCCTACAGGAACGCCGAGAGGACCTTCCAGTTTGGTCAGTTTTTCACGGGAAATTGAATAATACCGGGGTAAAACGATACGAACATCATGGCCTAATTTTGAAAGGGCTATTGCAAGGGCATAAACCGCATCCGCAAGCCCTCCGGTTTTAGCGAAGGGCACTGCTTCGCTGGTTGTCATAAGTATTTTCATAGTAAACTATTGTAAACGAATTTTAAAATTTTTCCAGTACCGAAAGACCATGCTCCTGCACTATATGCAAACCATGCTGGATATCTTCCACTTTAAAAATAACCACCGCCTTGCCGGGGGACCCTTCCAGGGAGGCATAGAGGTATTCAATATTTACCTTGGTTGCCTGAAATAGCTCCATGACCCTGGCAAGACTGCCCGGTTCGTCGGTTATTTCTACCGCCAGCACATCGGTGGTCCGAGCGGTAAGACCCGCTTTGGTAAGGGCGGCCATGGCTTCATCAACCTTATCAACAATGAGCCTGAGGATCCCAAAATCTGCCGTATCCGCTATAGAGATTGCCCGGATATTTACCTTTGCATTGGCTAAAACCTTTGTTACCTCCGCAAGCCGGCCAGAAGTATTTTCCAAAAAAACCGATATCTGTTTAATCTGCATAAAAACCTCCTACAGGGTTCGTCTATCGATCACCCGTTTTGCCTTGCCAATAGAACGTTCAATCGTCTTTGGCTCTACCAGTTTAACCCGCAATGCAATGCCCAGTTTAGATTTCATCACATTTTCAATCTTGGTTCTTAAGCTTTCAAGGCTCTTTGTTTCATCACCAAAGAGTTCTTTTTTCACCTCCACCTGTAATTCTACTTCATCCAGATGGGACGGTCCACGATCCACGATAATAAGATAGTGAGGATCGGTACCTTCAATCTCAATTAGGGCATGTTCTATCTGGCTGGGGAAAACATTAACGCCGCGGATAATAAGCATGTCATCGGTACGGCCAAAGAGACGGTTCATCTTTATAGTTGTTCGGCCGCAGGAGCAGTTTTCTCTGCGGAGAAAGGTAACATCCCGGGTACGATAGCGAATAAGGGGACTTCCCTCTTTTACCAGGGTTGTAAAAACTAATTCTCCCTTTTCACCATAGGGTAACACCTTTCCCGTATTAGGGTCGATAATTTCAGGATAAAAGAAGTCTTCGTTGATATGAAGACCATCCTTGGCTTCGCACTCAAAGGCAACGCCAGGGCCCGTAATTTCTGTGAGACCGTAAATATCAAAGGCATCGATGCCGTATTTCGCCTCGATTTCCTTCCGCATATTTTCGCTCCAGGGTTCAGCCCCAAAACAACCGGCCCTGAGTTTCATTGCCTTAATATCTATGCCCGATTCAGCGGCTTCTTCGGCCATATAGAGGGCATAGGAGGGGGTACAGGTTAGAATGGTAGAGCCAAAGGCCTTCATTACCATGAGCTGTTTCTGGGTATTTCCTGAAGACATGGGAATAATATTAGCTCCCAGACGTTTAGCCCCATAATGAACCCCGAGACCGCCGGTGAAGAGGCCGTAGCCATAGCAGTTTTGAACCGTATCGTTCCGGGTGGCCCCCGCACCGGCTAAGGTCCGGGCCATGGCTTCTTCCCAAACTTCCACATCCTTACGAGTATAGGCATCGACTACAGGAACGCCGGTCGTACCGCTGGACATGTGTATTTCTTCAATTTCCGCCTGCGGACAGGCAAGAAGCCCATAGGGGAAGGTCTCCCGGAGGTCATCCTTGGTGGTAAAGGGAAGTTTTGAAATATCAGAGAGAGAGGTGATATCCTTTGGTGATACTCCGGCCTCATCCATCTTTTTTTTATAAAAGGGCACATCCTGGTAGACCTTTTCTACCAAATTCTTGAGCCGGGCAAATTGCAATTTTTCCCGTACTACGGGATCCATGGCTTCATATTCAGGGTTAAAAATCATAGCTATACATCCTTTGGTCTCATATCGATAACCCGTTTTGCCTTGCCTTCCGAAACTGGCAAGGCTCCCGGTTCATGGAGCTCCACCTTGGGGTTAATGGAAATGGTAGTCTGCAGCGCATGGCGGATCCGTTCTTTTAAGGCGTTGAGTGGCCGGGCATCATCCATAAAGATATTCGGTCCTACTTCGGTTTTAACGGTCAGCCGATCCAAAGCACCTTCCTTTTCAACCTGGATAAGATAATTATTACCCACTTCTTTTATACCCATAATCACTTCTTCGATCTGGCTGGGGAAGAAATTCACCCCATTGATGATGAGCATATCATCGGTCCGGCCCGTGATGCGTCTTATACGACGGTGGGTTCTGCCGCAGGGGCATGGGTCGGTATAAAAAGAAGTAAGGTCCCGAGTACGGTATCGGAGAATCGGCATGGCTTCCCGGCAGAGAATAGTCAGCACCAGCTCTCCGGTTTCGCCATCCGCCACCGGCTCCAGGGTATCGGGATGGACAATTTCTGCGATATAGCCATCTTCCCAGAGGTGCATCCCATCCTTATGCTGGCATTCAAAGGCAACTCCGGGGCCGTTCATTTCCGATAAGCCATAGGAATTGTAGACATCAATGTTCCAGAGCTGTTCAATCCTGCGCCGGGTGTCCTCTGAATAGGGCTCGGCCCCGGCAAAAGCTTTGCGCAGGGCAAGCCCAGACAGGGAATAGCCCTCTTCTTCCATCTTTGAATGAAGATGGAGGAGAAAACTGGGAGTTGCATGGACCACCGTGGTCCGGTGATCCTTCATCATTTTAAACTGACGACCCGTGTTTCCAGGCCCTGAGGGAATTACCAGCATTCCCACCATTTCGGCCCCATAATGGAGCCCAAGGCCTCCGGTAAAAAGGCCGTAGGTGATCATATTTTGGAATACATCATCCCGGGTACAGCCAGTTCCATAAATACAGCGGGCCACATACGAAGCCCAGCGCTCCAAATCTTTTTTAGTAAAATAGATCGTTGTTGGGGTGCCGGTGGTCCCGCTGGATGCATGGAGCCGCACAATCTGGCTTCGGTCTACCGCCAGCATACCATCGGGAAAGGCATCCCGGAGATCCTGCTTGGTGGTAAAGGGAATTTTTTCAAGGTCTCGAAGACTCAGGATATCATCGCCCGCCGAAATACCCGCCTGAGAAAGCCGCTTTTTATAAAAGGGCGTCCGTAAAGCCCGGTCAACCGACTCTCTCAGAAGTTTAAGCTGGAGTTTTTCCAGCTCCTCCCGTGGAAGTGTTTCGGTTTCCTTATCCCAATATTGGTAATTCATTATTTTGTTCATAATCATACCCTATAGGGGAACCCCTAAGCGCTTTAACGTTGAGGGGTCCCTCATATTTCTATTCTATTAGGTCCTATCC
>Ga0272446_1005175_pt1 | contig 14615 bp, 6 predicted proteins | sample YNPCB0061_FD_194587 | JGI IMG/M metagenome (GOLD analysis project Ga0272446, IMG submission 194587) | Hot spring microbial mat communities from Yellowstone National Park, WY, United States - YNP-CB-006-1 | ecosystem: Environmental > Aquatic > Thermal springs > Hot (42-90C) > Sediment | place...
CTTTACAATTCCAGCCTCATCCCTAAATCCCTTCTCCAAAGGCGAAGGGACTTTGGTATCATTAAAAATTTACGATGTACTTGGTAATGAAGTAGCAACATTAGTTAACGAAGAAAAACCAGCAGGAACATACGAAGTTGAATTTAAAAGTCATTCTGACGGAGGTCAGAATCTCCCGAGTGGTGTGTACTTCTATCGCATAGCGATCCATTCGGACAAATTTCACTCAGGTTCTTTTGTTGAAGTTAAGAAGATGACATTAATTAAATAATAAAAAAATTAATACTGGGTAAAATTCATATGAAATCATTTATAAATCATTCAATAGCAGCAATTATTTTATTTACAGCAATATTTATCTCACAAATGCAATCAAATGCCCAGTCACTTACCTGGCTGGGAATAGACGGTACAGCTTATGATGTTTCTGAAAATGGAAATGTCGTAGTTGGCGTAGTTCCAATCGCTCAAGGTGTCAAACACGCTTTTCGTTGGACAACAACTGGAGGTATGCAGGACCTTGGGACTTTACTTCCCGAGCACGATCATATTATTGCAAGAGCAGTAAGTGCGGATGGTAATGTTGTAGTTGGTCAATCTTCCAATCAGTTCGATAGCCAAGCTTTTATATGGACACCATCCGGTGGAATGCAGGCTCTTTTACCTAATGCAGAATCTTCCCGCGCATATGATGTATCGGGTGATGGAGGAGTTGTTGTTGGTGAAATGTATTTGTCGGGTAGTACTCGACCATTTCGTTGGACAGCTAATGGTGGAGTTGAAGATCTTAGTCCAATTACGGGTAGTGGTATTGCAACAGGTGTAAATGATGATGGAACTGTTATAGTCGGTGTTGTCAGCGACTCAACCGGTACCAGAGTATTTAGATTAATAAATAACAGTCTAACAATAATTGAGAACCCATCTGGATTTAATTATTTATACTCAAATTATATAAAAGTTTCCGGAAATGGAGAAGTAGTTTTAGCTAATTACCATACAGGCAGCAGCGGGCCATATGCTTTTAAATGGAGTGCAGACACTGGATGGCAGAACTTGGGATGGGTTGGTTTAGCTGGAGAAGGGGTAGAGAGAGCCAACACAAGTGGTTCAATTATGGCAGGTAGTCGAGTGCTTTCAGCCAATGGTATTTCAACCGCCTTCCGTTGGACAAGTTCAAATGGAATACAGAATTTGAATGACATCTATTCTAATTTATTAACAAATAACTCTAGATTAGATTACGCTCATTCAATATCAAGTAACGGGCGGTTTATTGTTGGTGCGGGTGTTAATGGGGCAATTAACTGGTATGATGTTTACATAATTGATACTCGTACCGTGTTAAACATTACAGAGCCAACAGGTGTTAGCAAATTTATTGCTGGTGAAACAGGACTTATAAAATGGACAGGCGGAGAATCAGGACAGACATTACAAATCGAGTATAGCACTGACGATGGTGCAAATTGGTTTTTTATCGATTATGTTCAAGCACAGAATGGTCAATATGTTTGGGATGTACCATCCTCAATTTTAACAACAAAAGCTAAAATAAAAATAACGGATGTACTAAACACTCCTACTTTTGATGAAAGTGATAAGTTTAAAATTAAGCCATATGTTCTAACAAGAATAGATTCCAATGGTGACTACTATGAGTATAGAAAAAACAGAGACCAGTGGGGATTTAGCAATATCCCTCAGGATATGTGGCCCCAAACCTGGTGGCAGCAATTTAATTATCAGGGAACTGATCCTTTTACTTTAGCTCAATATTCTCAGACACAGGGGAACGGTACATTTGCAAAATCTAATTCTCAAGACCATTCGGATTGGGTATCTTGGGTTCGGGCGTTTGGTGTAAATGCTTGCTATTATTCTACTTCTCAGCGAATCTATAATGCTGTGGCGCTATATAGATGGTATAATATTTCCGGAAATTGGGGAGGCTCCTGTTTCGGAATAGCTGCCGCCAATGCTCTTGCTTTCAGATATAGAGATCAGTTTACAAATAGATTTCTGGTTTTTCCTAATTTTACAAATCCAATTACTGTTGCATCCGATTCTGGAGTAAAAAGAGTGGTGAACGAATTATACACTCATCAATATGGTAATCCAAGCGCAACAAATGATATTATTAGTGCAAATAAAACACCTTACCAAACATTAATAGAATTGAAACAAATGCTTATTGAAGATGATGCAACAATAAGAACATTATCAATTTTTAAAAATGGCGGCTCTGGTGGTCATACCATATTGGCATATGGTTTAGAACAAGATACTGCTCAAACAAATCTATACTACGTCAAAGTTTATGATAACTCAAACCCCAGTTCTAATAATCCAATTACTATTGATCTTTTAGCAAATAGTGGTAATGGAGCTTGGAGTACACCTGACTGGTCAACTTGGGGAGGAAGTAAGGGGATATATTTAGAGATTCCCTCAGTAAATTATTTAAATAATGCAAACCTTAATAAATCGCAAAATATTCAATCACCATTTATTCTTTCCGCTGACGAATTGGAAATTAATGTTAATCCTACTTCATCAATTCAGATTATTGATAATCAAAATAATATCACCGGATATAATAATGGAAATGTATACAATGATATACCAGAAGCATTACCACGATACATAAAGAATGGCAGTGTTGGTCCACCTTATGGGTATCATCTTCAAACTGGCAATTACTCTGTAGTGCTAAGTGATTTCACAGATGGAATTTCAAATACATTTTTCTCCACCGGAAACAAATCTATGATGTACGAAAGGTTTGGTGCTTTTACAGGGCAAAGAGACAGTCTGCATTTTGACGGAGGCATTTTTGTTAATAATCCAGATCCTGACTATAAAGAAATAACTCTTCTTAGTCTTTTTGATGAAGGTACTCAGGAAAAATTATTTACTGCAAGTGGGTTACCACTATTGCAGGATAATTCGGTCAAGATTGAAAATCCGGACAGTAATACAATAAAAATAATTTCCTATGGAGTAGATAATCCATATAATATTGAATTGAACTATATAACGGAAAATGAATTTAGCAGATTTTATTATTCAGGTCTAAGTTTATACCCTAACATATCTCACATATTTGTACCCGAATGGACAAATTTATCAGGCAGCGATCTTAAAGTCCTTATTGATTTAGAAAATGACGGAACAATCGATGATTCGTTGTTCCTTCAAAATCAGGCAACAGATGTTGAAGATCAGGGTTCGCTTCTTACACCCAATAAATACAATCTAGCGCAGAACTATCCTAATCCATTTAACCCAAGTACAAAAATTCGCTTTACAATTCCAGCCTCATCCCTAAATCCCTTCTCCAAAGGCGAAGGGACTTTGGTATCATTAAAAATTTACGATGTACTTGGTAATGAAGTAGCAACATTAGTTAACGAAGAAAAACCAGCAGGAGTTTATGAAGTTGAATTTAACGTAGCTCAGGTCTCCAGACCTGAGTTTGCAAGCGGCGTATATTTCTATCAACTTCGTGCAGGTTCATTCGTTGAAACAAAAAAGATGATGATTCTAAAATAATTCAGGGGAGTAAAGTCAATGAAAAAAACTTATGAAGAAATTAAAAAAAGAAAATAACTCATTACGTCGTTAACAAACATTATTGTAATGTCAATAAGCTTTGCATTCATAATATCATATTAGGTCTGGTTAGTTCAATATGAAATTTATTAAAAAACATTTTCCAATAATCATTTATTTAATAATACTAATCATACTAATCCTCTTAAGGTAAAGATGGAGGAAAAATGAAAAACTTAGTAAAACTTTTTGTACTGCTTGTAACTTTAACTGCATTAATTGTTCCGCAGGAAAAACCCAATAAAGACAAACGGCTAATAGTTCTTCCTGATGGAAAGGTTATGTCAGGAATTGATGGCAGCATAATTTCAGAAAAGCCTGAGAGAAATTTTATAAAACTGAATTGCAGGCTTGACAGCCCTCCTATTGGTATACCATTTAGCTGGGATAATACTCTAAATTTTAACTCAGCGACATTTAATTCAATATACGCAATTGTAGTTTCCGGTTCAGACGTTTATATAGGTGGAGACTTTACTAATGCTATGTTTATTGGTGCAAATTATATCATTCGATGGAATCAAAAAAATAATACTTGGCATACAGTAGGTGTTGGTAATGAATTGAACGGTCCCGTTCGCGCTATTGCAGTTTCAGGAAACGATGTTTACGTGGGAGGCGAATTTACTGATGCCGCTGGAAACTTGAATTCTGATTACATTGCCCGATGGGACGGAAACACTTGGAATTCACTTGGTTCCGGAACTGGTTTAAACAATTTTGTTAATGCTATAGCTATTAGCGGCAGTGATGTTTTTATAGGTGGTGATTTTACAGCTGCAGGTGGATTGCTTGGAGCTGATCATATTGTAAAATGGGATGGAAGTACCTGGAATTCGATGGGTCAGCTTGACGGTTCTGTTCGTGCGCTCACTGTAAGTGGTTCGTTAGTTTTTATCGGTGGTGAATTTTCATCTACCAGTTCTGCAGGTTTTAATTATTTTGCTTCCTATGATGCTTCTAACAATGTCTGGGGTTCGGACTTAGGAGCGAATTTAAATGGTTTTGTTAGTGCAATTGCAGTCTCTGGTTCGGATTTATATATCGGAGGTATCTTTACAAATGCCGGTGGAGATACTTCTGCCGATGCTATCGCCCATTATAATTTTGATTCTTTTAGCGGCTGGCAAGCACTAGGTAATGGTATAATTACAAATGAAGGGTATGACGCCACAGTTTTATCCATAGCAGCAATTGGAAACGATCTTTATGTCGGAGGAGAATTTGGTCAACCATTTAGCTCAGACTTTAATCATATCGCATATTGGAATGGAACCTCCTGGGATTCATTAGATGCTGGTCTATTTGGGGCTTGCCGCGCATTGGCTTTATCAGGCACAGATTTATTGGTAGGTAGCGATAGTTCTGGTTTTAATAGATGGTTTGGTGCTTATGCTGAAGGTTTGTTTTCGGCATTACAATTACCTGCAGTCTCTGGCTCTGGTTTAGTTGAATTTAATTCTTTAGATGATAGTACAAGAATATCTCTAAATTTAGTCCAATCCGGTTATGGTAATGGAATTTACGATGTGTTTTGTTACGAAAACAAACCAGTAGGCGGTTCAATACTACCTGTTGCTAATCATAGATGGATTATACAAGCTAGTGGTTTAGCGGTTTCCCACAATTTTCTTGATCAAATTAGAATAAAGTTTAGTGATTTTCCTGATAGTTCAGGAATAATTAATCCTAACATTGTCAATATATTTTATCGCCCCACCCCTGGAAGAGGAAATTTTTCGGAGTTATTCACTACCTACGACTCAAATACAAACGAACTATGGGCTTCTATCAACAACGTTTATGGTGAATATGCTATAGGTCTGCCTAATACTGTTGATGGAATAATAAGTTCCAATGAATACGGTTTACATGAAGAAGGGGAGAATATGCTTACCAGTGATGGTAAAACCTGGTATATGAGATCGGATGATTACTATTTTTATTTCGGTATTAGTAACTACACTAATGAAAACGATGCTGTAAATATTTATCTGGATAATTCAGGTATTTCTCCGGTAAATTATCACGATTACTATTATGGCACACAAACAGGAACGGGAAAAGATGGTCTAAACACAAACTTACCTTTCGGAGCTGAATTTTTTGCTTATCTAAAACCAAGCTATGATGAATACAGAATTACTAACGAAATAGGTGGTTGGATAGATAGTGTTGCTAATAGTTTTATAAAATCATACAATGATGCTGGGAATATTTTTGAATTTGCTATACCAATATCAAGTTTACCAGTTTCAAAAAACATTTATAACTATCCATTAGATTGGTTTAATTGGTTAGGGTTTTTATCTAACAGTGGAAATATTTCATCACGTGTTCCCTCAAACCCTAATCCTTCAGGCATATTAAATGATTTAGTTTGGTATTTTGGAGCAGATACATATTCTCCTTCTTTCCAAATTAATTGCTATACTCACATCGGTCCTTCTCTTCCAAACTTTGGAGCATTTGACTGTCATGAATTTACCTTTTATCCAACAGATTCGACCACATTTATAAACAGAACAAGCGGTGTATGGAATATTCAAGGTGATTTATGGGTGTACAACGGAACTTTAACTTTTCAGAACAGCGATGCCGTAAATGTTGAAGGATTTCTAACAGCAGGTGGAACTACTAACTTTTCTTACAACACCTCTGACGCACCATTAAATCTAAAACATTTTTTATGGCAATGGCCACTTGGGGGAACCATATTCATGGACAGTGGTCATTATCTGAATTTTGTTCCTAATCTTTACGGTGCTATTGCAATATTTCAAAGCAACGCACTTTATCAGAACATTGTTGTAAATAATCCAAATAAAGTTTATTTGAGATCTGATATGAAGATAAATGAATCTCTTACTTTACTTAATGGAAATATTAAAACAATTACTTATGATACATTCTATGTTAGGACAATCCAAGGGGCTGCAGTTACGCGACCAGGAAGTGGATATATTGAAGGTTATTTAGTTAGATGGGCAAATAATGGCATTGTTGATTTTCCTGTTGGAACTTCAAATGGTTATTCACCTGTCTCATTTAACTTCAATAATGTTTCCAATCCCAATACAATAACTGTTGCTGCATTTCAAAACGTTCATCCAAATGCTATTACACCTGCTCAGTCAATGCAACGTTACTGGAAAATTAAGAAAGATAGTGCACTTACATTTACAAATACTTCAATTAACTTCCAATATTTACCAGAAGATTTTAACATTGATTTTTTTGAATTAACCGATGAATCAACAATGGTTGTTGGCAAGTACGATGCAAGTTGGTCATTCCCAACAATTACTGCCAGAGATCCTGGGGGAAATAACGATGGAGGAAATATTACGATATCCGGCATTACTTCATTTTCAGACTTCACTATGGCAAAGAGTGAAACTGCTCTGCCAGTTGAATTAACTTCATTTACTGCTTCTGTAAGAAATAACTCAGTTTTATTAAACTGGACTACTGCAACAGAGTTAAACAATTATGGGTTTGAGATTGAAAGGACTGCTCAAACTTCGATGGCCTCAGTGCTCAATGAAACAAAGTGGGAGAAGATTGGTTTTGTTGTGGGAAGCGGTAATTCTAATTCGCCCAAAAGTTATTCATTTACTGATGGTAGTTTGATTGGTGGCAGCAAATTTAAATATCGTCTAAAGCAAATTGATAATGATGGAAAATTCAATTATTCGCATGAGATAAATGTTGAGGTTGTTCCAACCGAATTTGATCTTACACAAAACTACCCAAATCCATTTAACCCAAGTACAAAAATTCGGTACAGTATCCCAGATTTAGGGCCGGGGCTTGCCCAGACCGTTTTAAAAGTTTACGACATACTTGGGAACGAAGTTGCAACATTAGTTAATGAAGAAAAACCTGCAGGTGTTTATGAAGTTGAGTACAACGCAAGTAATCTTTCATCGGGAATATATTTTTATCGCATAACTATTCAATCGGATAAAGCGGATGCAGGTACTTTTTCAGAAATAAAGAAAATGGTTCTCATTAAATAATCATATCTCATTAATAAAAAGGAGGCTCTTTTATGAAAACACTTTCATTTTTTCTCTTAGTTCTTACAGTTCTACCAACACAACTTTTTGCTCAGAATGTTGAAGCAAAACTTGGTTCAAACGGAACTTTTTATGTAAAAGATTCAAGTAATAATGATGTATTTAAGGTTTCTACCGTTGATCAATATGATGTATATATTAATGCAAATTTAAATTTACCCAATACTTACCAATATAATATAGGTATGATTAGTAAGGATGGTTATAGCTTTCTTCATAACTATAAAGCACCAAATACTCAGGGAGGAAATACATTCTTAGGTGTCCGATCCGGAAATACAGCACCGGAAGGTTCAGGTTCTCAGAAAAGTTTTAATACAGGTGTTGGTGAATTAGCACTTCAAAGTTTGGCTCTTGGTGGATCAAATACTGCGGTGGGATATTCGTCATTAAGATATAACACCGACGGAGTATTTAACACAGCAGTTGGTCATGAAGCATTAGTGAATTGTTCAACTGGTCAGGCTAATACAACAATTGGGGCATATGCCGGCGATAATATTACAACAGGAATCAACAATATCGTAATTGGTTATGCTGCTCAATCTTCTTCAGGAACTGTGTCTAATCAAATAACACTCGGTAATAATTGGATAACAAGTCTTAGATGTAATGTTACTTCTATTTCTTCTCTTTCAGATGCCCGTGATAAGAAGAACATTAAAGATTTATCGCTTGGATTGAATTTCTTAATGAAAGTTAAACCGAGACAATTTAACTGGGATAAAAGAGAATGGTATGAAACAGGAATTAACGATGGAAGTAAAATGAGTGAAGTTCCTACAGCAGGATTCATAGCACAAGAACTTGATGAAGCTCAAACAGATGCAGAAGCTGAATGGCTTAATCTCGTATTAAAAGATAATCCGGAAAGACTCGAAGCAACGATGGGTAATTTATTTCCGGTTGTAGTTAAAGCAGTTCAGGATCTGAAGACTGAAACGGATAAAGAAATATCAATGCTTAAGTCTGAAAATGCTCAACTCAGAAAAGAACTTGATGCACTTAAGGAAGTTCAGATGCGTTTAGCTAAACTCGAACAACTGATTAACAGTTCAGAAATAAAATTCTCAAGTAATATCAGCGAATAAATATAAAAACTGATAGATAGAAAGGGAATTATATGAAATTGAAATTTTTATTCATTGCTCTGTTAGGTTTCGCCGCATCTATTTATTCACAGAGCTTTTTAACAATAACATCCGGCGCAACTTTCACGGTAACTACCGGAGCAGATATTTGTGCAGATAGTATTATTGGAAGCATTCAAGGAGGCGGTACAATATGCGGCGGACCTAACTCTGTTGAAGAAGATATAAACAAACCGTTTCCAAAAGATTTTGCTCTTGAGCAAAACTATCCCAATCCTTTTAATCCAACCACCCGCATAAGCTGGCAGTCGCCGGTAAGTGGTTGGCAAACACTAAAAGTCTATGACATAATCGGAAACGAAGTTGCTGTTCTTGTTAATCAATTTCTTGAGGCAGGAAATTACAGTACTGAATTTGATGCAAGCAGATTAACTAGCGGCATTTACATTTATCGTTTGCAGATTGGTCAAAGAGTGTTTATAAAGAAAATGACTTTAATGAAATAAAAAATTAAGCGGGAGGGAACCGCTTAAATGATCCTCCTGTGATACACAAAGCCGCAGAAAGATATTTTTCTTTCTGCGGTCGATATAAAAAAAGTAGGAGATAATATGAAAAAAATATTATTGCTGTTATTCATTTCGATTTTAGTGAGCGAATCATTTTCACAAACACCAGCCTGGTTCTGGACAAATCCACTACCTCAAGGAAATCAACTTAATTCGGTTAGATTTATTAATTCTACTACAGGTTTTGCTGTAGGTAACAATGGGACTATGCTTAAAACTACCAATAGTGGCGATTCCTGGGAAGTGTTGCATGTGTTCGAACCAAAAAATCTTAACTCAATATTTTTTCTAAATTCAATTGTGGGTTATGCTGTTGGTGACAGCGGCTTAATTATTAAAACTACAAATGGCGGAAACTCCTGGATTACACAAAACAGTGGACTTGATACAAATCTAACAGATATCTTTTTCCTTAATGAAAATCTCGGATATGCAACAGGTCATTGGGGGCTAATACTAAAAACTACAAATGGCGGAATCACCTGGACTAATCAGCAAATTTATTACAATAACAATAAAATTTCAGTAATTGATTCAAATAATAGCTTTGTCTGTGGTGATGCCGGAACATTATTAAGAACTACTAATGGTGGAAACAATTGGTTCAGCGTATTTTTAGGTACAACAGTGGATTTAAGGGATGTAAAGTTTATAAATAATCAAATTGGTTTTGTTGTTGGTGGTTATTATACGCAAGGGCATCTCTATAGAACAACTGATGGAGGAAATACATGGACAAATATATTCAACAACAATGCGTATGGCTTAACAGGAATATTCTTTAAAGATAATAACAATGGTTTTGCTGTTGGATTTAACGGAACATTACTAAAAACCACAGATGGTGGTAGTAGCTGGTCAAATATTTTACTCAATACCCAAAATGATTTAATTAGCGGCTTTTTCATTGATAATAACATTGGGATAATTGTGGGCACAGGTGGTACAGTCTTTAAAACTTCTGACGGCGGTCTAACTTGGAATAAAATTACTAATGGATCAGAAGCTTATATATATTCATCATACTTTCTAAATCAAAACTTCGGACTAGCCGCTGGAAGTAGTGGAAAAATCCTAAAGACAACTAACAGTGGTATTAGTTGGTCTGAAAAAAGTCTTAATCTTATATCAAATCCTGGTATTTTTGATATTCATATTTTTGATAACAATAATGCTGTAGCAGTTGGTGATTTTGGTTTTTATCATCTAACTACTGATGGGGGTGAGACATGGAATTCATACAGCGGAGTCAATGCAAATTCACTTACTTGTCTAAGGTTTGTTAACAGCTCAACCGGCTTTGCGGCAGGTTATTGGGGAACGATCACTAAAACAACAAATTCAGGAATTACTTGGTCTGCTTTAAATTCAAATTCTCCATCAATCTCTTTCTTTGATATTGATTTTCTTGATGAAAATACAGGTTTTGTTTGTGGAAGTAATGGAACAATTCTTAAAACTACAAATGCAGGTGTAAACTGGTCACCAATTAATACCGGTACAACAACATGGTTAAGAGGAATTGATTTTTATGATAACAATCACGCTCTTGCTGTTGGCGATAATTCACTAATACTTAAAACTTCAAATGGAGGAATTACCTGGGATTCAATTTCAGGTTCAGCCTTTTCACCAATTTACAGTAAAGTTAAATATGTTACTCCGCAATATGCCATTATTGTTGGCAACGAGGGGAAGATATTAATTTCATCTGATGCTGGAAACACTTGGGCAGAGCAAAATAGCAGTACAAATAATAATTTATACGGAGTTACAATTGTTGATACCGCAACATATTTTGTTGTTGGAGAAAGAGGAACAATTTTAAAGACTATTAATAGTGGAACACCCGTTGAGCTAACCTCTTTTTCTGCTGAAGTAAATTTGAACTCGGTTATACTTAATTGGTCAACTGCAACAGAATTAAATAACAAAGGGTTTGAAATTCAGAAAAAGTATTTGAATTCCTCAGATAAATCTGATTGGGAAAGCATTGGTTTTATTGCCGGGAACGGAACTACAACAGAACTGAATTCCTATACATTTACTGATAAAAATCTGTCCAGCGGAAAGTATCAATATCGTTTGATGCAGATTGATTTTGATGGTTCGTTTAAATATTCAAACGCTATTGAAATTGAAATTGGAACTCCTGAAAAATTTGAATTTGAACAAAACTATCCAAATCCATTTAACCCAAGCACAAAAATTCGCTTTACAATTCCAGCCTCATCCCTAAATCCCTTCTCCAAAGGCGAAGGGACTTTGGTGTCATTAAAAGTCTACGACATACTTGGGAACGAAGTAGCAACATTAGTTAACGAAGAAAAACCAGCCGGAGTTTATGAAGTTGAATTTAACGTAGCTCAGGTCTCCAGACCTGAGTTTGCAAGCGGCGTATATTTCTATCAACTTCGTGCAGGTTCATTCGTTGAAACAAAGAAGATGATCTTAATAAAATAATTTCAGAATGATAAAATGAATACGAAAAATTTATACTTAGTTGTTATTCTATTTTTGTTATTTACCAGTAAAGCAATCATCGCACAATGGGTGCCTGATCCAACTTCTAACAATCCTATCTGTGTTGTTTCGGGAATGCAAGAATTTCCTAAAACAACAACTGATTCAAAAGGCGGTGCTTATATAGTTTGGGAAGATTACAGTAATGGAACTTCCAAATTATTTGCTCAGCGAATAGATAAAAATGGATATATTAAATGGAATACAAATGGAATTGAGGTTTGTAATATAAATTCAGCACAAACTAATTCGCAGATCATTGAAGATGGTTATGGTGGTGCAATAATTATTTGGGTAGATGATAGAAATGGTAATTTTGATATATATGCTCAAAAATTCGATTCGCTTGGTAATAAGCAATGGAATAGTAATGGTATAATTATTTTTGAAAATAATTCTAATCAGAATCAACCACAGATTGTAAGAACAAGTGATAATTATTTCTATGTATTTTGTATTGATGATAGAATGGGTCTTCCTAATATATTTTTACAGAAATTAGATTTGCAGGGCAATTTGATTTGGGGTAAAGGAGGAAAAATTGGTAATCATATACGTGCACTAAGAAACTTCAAAGTAATAGTTGATAAGAATAATTACCTGCTATTAGTTTGGGAAGACTATGCATTTAACCTTGATGGAATGATTTACTCTCAAAAATTGGATCCGGATGGAAATTTACTGTGGGGAAATAATCAGGATGATCTTAGAATATCTTCATCCGATTTAAATATTAAAGCTCAACATCCGGATATTATTCAATTGCAGAATGGAAATTATTTTATTACTTGGCAGGATAATCGTTCCGGTGATTTTAATATTTATGGACAAATTCTTTTACCAAATGGGACTAATCTCTTATCTAATGAAGGGGAGTATCTTGATGGTGCTGATGGTGATGATATAATGCCTGAAGTTTGTTTATCAGGTGACCAATATTATATGATTGCCTGGATAAATTATAACTCATCAGATTCTTTTCTAAAAATGAGATCTTTTTATTCGGATCCTGTTAACTTTATTCAATATTGGTCTCAGACTCTTGATGTTGATTATCAACAATTTAATGGTTCATTTAATAACTTACATCTTATTCCCGATAAAGCAGGTGGAGCTTTATTGTCTTATGTTAGTGCAGATGCTGAATATTCAGATATCCGATTTGCTAAAATATCTTTATACGGAGATAAACGAGTTGGTTTTATTTGTACGGCGGATATCAATCAATCTCAGTTATCAGTAACGACTGATTTATCAGATGGAATAATAGCAGTTTGGACAGATGTTCGTTCAGGCGATTTTGATATTTATTGCTCTCAGGTCGATGCTAATGGTGTTTTCGCTGCCGGTCAACATGAAGTTGGCTTAATAGCTGATTACCGGTTCACAGGCAATGCTTCAGATTCAGCTTACCAAAATAATGCAACTGTTTTTAATGCAACATTAACACAGGATCGTTTTGGTAATTTAAATTCAGCTTATGAGTTTAATGGAATAAATGCATATATATCTGCTCCTTCAACTTTCTTACTTGAATCACCACATTATGAACTTACACAAACTGCCTGGGTTAATGTTTATAACTGGGGACTAAGCGGCAATTCGTTTGTCCCGATAATTATGAAATCAGATTCTTCTGCAAATGCTTTTCAGTATAGATTAGCACTCTCTCCTAACACTGTTATAACATCAATCAATAATTGGCTAAATACTGTTTGGCAAACCGGATTTAATATGAACTTAAATGAATGGTATATGATTACATCTGTGCTTAAGGAAGATACTGTTTCAACTTATGTAAATAATGAATATGTGGGTTTTACTCTTCTTAATGGACCAATATCTTATGATAATAAACCTTTAGAAATTGGCAGAGATGTACCTGGTACAACAGAATATTTTTATGGAAAACTGGATGACATTAAAATTTTTAACCGTGCCCTGAGTTATCAGGAAGTGATAAATTTATACGAATATGGAACTACTGATGTCAAAGATGAAACTTCTCATATTATTCCATCAGGATTTTCATTAGAACAAAACTACCCAAATCCATTTAACCCAAGTACAAAAATTCGGTACAGTATCCCGGATGTAGGGTCTGGGCTTGCCCAGACCGTTTTAAAAGTCTATGATGTGCTTGGTAATGAAGTAGCAACATTAGTTAACGAAGAAAAACCCGCCGGAGTTTATGAAGTTGAATTCAACGTAGCTCAGGTCTCCAGACCTGAGTTAGCAAGCGGCATATATTTCTATCAACTTCGTGCAGGTTCATTCGTTGAAACAAAAAAGATGATGATTCTAAAATAATTCAGGGGAGTAAAGTCAATGAAAAAAACTTATGAAGAAATTAAAAAAAAAGAGAATAACTCATTACATCGTTAACAAACATTACTATAATGTAAATAAGCTTTGCATTCATAATATCATATTAGGTCTGGTTAGTTCAATATGAAATTTATTAAAAAACATTTTTCAATTAAAATTTTATCAATAAACAATAAAGGTGAATAAAATGAAAAACATTCTCTTAACAATCGTTCTCAGCATAATGCTGGTAAACTTTATATCCAATGCGCAGGATATAACAAACACACTTGCACCAAACGGAAAACTCATTGTAAAAGATAGTACCACAAATTTTCTTTCTCTTTCACAGACAACAGGCAATTTGACTTTATTCAAAAATCTTGACCTTAATGGTTTGGAAACAGATACAACAACAACAGTTATAA
>Ga0272446_1005176_pt1 | contig 14614 bp, 13 predicted proteins | sample YNPCB0061_FD_194587 | JGI IMG/M metagenome (GOLD analysis project Ga0272446, IMG submission 194587) | Hot spring microbial mat communities from Yellowstone National Park, WY, United States - YNP-CB-006-1 | ecosystem: Environmental > Aquatic > Thermal springs > Hot (42-90C) > Sediment | place...
CGCACCATGTAGCGCAGGATTTGAAGGAGGGCCAAGGGGTCGTGGTAGGACTTATGTTCCACCAGCACGTAGACCTTGGCCTCTCCAGTGACCGTCTGAACGCTTGCGGCAAGGTCGGAGTAGTGGGCTTGCAGCTCTTCGTCGATGTAGGTGCCAGGCTCAATGGTTAGGGTAGAAAAATCCAGCAGGCGGGTGAGGGAAGCAGGAAACGAGGCCTTCACCAGCTCCGTCAGGTTTTCTGGATTGCCAAAGTAGGATTTGAAAAACGCATCGTGGGGGTGGGGGTATTCGGGTTCCACCCAGGAAGTATGAAGGAAAGAGAGGGAAAAGGCAAGGCATTGTTCTAGCGTTGTGTTACTAAAGTAGTTCGTTTATTATTCTTACTATCTTTGGCTTAGTTTACGATCACCAGGAACAAGGGAAAATTAACCAATCGGGACGAGCAACGAATTAAAAGCAAAACCAGTTAAAGTGTCCAACAGTCGCCTTAAAGAAAAGTATAGGAACGAGGGCAACAAGTAAATTGCTAATGTCTATACGACACTACGACGAGGAATCGATGACAAAACACTACGAAAGCGAAATCCATTCGTCAAAATGAACGCGTGATTTTATAATGTGGGCATGGGTATGCGGCGTCCGAATTTGAGAAGACTGTTAGCGAGGTTGGTCGATTGGTTAATCCTCTCCGTTCTGGTGTTTCTGTGTGTGCTTTGGTTTGAGAATGAAATGATCAATGATCCAAATTTTCTGAACAGATGAAACGTTTTTTGAACAAAGGTCAACCTTCTCCAATCAGTTCAATGATGCAGTCGCTGAAAGAGCTTCCCGCGTTACAACCTGATCAGCTGGTTTCGGCGTTGGGAAAAACACTGGCCGAAATTCAAGCCAATTTAGAAAAGGGGCAGGGAGTTCAAATTCATCTGAAAGATCTTCTTCAATTACCTGATTGGCTATGGTTCAGGGGGAAAGAGGCGCTTGAAATTGCCGGGTTTGAAATGGACAACGACCTCAATAAAATCCTCTTTCGACGTTACTCCCAAGTACGGTTGTACCAGGTTCGCCTCAACTTGGAAAACCATGAAAAGAAAATTTCAGAATTGTTTTTTGTTCAGATAAAGCGATTCTTGATTTTCATCGTGACCCTACCTCCCCTTTACTTCGTGCTCGAGGTGCTAATTGGCCGAAGCATAGGAAAATTGTTAACGGGCATGGTCATCGTGCGCCAAACCAAGTTCCAAGACTATGAGGAAGCTAAATTTTTAAACCTTTTTGTTCGCTGGCTTATCTAGTGTTCTGAATGGCTGATCTTCGGCATCGGGCTGCAGCTTGATTTACCGGAAATGCTTGCCTTTACTCATCTGGTAAGTTTGGTGATTAACGTGGGTCTGTTGTTGGTGTTGTGTAAATCCTTTCAAACACTTTACGATAAGCTATCTGGCACAGGGGTTGTGGTCAAAAAACTGCTTAATACCGAAAATTCCGCTTGACGTCCTAATTACTCAACGGTTGTCAACACTATAAGCACGGTTGTTTAGAGCAACTCTATTTTCCATAAGGATTTGTACTGGGCACCTTGGGGCAGAAGCTGGCTTTGAAAGAGCTCAAGTTTGGTAAAGGTTAGGCTCAAAGGTTTCTTTTTTAAGGCATCGTCAAGCGCCTTGGGGAACTCTGCCACCCCCCGTGAGCGAGCCAAGGTGAGGTGGGGTAAGAATTCCTTTTTTTCTGCCCGGTACTGCGGCAAGGGGTGGTATTGTTGCAGTTTTTGCACAACAGCTTCAACTTCATGGTAAATGTGCAAAAGTTCGGAAGGCACCTTGTGTGGTTTGATTGCCAGCACCCGAGGCGGGGCGTGGGGAGGCAAGGTAAACAGAGTGTCAAACACGAGCACCATGGCTGCCACCTGGGTAACATTTTCTTGTAGGAGCTTTTGCAACAGTTCTAGTGCGGAAGCTGGGGTGCTTCCTAAAAACGCCAATGTGAGGTGGAGATTTTCGGGTGGGGAAAGACGCCATTGGCCAAGAGTGGGTCCCAGGGATTGGGTGATTTGGGCAAGTTCTTTCCGTTGCTCTGGCGTGGGGCTCAACGCCACAAAGAGGCGCAAGGTCTCACTCACCACACACCACCTTCCAGAGCGTTTGACCACTGGTTAGGTACTTTTGCTCAAAATGGGTGGTAGGAAACTGGAATTCCTGAAAAGCCTTGGGGGGGCTGGCCTTCAGCCCCAAAACCTGGCAGGCTTGGTGCCATTCTTGAGCGTATATCAACCAGTTGGTTCGCAATTCTACTGGACCAAGCTGAACAAGAAGGGGAAAGAGGGGGTGGTAGGGCCAACGTCGTTTGGCTTGAGTTGGCTTAGGCCAGGGATTGGGGTAAAGCACGAACACCTGGCTAGCCTTCCAGCCCGAAGCCACCATCAACGGGATTAGGTCTTCCAGTTCTCCTCGAGTTAAGCAGAGGTGGGGACTAGGGGGTGGAGCATCGCGCAGGCGAACACTGCTTTTGTCGATGCCTAAGACCTGTGCCTGAGGGAGGGCTTGGTGGAGCTGGCGACATGAAAGTCCACGGCCACACCCCAAGTCGAGAATAAGGGGCAGATGTGGCTGGCGCCATCGCCCTAGTTCGTTCCACACGTGAAGGCTGTGGGGAGCTGTTGGTTTTTGCCAGGTTGTGACCTGGTGTTTCTGAACTAGGCGGCTGAGTTTTTCCAACGGTTGTAATTGCGAAGAAACCACCGCGCGGGAATTGCCCAACATGTTCTAAAAGTATAGCATGCGTTTCTAGCCATGCCTACCGAGCGTTCCCGAATTTTGCGATTGGCTTTACCTGCCGTTGTGAACAACATCTCCTTGACCTTAATGCAAACCGTGGACATGGTTTTTGTGGGGGGTCTTGGCCCGGAGGCTCTGGGTGCTGTGGGTACCATGGGAACCTTGATTTGGGCCATCATGACCCTGGTGGACGGGCTTGCCACGGGTATTACGGCCGTGGTGGCGCGCCATGTTGGCGCCCAAGATTGGGAGGGGGCTCAGACAGCGGGGCGAACCGGGTTGGTGGCTGCATTGGGGTTAGCCTTGTTTTTAACGCCATTTTTGATAGTTGGGCGTGAGGAGCTTCTCAAACTCATCAGTTTGCCCCACGAACTCTGGGAACCGTCAGAAGCCTACTTCCATGTGTTTCTTTGGTTTTTGCCCCTGGCCTTTGCACGTAACGCCGTCGACGCGGTGCATCGGGCGGGAGGGGCAGCGGTTGCCCCCACTCTGATCACAGTGTTGTCGAATCTAATTAACATTGCCTTAGACCCTCTCTTGATTTACGGCGGTTGGGGATTGCCCGCCTTGGGAACAGGGGGTGCAGCCCTGGCCACGGGAATTGCCACAGTGGTTGCCCTGGGGGTGCAATCGAGTCTTCTTCATGGCACACGGTGGAGTCCCTTTGGCGGCACCGTGGTGAGTCGTCGGGAAGCGCGTACCATCATTGACATTGGTTTTCCCTCTACCCTGGAGCAGGGAGCCATGGCCATCAGCCAAAACCTAATTATCGCCTGGGCGGTGAATCCATTGGGCGCCCTCTCGGCGGCCAGTTTTCAAATCACCATGCGACTTTCTAGTTTGAGTTTCACCCCTGCTTTTGGGTTTGGGATGGCGGCCATTGTGCTGGTAGGCCAAGCTCTGGGGGCTCAAGACCGTCAATTGGCCCGAAACCTGGGTTGGAAGACTACCTGGTATGCGGTGGGAACCTTGTTGGCTCTGAGCGTTGTTTATTGGTGGTTTGCGGCTCCTATGGCCACGCTGTTCACCGCCGATGCCCGGGTGATTGAGCTTAGTGTGTGGCCGCTTCGGATTTATGCCCTTACCATGGGGTTCTTGGGGGCTACCATGGTGCTAGCTCCAGCCCTGCGTGGAGCCGGCGATACCCGCTACACCTTGCGAACCATGGTGGTTTCACGTTTTGGGGTTCGGCTTCCCCTGGCGTGGCTTTTGGGTATTGGCATGGGTTGGGGCTTGAACGGGGTGTGGATGGGAATGGGGGCTGACTTCATCGTTCGAGGAGTGCTCTTGGGAGCTCGGTTTTCAGGCTCCGCTTGGGAGAACAAGATTACCTATGGTGAAAGACCTCCGTGATGAGAGGTTCCTTCGGGGAAGCCTCCGTGTGACGGCCAATCGGGGGTGTCAAGGCCAAGGGCTTCTTTCAGAACTTGGCCTACTCGTTCCACGAACACCACCTGAAAGGCAGACTTGACGTCCTCTGGTAGTTCATCCCAGTCGGGTTGGTTGCGCTTTGGTAAAATGAGGCGCTTAATGCCGGCACGGTGAGCTGCCAGCACCTTTTCCTTGATGCCTCCCACGGGAAGCACGGCTCCGCGTAGGGTGATTTCACCCGTCATGGCCAGTTTGGGATCTACCCTTCGGGCACTCACCAAGCTGGCAAGAGCCGTTAAGATGGCAACGCCTGCGCTCGGTCCGTCCTTGGGTGAGGCCCCGGCGGGTACGTGGATGTGCCAGTTTTTGTGACGGTGGTTGGGGTCTTCAGCCGCAAAGGGGATGAGGAGGCGCACTAGGCTGAGGGCCAATTGGGCGCTTTCTTTCATTACGTCGCCTAGATGACCAGTGAGGACAACTTTCCCACTTCCCGGAAGGGCTGCCGTTTCAATGTATAAAATTTCGCCGCCTACGGGTGTCCAAGCCAGGCCAACCGCTACTCCGGGGGGAAGCTCTGCTTCTGCTTCCTCGTGATGGATGGCCTCATTGCCCAGCATGGTTCTGAGCTGCTCGGTTTTGAGAACTACGGGAAGGTTTTGGGTTTGGCGAGCTTCCAGCACACGTTGGGCGCTCACCCGCACCAAGGTAGCAAGTTTTCGTTGAAGTTCACGCACTCCAGCTTCGCGTGTGTACTTGGTGATGAGGGTATCGATTAGCTTTTCCTCCAGGACGAGTTCATTGTTGCTTAAACCGTGCTCAGTGAGGGCACGAGGCCAGAGGTGGCGTGCGGCAATCTCGCTTTTTTCGCGCTCGGTGTAGCCAGGGATCACGATCATCTCCATGCGGTCGAGGAGGGGAGGGGGAATAGTTTCGGTGGTGTTGGCGGTAGCGATGAAAAACACTTGGCTTAGGTCGAAGGGAAGGTCTAAGAAGTGGTCAACAAATTTGTTGTTTTGCTCAGGGTCAAGCACCTCAAGAAGAGCTGCGGCGGGATCACCATTCCAGCTTCGCGAGAGCTTATCGATTTCGTCAAGAAGGAACACCACGTTTCGGGATTTGGCCCGGCGCAGGCTGCGCAGGATGCGTCCGGGTAGAGCCCCAATATAGGTTCGACGGTGACCCCGGATGTCTGCTTCGTCCCTGACTCCGCCCAAGCTTGCGCGTACAAATTCCCGTTCAAGAGCACGGGCGATGCTCTTCCCCAAACTGGTTTTTCCCACACCGGGAGGGCCAACTAACAACAATAAGGCGCCTTTCTTTTCGGTTTTTAGCTTTAAGACGGCGAGGAATTCAATGATGCGTTTTTTGACTTTTTCTAAGCCGTAATGGTCTTCTTCCAAAATACGACGCGCCTCGTCCAGATCGATTTCTGAGGTCTTTTGGTCTTGCCAGGGGAGTTCCAAAACCAGATCGAGCCAGTTCGCGATCACGGTAGCTTCGGGGTTATTCATTCCCATTGTTTCTAGGCGGTCTACTTCAGACAGGGCTTCGATTTTGACGGGGTCAGGTAGGCCCGCTTCTTCCACGCGTTGACGGTAGTCCTTTTTGCCTTTGCCTTCGTTGAGTTGTTCTTGAATGTTTTTGAGCTGCTCGCGTAAAATGTTCTCACGGTGAGCCTTGCCCGCTTGCTCGCTGATCAGACGGGACATCTCCTTTTGGAGCCGAATGGACTCGCGTTGACGAGCTAAAATGTCCAAAAGCCTTAACGCCAGATCCTTGATGTTTGGAATTTCGAGAAGTTCTTGTTTTTGGTCTAAACTTATTGGTATTTGATGTAGAATTAGGTACATGAGAGGTTCAGCTTGGTTAAAATTTTTAAGAATATTCATACTGGAAGGAGGAAGATCCAGGATTTCGAGAATTTCGTTGGAGATTTGAACGAGGGATTGAATCAATGATTTCTCGGTGGCCTCGTCAATGTCATGGTTAAGATCATAAAAGTCGAATTCACCCACCCAATAATCTTTGGTAACGCGAACCTCAGTTAGTCTGATCCGGGCAAGACCGTAGAGCGCCAGTTCCATGCTGGAGCCCTGCTCGACAACGTCCTGGATGTTAACCAAAACTCCAACTTGTGGTAGGTTTTCTGGTTTTAAGTTTCCAAACTTACCCTGCGGAGCAACAGCAAACGCAAGCCCAAGGTAGTTATGCTGCTGAGCTTCTCGAACGGAAGCTTGAGCTTCGGGACCTACCTTCAGCTTTAAGGGGGTATTTGGAAAAATAATTCCCCCAATTAAGGGCAAAATGACCGCCTTACGTTCCATTGAGCGAAAATCTTTCATACTATTAAAATCACCCTCCAATTTGTTATGGTCAAGTTTAATCCATAACGAACTTCAGGTTGACGAAAAAGACCTTGGTGGTTACTTTCAAGCCATGGCAGATAAATCACTTCCGTGGAGTTTGAGCGAGCTTGAACAAATTGCGGGTTCTATTCCAACCCCTTTTCATTTGTACCATGAGCCTCTCATTCGAGAAAATGCACGACGTTTTTATCGGGCTTTTTCTTGGGTGCCGGGTGGATTCAAAAACTATTACGCCGTGAAAGCCCTTCCTAATCCATACATTTTGCAAATCCTCAAGGAAGAGGGAATGGGTATGGACTGCTCTAGTAAGGCTGAACTCCTTCTATCCGAGGCAGTGGGTATTACGGGACACGACATTATGTTTACCAGCAACGACACCCCTGCCCATGAGTACCAAAAAGCAGCAGAACTCAACTCTATCATCAATTTGGATGACATTAGTCATCTTGATTATTTAGATAAGGCCTTAGGTGGTCTGCCGCAGACCCTTTGTTTCCGTTACAACCCCGGCCCTCTAAAAGAAGGAAATGTGATCATTGGGAAACCAGAAGAAGCAAAGTATGGGTTGACCCGTCCCCAAATTTTTGAAGCGTACAAAATGGCTAAGTCAAGGGGGGTAAAGCGCTTTGGGCTTCACACCATGGTGGCCTCCAATGAACTTAACCCGCAATACTTTGTAGAAACAGCCGTTCTGTTGTTTGAACTTGCGGTGGATATTCAGAAGCAGTGTGGCGTCTCCATCAATTTTGTCAATCTTGGTGGTGGCATTGGCATCCCCTACCGTCCCCACCAGGAAGCGGTGAATCTCGAACAAATGAGCGAAGGGATTTATCAAGCTTACCAAAAAATCATGGTGCCCAATAATCTGGGTCATGTTCAGGTAGTGATGGAAAACGGCCGCATGGTGACGGGCCCCTACGGTTGGTTGGTGGCGCGTGCTTTGCATAAAAAAGATATCTACAAGCAATACCTAGGACTGGATGCCTGCATGGCAAACTTGATGCGTCCGGGAATGTACGGAGCCTACCACCACATTTCAGTGCCGGCGCGTCAAGGCGGCCCCACCAAGGTTTATGATGTGACTGGTTCCCTTTGTGAAAATAATGATAAATTTGCCATAGACCGAGAAATTCCTGATCCAGATTTGGGCGATCTTGTGGTAATTCACGACACCGGTGCCCATGGGCACAGCATGGGGTTCAATTACAACGGAAAACTCCGCTCCGCCGAGGTTCTTTACCAGGGGCCAGGTCAATGGAAGCTCATACGACGTGCCGAGAGCTATACCGACCTTTTTGCGACACTCGATTATCCAGGTTTGAAGCAGGTCGTTGATAAGGTCCACTGATGGACCTGTTTTTGCCTGAAGAGGGATACCAGCCCTTGGCTGTTCGGCTTCGGCCCCAAAAGCTGGATGAGGTGGTTGGCCAAGAACACTTGGTCGGAAAGGACAGCCTGCTTCGGCGTGCCATTCTTGAGGATCGGCTGACCAGTGTGATTTTTTACGGACCTCCTGGGACGGGGAAAACCACCTTAGCCTTGGTCATCGCCAAGACCACTAAAAGTCGTTTTGTGAGTTTGAACGCCGTTTTGAGTGGGGTGAAGGAACTCAAGGAGGTGCTTGACCAAGCCCAGCAGGTGAGGCGCTACCAACAGCAACGCACCCTGCTCTTTGTGGACGAGGTACACCGCTGGAATAAGGCACAGCAGGATGCGTTGTTGCCTTGGGTAGAAGACGGCACCGTGATTTTGATTGGTGCCACCACAGCTAATCCATACTTTGAGTTAAATCAAGCGCTTCTGAGTCGGAGCCGCGTATACGAGGTGAAGCCGCTTTCTGAGGCCGATTTGGCGGTTTTGGTTGACCGTGCCTTGCGTGATCCAGTTCGTGGTTATGGTCAGTGGTCGATCGAATTGTCGGAAGGAGCGCGACAAATTTTGATTGAGGCTGCTCAGGGGGATGCGCGCCAACTCTACCAAACCTTGGAACTGATTTTAGAGCCCCACCTTAACAATAAGGAAGCGGGGGCGCGAATTGACGTCTCTGAGCGCGACATGGCTGCTATTGTGGGGCGTCCTCTTTTGCGTTACGACAAGGGAGGGGATGCCCACTACGATGTGGCTTCAGCTTTCATCAAGAGCATTCGTGGAAGCGACCCCGATGCGGCGGTGTACTGGCTTGGGGTGATGTTGGAGGCCGGCGAGGATCCTTCTTTTATTTGGAGGCGTTTGTTGATCAGTGCTTGTGAGGATGTAGGTTTGGCGGATCCAGAGGCTTTAGTACACGTTCAAGCTGCCGCCGAGGCCTTTGACCGCGTTGGGCTACCTGAGGGGCGCTACCATTTGAGTTTTTCGGTGCTGCGTCTGGCCTTGGCGCCCAAGAGCAACTCTACCCAAGCGTTATTTAAGGTTCTTGACCACTTGAAACAAAAGGGGGCTGATGAAGTGCCCAACCATCTCAAGGATTCCAGCCGTGATTCCAAACAGTTGGGGCATGGAAAGGGGTATCTCTACCCGCACGATTTTGAGGGGCACTGGGTGGCGCAGCAGTACCTACCCAACAACATCAAAGACATGAAATTTTACCTTCGTGGCAATCTAGGCTGGGAAAAAAATAATTCGTAGGGACGCTAAAGTTTTGGGAATTTTATCCGATGATTAGTCTAGAGCGTCGGCTTTAGCGGCATGCGAACAACGTCCAGAGCATGCCGTTTTTTTTGGCTTTGACAATTTTTCGGATCTTAACAGAAGATTTTGTGACATCAAAAGAAAAAGCAATTTTTACTTTAACTCAATGCAAGTTACGTTTTACCGCGTTGTCAGCCACGAGGTGGTGAATTGGGAAGGCATTGGTTGGGTGTCACGAAAAATGGGTGTTTCCGTAATCTTGGATCAACAACAGTGTTCAAGGCACCAACAAGATCGGGGAAAAAAATTTCCCCAACACTATCTTGAGGTAAATGCCCAATTACAGGGTCATCCTTCAAGCTCTAAGACCCCAAAATTCAATCGAATTAAAAGAGTCTCTCCTGGGAGGGCGTTAATTGGTTAGCGTGGTGTGATCAGAAGATTTGGGAATGGTTTGCAGATACGCAAGCTGGCGATAGATGGCGTCTGCCAGGCCAAAACCAGCCGACTTTGCCATCTGCTTGGCTCGTTCTTCGTAGAGCATGTCCTCGAAAATTTCTTCGGCAAATCCGCCGTTATTGATAGGACCACGTTCGACGGTACTACGCATGGCTTTGAGCATCATGTTGATGAAAATCCCTTCAAATTCTTGGGCAGCTTTGTAAAGCTCACTGTTGCGGTCAATCGTCACGTTAGGAACTACGCCGGGAACAGGTAGCTCCCTTGGGGGAAAAATCGGACTCATAGCACCTCCAAGGTTCCAAACAGGGCTCCCGCCCTGCTCAAGGCTTCTAAAATATCGATGATGGTATCGGTTGCTAAACCCAGGTTTTGCAAGAGGCTCACCAAGTCTTCCACGCTGGTGTTGGCGCGAAGTCCTGCTTGCTCGCTGGTTCGGCGTTCACCAATGCTAATTTTGGCACCACGAACGCTCACGGTTGCCGCCCCCAATCGGACGTTTTGACCCATGACCACGACGCCCGTTTGTCGGTTCACCACCACACGAGCTGTTGAGTCAGCGGCAATCCGCAGATTTTCAGCCTGGGCAATCAAGGCGATTCGGTCGGCGTTACCAACCTGCCAAACGACTCGGCCTGGGTCGCGCACGGTGGCAGTGGTTTCTGAAAAAGCCTGTCGTAGGGCTTCAACGATTTTTTGCGCAGTCGAAAAATCAGGGCGGTGGAGCAAAAACACCACCTCGCTTTGAATTTCGGGCAGGGGGACGGCACGCTCCAAAAGGGCGCCCCGGGGAATGGTGCCGCTGGTGCTGATGGTTCCCCTTCCCGTGGGGGCCAGTACCCTGCCCTGGGCTGCGGCATAGACGTTGCCATCGGCGGCGCGTAACGGGGTTTGTAACAAAATGCCCCCTGCCAAACTTTTGGCGTCTCCCAGGCTCGCAACCTGGACGTCCAAGGCATCGCCTGGGCGGGTGAAGGCAGGTAGGGTTGCGGTTATGGCAACCACCGCGGCGTTTTTGCTGCGTAGGTCCTCGGGCTTGACTTGGGCTCCCAGGTTGGTCATCAGGCTGGAAATCATCTCCATCAAGGCGGCATTCGTTGAAGAATCACCTTGACCGTTGAGCCCCACCACGAGCCCCAACCCGGTGAGTTGGTTGTCCCGTAGTCCCTCGATTCGGGCGAGATCTTTGAGACGAACCAAGGGGAGGTTGGCTTGGGTTTGTTGGTTCGCCGAAGTTTGATTTTCTTGGGCAAACAATCCTATTGAAAAATACAGACCTAAAAGGAAGAACCTAGAGGCTTTCCACATAAACCTCTCCTTCAGACACAACAACACCGCGTAGAACACGGCCTCCTTCTAGGAGGCGAACGCGAATTCGGTCACCGATGTTGCCCCCATCTTGCGACACACCGTTGAGTTCTACCCGGAGACCCGCCCTTTGGACAACGACGCGCACGGTGTTTTGCGGGTCAATGTCGAAGCGGGGTTGGATTTGGTGGGCGTACAAAATATCGCCCGCACGAACGGCTTGAGCAAGGCTCCACTGACCGTTGAGGTCGTTGGTGGTGAGGGGTTTACGAAAAAATTGGTTGATGGAAAGAAACTCAACCCGAAAGGAATCCGGAGCAAGCAGGGTTCCTCGGGCTAGGGTTCGGGTGCTTCGAAGGGCGGCTAGGTAGGGGCGTACTAAGGCGCGTACTCGGGCGGATTGAGCTCCTTGGCTCAGACGCCACACCCAGTAGCCGTTGGGGATGTTGAAGGTTTTTTCCCCCGAAACGCGGCTTACAAACAGGGGATCGTTGGAAAATTGATTCGCCCCCTCTAAAAGACGAAGGTCTTGGAGCTCAAACACAAGGTCGGGGTCAGCCACCTCTTGAACAAGCCAGTCGGCCACGGCTTCCAAAACGCGGCGATTGAGGTTCAAACCATTGGGAACAACCAAGATTCGATTTCCCAATAGCGTTAGTTGGGAGGGAAGCCTCACCTGATGGAGTACCCAACGCGGTCGGAGCACCCAAACCTGGCTTTGGTCCAAGGAAATTGTTTGGGAGAGAAAGGGTTCCAAACCCTCTTGATATTCAGTGAGGTCACCGAGGGTGAGTGGGTTGGCGCTACTCACCAACCCCTTAAAGTTGAGTTGTTGAGCCCCTAGTGTACTCACCAAAAGAAGGAAGACTAATCGAAGCATCATCGTTTCAAGGTAGCGGCAATTCCCAGCATGTTATCGCTGGTCTGGATTGCCTTGGAATTGAATTCGTAGGCGCGCTGAGCCACAATCATGTTAACCATCTCTTGAACGACGCTCACGTTGGACATTTCTAAGAAACGTTGACGAACCTGCCCCATGCCGTCAAAGCCGGGTCTACCCCCGATGGCTTCGCCAGAGCCATTGGTCACCTTGAACAGGTTTTCCCCAATGGCTTGCAAACCCGCCGGGTTCACGAAGCGGTAGAGTTCAAGTTGCGCCACATCAATGGGGTCATCTTGGCCAGGAACCTTCACGCTTACGCGTCCGTCCTGGGTGATGTTGAGGGTTTCAGCAATGAAGCCCTCGGGGAGGATGACCTCAGGAATGAGGCGGTATCCGTTGGAGGTCACGATTTGCCGATTGGTGTCAATTTTGAAACTGCCGTCTCGGGTATAGGCGTAGGTTCCATCCAGGGTCAGAACCCGAAAGAATCCCTCGCCGGTGATGGCCATATCGTAAACGTTGTTGGTGGCTTGAAGGGCACCCTGCGAAAATATTTTTTGGGTGGCTGCAGCTTTCACCCCATGACCCACTTGAATGCCCACGGGGATCACGGTCAGCTCAGTGGCGGGTGTTCCTGCTAAACGGTTGGTTTGGTAAATCAAATCTTCAAAATCAACGCGGTTTTGCTTGAAGCCCGTTGTGTTGACGTTGGAAAGGTTGTTCGCAATGGTGTCAATGTTGAATTGTTGTCCGGTCATGCCGGTGGCTGCTGTCCACAAGGAACGCATCATGGGGCTACCTCCTCTAGAGTCTCATGGCTTCGTTGATGAGCTTGCCCATCATCGAGTCCAAGGTTTGAATCACGCGTTGATTGGCTTCGTAGGAACGGTTGACCTCGATCATCTCCACCATTTCGCGCACGGGATTAACGTTGGATGCCTCCAAAAAACCTTGGCGCACCTTGGGGCGGTCTTGACCTTCGACCAACTCCCGAGCGGGTCCACTTTCGTCCGTTTCCAACCAAAGGCTATCCCCTTGTTTTTTGAGGTAACGAGGTTCATCAAAATTCACAATACGTAAACGATCAACAAATTCAGTATTTTCCCATTGGTTTTCTTGCATGGAGACCAGCCGCTCGGGGTCGTTGGCGAAGGTGGCATTGTGGTAAACGCGGCCAAAACCATCAATGACAAAGTTATTGGCTTTAATTTGAATGGGGCCGTTCTCACCCAAGACGGGGTAGCCCTCTTTGGTGACCAAAAGGCTTTCGGGACCCAAGTGGAAACTCCCATTGCGAGTGTAGCGCAAACCTTCCGGGGTTTGCACCACGAAAAATCCGCTGTCCTCTAAGGCTAAATCAAAAGGATTATCGGTGGGCTTCATGGCTCCCTGGGTAAAGATGGTGTAGCTTTCGTTCATCTCAACCCCTAAGCCGAGCTTCCCTACCACAGGAGCAACTTCAGAGGAACCAAAGGGCCAAATGTAGACGCCAGTGTCGTTGAAACGTCGGATGAGCATTTCGCTGAAGCTCTTGTGGACGGCCTGGTCTCGTTTGTAGCCGGTGGTGTCCACGTTGGCTAAATTGTTTGAGATTGTATCTAGTCGATGCATTTGCGCCACCATTCCCGTAGCGCCGGTGTATAAGCCTCGAATCATACTTTTATATCGGCAGTTAGGGCCAAACGTTGAAGGTTTAGAGGTTTTTTTGTGATGAGTGCCAGGAAAAGAAAAGAAGATTTTCGGTTAACTCTTCCAAGTAGATGCTGTGGGCAAGGTTGGGAACCTGTCCGCCTAGGGTGGTTCGACGGAGGATGAGCCCTGAAATACGGGATACGGAGGCTTGCCCTGTGTCAGGCTCCACTGCGGTGAGGCTAAGGTTTATCCCATCAAGAATACACAGCAACCGAAGGACATCATGGAGGAGCTTTGTGGGTTGAGCATAAGCAGTGAGGGTTGAGTGCATTCGATGGTACGTGAGATGCGAAAAGGAGCCTTGGATGCAGGATTCGATTTTTTCGTGTTCTTCGTTTGAAAAATTTGGATGAGCATTTAAAAGCTTCAAATTAACTGCGATCGGAGCTTCACTGGGGTGAGGGTTAGGGTGCTTGGTTAAAAGAAAATAGTCACGGGCTCGCGGGAAAAAGTTTTTAATCGAAAAAGGTTTAACTTGAAAACTAAAGGCACCCAGTCTAAGGCTGTAGAGCACATCGTGGTGTTCGGACTTGGCGGTGATGAAACAAAAGGGCGGTACTTCAAGAGGTGAATTTTTAAGTTCAAGGATGGTTTCGTAGCCATTGGGTGGGGGCATCATGACATCAATGAGAAGAATATCGACGTGCGTATTTTTCAAAACCTCGAGGGCTTCTGATCCTGATTCAGCGTGAAGCGCAATGGCGCCTTCGCGGGCCAACAAGGTTGTTATCAAGAAACGATTAACACGTTCATCATCCACAACCAGGATTGAGAGTTCATAGGGGGATTGCTCCTGAAATAGGGGAATAGTAGGGTCAGGAAGAGTTTTGATCAGGTTTTCAACTTCAGTCCAATTTACCTCGTGGTTTTTCATAAAAAATTTTTCAAATGAACGGAATACATGCACGAGACGGTGATATCCGATTTTTGTTAATGATTCGCGCAGGGTGGGCGGTAAGTTTTCAAGGATTTGGTTTAGGTCATTCAACCGATTTTGGAAAACAGGTAGGAATGAAACCAATAAATCGTTTTTTGTGCGTTGAACCTCACGAATTTCTTGTTGATTTTTGAGCGTGTTAGCAATGGCTTGTTGCTGAATGCGGTGAAGTATTCCTGCCTGAAATACGATGTAGATG
>Ga0272446_1005177_pt1 | contig 14613 bp, 15 predicted proteins | sample YNPCB0061_FD_194587 | JGI IMG/M metagenome (GOLD analysis project Ga0272446, IMG submission 194587) | Hot spring microbial mat communities from Yellowstone National Park, WY, United States - YNP-CB-006-1 | ecosystem: Environmental > Aquatic > Thermal springs > Hot (42-90C) > Sediment | place...
GAAAGTTCTGTGTTCGAATCACGTCAACTACGTGATCCATGTCTTTTTTAGCCTTTGTCTGCTGTTGGTGTCGAACCACAACCCGCAACAGTCGGCGAAAGGGCGGCAAAAGAAGTTGTCGACGTAGTTCGAGTTCCTGTTTGTAAAATTCGTCATCCTGTCCCTCGCTGGCGTACCTCATCACCCAAAAGTCAGGACGGTAGGTTTGAATATACACTTCTCCGTTGGGCAGGTAACGCCCCGCCCGTCCGGTGGTTTGACGAATCAAGGAATAGACACGTTCCGCTGCCCTAAAATCCGGCAGGCTCAGCCCAATGTCCGCATTCAAAATTCCAACGGTTTTGAGCTTGGGAAAGTTGAGTCCCTTGGCAATCATCTGGGTTCCCAACAACAGGTCGAGTTCACCCCGATAAAACATTTTTAAGACCTTGTCTGCTTGGGCTCGCCCTTTGATGGTGTCGGTATCAAAGCGCTGCATTCGCAACTGGGGAAAGAGCCGAATCATTTCTTGTTCCACCAACTCGGTGCCGTACCCTGCCCAGCCCACCTCGTGCGAACCGCAGTTTGGGCAGGCGCTGGGAGGTCGGGTTTCGTAACCACAGTGGTGGCATCGCATCAGCTTTTGCATTTTGTGATAGGTCATGGGAACCGAGCAGCGCGGACAATGCATCTCGTAATGGCAATTTAGACAGTGAAACAAGTTGGTGTAGCCTCGGCGGTTAAGCAAGATAATGCTTTGAAATCCTTCCGAATGGGTCTTTAGGATGGCTTCAGCCAAGGGGGCACTGATGATGTTTTTTTCCGTTCGAGTGTCCACAAGGTGCACCTTGGGAGGGCTTCCGCCGGCTAGCCGCTTTCCCAGTTTAAGCTCAACAAAAAGGCCGCGTTGGATGGCCTCCAAGGCCTCAAGGCTTGGGGTAGCACTTCCCATCACCAGCTTAGCCTTGGTCCATTTGGATAGAATCATGGCCACGCTGCGCGCATGAAAGCGAGGAACGCTTTGACTCTTGTAGCTAAGTTCGGGCTCCTCATCGACGATGATGAGTCCAATGTTTGCCATGGGGGCAAAGATGGCACTGCGCGCACCTAACACCATGGGCACCTCACCGCGTTTGAGCCGAAGCCATTCCTTGAGCCTTTGGGATGGCGTGAGGCCTGAGTGCAAGACGGCTACCTGACCAAAACGCTTTACGGCCTCATCGATGAGCTGGTGGGTCAAGCTAATTTCGGGGACAAGGTAGATGACGCCTTGGCCCCTGGCTATTATTTCCTGCGCTGTTCGAAAGTACACCTCTGTTTTACCGCTGCCCGTTTGCCCTCGAAGGTAGTACCATTGTTGTTCACTATTCAAAATGGTTTCAATGGCCTTGGTTTGTTCGTCACTCAGGGTGATGGTAGATTGGAAACTGATCTCATCTTTTAGAAAAGGGGTCTCTTTTTCTTTGATGGCTGAGGGAAGTAGGGCGTTGATGGCTTCCCCGAGGCTGCAGAGGTTGTTCTGGGCAATCCATTGCGCAAGCTCAAAGCTCCAAGGGCCGGTGAGTGGTTCGTTGTCCAAAACTCGCAAGATCGTTTTAAGTTGGACGTTCTCTGGCGGAACGGCATTTTCGGTGACCACAACACCGGTGAGCCTTCGGTTTTTTAATGGAGCTTCTACCCGCGTGCCACGCAACAGGGGCTGGGGACTCAAATAGGTGTAAAGATTGCCGTCGGGAATGGGAAAGGCAACATTGACGGGATATCCCTCATCCATACCGAATCAAACCGTCCAACCGTTGTAGGTCTTTCCACACGGGTCGTTTGAGGCTCGTGTCTTTTAGGACCGTATTGGGATGATAGGTAACGATCATGGGAAAGTGGTAAAACTCTCTGACCTGGTCACGAAGGGATTCTACCCTAAGATTCTTTCCCACCAAGATTTCGCTGGTTTGATTTCCCAAAACCAAAAGGGCCTTAGGCTTAAGTAACCTTAAAATTTCTACCAAGGTTCCCACTGAGTCCTTGTTTGGAGGTCCTTCCAGCAAGTAGCAGTCCTGTTCAAAATTGAGTTGGATGGCGTTGAGCCATTTTTGTAGAAATTCAAAGTCCTGTTCGTTGAGGGAGGGTTCTGTCAAGATTACGAGTTTGGGATTAAGACAGCCCTGTCCTGGTCTTCCATAGTCCTTGAGGAGTACGGAAAGGGACGGTGTGCTGGTTTGTTGATCTTGCAAGGTCAGTGGGGGTACTGACAAAAGAGGCCAGCCCCCCTTGCAACGAGTTTGGGTTGCATTCAAAAGTTCCCAAAATTCGTTAATGTGGGAATTCTCGGACATGGTAGACCACCTTGTATAAATAGAGTCCTGATGCGGGCGCCGGGGCGGGAACCTTGGTGGTTGGAACTCGAAGCATCTTTTCAAAATGTTCGACTCCCTGTGGCAGGCTACATAACCGAACCATGGCTCCCACCAAACGACGCACCATGTGCCATAAAAAGGCATTGGCGGTAATGCGGTAAACAAAAAGCCCCCGCTCCTGCCTCCAATGACTTTGGAAGATATACCGATGGCGACTGGGGGATGGGTCACGAGCGGAACAAAAGCTGGAAAAATTGCTCTCCCCCAAGATCATGTTAGCCATGGCCCTTAAATTTTCAAGGTTGAGGGGATAGCGGTAGTATGACCACACATAGGGGGTCTTCCATGGCTCGGCTCTTGGGCGGGTATCAACCCAGTATTCGTAACTTCGGGCAAGGGCGCTTCGACGTGGGTGGAAGGTTTCGTCAGTGAAGCTCACTCGCCACACGTCAATCGTTGGGGGAAGTAGGGTTCGAAGGGCCTTTTGTAAGCTAAGTGGATCAGGGGAATGGGGAACCTGATACGCACAACACTGGTGTCGGGCATGTACTCCTGTGTCGGTTCGTCCTGCGACACTGAGTTTGGGGCGTGTGTGATGGATCTTTTCCAAGGCATCTTCCAAAACCTGTTGGACGGTGCGCGTCTTACCCTGGGCCTGCCAGCCCATGAACGGTGTTCCATCGTAAGCTAAATCCAGCCTGATAAAGGTCATGATGATCCTTTTAGCTCGTCACCCATTTTATGATAAAGTTCCTTGGCCATATCAAGCATGGCTGAGGGCTTGGATTTGGAGCTTTTACCCAATCCAACAAGCCGTGCTAAGATCATGCGTGCGCGTTCAATTTTCTTTTGGCGGTCGGTTTCATTGTGGGAATCGCCGAGGTTAAACTCAAGATAGCCTACTAAATACAGGACTCCGTCGTAACCCCAGTTATAATCAATATCCGGTCCAAAAAAAGTCACAGAGCCAACGCTCTCTTTTCCGGTGGTTTCCCGATCAACAAGGCGACTGTAAAAAAAGCGGGCCTTGTGTTTCATGATGAGGCTGAGGTAATCAAAGTTCTCTTGAGGAAATTTTTTGTAAAGATCTTGAAAGATCCAGGAAGCCCTGATGGAGCACAGGGCACTTTTCAAACTTGGTGCAAAATTTGGACCCCAAAATTGATACCCATGAAGGGCCAATAAATAACCTGCAACACCTTCACGAAGTCCTTTTGGGAGGGTGAAGTTTAACTCAGGAAAAATATCAGCAACAAAAGCCTTACGGTCATCGGTACTATCCTTTAACTTTGGGATGGCCTTGGGATCTGGTTTGAGAAAATCAGCCGCGATAGCAGAATACCAGCAAGCCGGGCAGGTCACCACATCATAGATCAATGGATAAATCTCACCATACTTTTTGGACGGTAGCCATTCTCGCCTTAAGTCGGAATGTAATTGGCCTGCATTCATGCGCCCGCCACCAGTCATGAATTTTTCAATACGGAATGGGTGCTCACAGATGGGACAGAGGCTGTCCTTTTTTTCAAAAAAGCTTACCTTGGATGAACTCGCGCTCTCAGAGCTACCCGACTCGTCATCATTCAGATCATCTGCCACCTTCGACCTCCGCAATGACTATTGCTACAGCCACCTGTGTATCGTGAGACAGGCTCAACAGAAAATTAAATTTACCTAATTGGTTGATTCGCTCTAGGGCCTTGTGATGAAAACACAAGTAGGGTGAGCCGCCTTCCCGATGTCTCACCTCGATCTCTTTCAAATTGAACCCCCTTAAACCTGTTCCCAACGATTTACCAAGGGCCTCCTTTGCAGCAAAACGAACGGCTAAGCTTTCGACGGCGCGTGGCCCTTGCGATAAAACATAGGAGGTTTCAATATCCGTGAAAAACCGTGACAATAAACCGGGTTTTTTAATCCAATCATTAAAACGTTCAACTTGGACAATATCGATCCCAATACCGTAGATCATCGCACCCCCAAAATCACCCGTGCTGTCTTTGGTTCCTGATCCAGAATGCTCAAGCGCGGATCAAGGTTCCACCGAATTGGTAGATCATAGGTTCCTGGATTAAAGATAGCGCTGAGGTCAATGGTCGGTAGGAGGGTCTGGGGGCTGGCTTGATTAACGAGGGCTTGTGGCCCTTGAATTTTTAGGTTAGCCAAAACGGGTTCAGACAGGACGCTCAGGTTATCCGCTAAGCCCTGGAAGACCACGGGCAAATCAAAAATTTCCTTTTCTTCGATGATGGGCACGATGTTCACTCGAACGTCAACCAAGGACCCACTCACCAGATCAACCAGGGGATCTGGGCTCATCAATTGCAGGCGCGTGGAAAACGATTCAGTCCGCGAGGAAATCTCCAGGTTTTCGCTTAAAATGCGCATCAAGGAATTCACACGAGTTCGGGGGCCGCGCACGGTCACTGAAGGGGGAGATGCTTGGATCGATTCGAGTTGGTAGCCGCTTTCAGGATTGCCAATGACCGGTACGCTCACTTCAATGACTCGGGTGGTAGATTTCTCGAGGGTTAGGCGAATTTCGGTGATTTCGAGGTTGGCCTCGATGCCCTCGATGGGGGGCTTTCCGCCAGAGCGAGAAAGCCGCAGAGGAATCAGGTAATTGCCCTCACCGCGATCTTCCCGAGTTTCTCCAAAAACCTCGTAGTCTTCATCGTCGATTTGCTCAATCCGCTCGCGAGGACCTCTCACCAACACTCGGATGCGTCTGGGGTAATTTTCAGCAGGGCTAAGTTCAGCAGGCAAGATAAGATTGAGGGGAGCGAGGATAGTCTTGGGAATGACATTTTCTAACCGATTAAAGAAAAACAAGCCGAAAGCAAGGGCAATACTGAGTAGCTTCGCGGGAAGGTCTTGAAATAGTTTTTGTGTGTCAAGGTTGACTAATTTGAACAACCTCTTCCTCCCATTCATTGAGTGATTGATTCTGCAAAAGCTTTGTTAAGCGTTGGCGAACTTCTTTGAGGCTAAGGCCATAATAGAGCGCTCCGTTGTATGCCAGGCTGACCGCCCCACTTTCCTCACTGACAACCAATACGACGGCATCCGTTTCTTCCGCCATGCCTAGGGCAGCTCGGTGGCGTGTTCCGAATTGTTTCTGAATATCGGGCTGCTCGGTCAAAGGAAGTAGAACACCCGCCGCCGTGATTTTATCACCCTCAATGATCACTGCCCCATCGTGTAAGGGGGTGTCTTTGAAAAAAATGGTGGTGAGAAGATTCGAACTCAATTCAGCATGAAGCTGCGTTCCCTGTTTGCCGTAATAATCTTTTAAGCCAACCCGCCGTGCAAACACAATGATGGCTCCAAAATGACGACCCGAAAGGTACTCAACCGTTGAAATGACGGCATCAATTTCTGGGATCTTGGTGTTGGTTGTGGTGGCAAAAAGTCCCCCCTGACCAAATTGGGAGAATATTTTGCGAAACTCGGGTTGAAACAGGATGGCCAAGCCAATGAAGAGCCCAGGCGCCAGAAGGTTTAAGATCCAATTCAAGGTCTCTAAACGCAACAGCACAGAGAGCGCGTAGATCACCAGAATGTAGGCCATGCCGCGCAACAAAGCGATCGACTTGGTTTGGAATAGGATGCGGTAGGTGCGATAAATCAACCAACTCAAAATCGCGACATCCACGATGGGGATGATCCAATTTTTGAATAGCCAATGACTTAAAATTTGGTCCATAGCGCCCTCATAACGGTGATGGCTTGTAAGGTCTCAGGAACATCGTGAACGCGAACCATGGTGGCCCCATGGGTCAGGCAATAAATCGCCCCCACCAACGAACCAGCCAGGCGGTCACCATCACCCCAAAGATCCCCAATCCATCGTTTGCGGCTCAACCCCACCACCACCGGGAAACCCAACCGCGAAAGTTCGGGAAGCGCGTGGAGGAGTTGCAGGTTGTGCTCTAGCTTCTTTCCGAACCCAATTCCAGGATCTAGCCAAATGTGTTCCCTTGGGATACCAGCTTGAAGAGCATGTTGGGCTCGGCTCAACAGAAAGTTTTTAACTTCGGACTCAACATCATGATACTCAGGATTGATTTGCATGGTCTTGGGGTCACCCTTTTTATGCATTAAGATTACGTTCAAGTTAAACTCTTTGACGATGTCAATCATTTCAGGGTCTTCTAGGGCGCTGATGTCGTTGAGCCAGCTTGCGCCAAGCTGGGCACACGCTCGCATCACAGCAGGCTTGGTGGTGTCAATGCTAATAGGAATTTTGCATGATTGCGTGAGGCGTTCAACCACTGGCAACACACGGCTCAGTTCGATTTGTACATCCACGCTCTCGGAGCCAGGGCGAGAGCTTTCACCGCCCACGTCCACTAGGTCACAACCCAAGCGTTCCCATTCGCGCACCCTGTTCAAGGCCTTGTTTTCATCGACGCGGCTAAAGGGGTAAAACGAATCAGGTGTCGAATTAAGGATTCCCATCACCATGGTCTACCTTCCCAAGAGCTTTTTCTCAATAAAAAAGTCGCGCAAAAATTCGGGATTGAGCACCTCGCTACGGGTCAGAAGAATCTCAGCACGCCGAGAGTTTCGAAAACCTGCTTGGATGGCCTTGCTAAACCATTCCACAGCAGGGTCCTGCTGCCTAAGTTGCAGAAGAAAGGTCTCACCAATTTGCCAGCGAAGCTGGTTATCAACCTTATTTTGTAGACTCAGGCTACTGTCAACCTGAATAAGAAGGTCAAGGTGTTTTTGCCATTCTCCTTTTTTCTTGTAGAGTTCTGCTAGCTCCAAGGCGCGCACCGTGTCGTTTTTGTTTTGAGCGACAATTTTGATCAGGCTTCGCATCAGGCCGTCCTCGTCTTTGAGGCGGCGGTAAAGCCCTTCAAGGATGGGCCAAATGGTGTTGGGTGGATTTTTTTCCCCTTCGAGCCATTGTTCCAAAAGCGTCTTTGCTTCTTGGTCACGTTTTAATTCGTAAGCCACAATACCACGGTTGAAAAGGATTTCTGGATCGTTGGGAAGCAGTTCAGCAATTTTTTGATAGGTCTCATCGGCTTCGGAGTATTTTTTTGACCAGAACTGGGCATAAGCCAGAGCCTTTAACACGAGGGTATTGTCAGGCTGGGTTGTCTTGAGTTTTTCTAGATGTGTTAGAGCCTCTTCCGTTTTTGATAATTGCAGGTAGGCAAGGGCCAGATTGTAGCGAGCCGCATTGTTTTCAGGATTTAACTCAAGCGAACGATTCAAAAACCGTATGGCTTCGGCCCAGTTCTTTTGTTCGTAATATGCGTTTCCCAACACCAGATAGTCCTGGGCCAGTTCTACCTGCGGAGAAGTTTGGCAGCTGGTCAAGATCAAAACCAAAAGAAACCATTTATTCACTCTCATCCGAGCACAACCTTTTCGAGGGCAGCAACCTGAGACCGATACAGGTCCATCATGGAGGGACCAAAACCCGCCAAAAGTTGCAGGATATTGCGCGGGTTGGTGACGGAATCGCGCCCGTTGAGTCGATCCCCAGCGTCCCCCAAACCCGGTAAAATATAAGCCGCCTGGTTGAGGTAGGGATCAAGCCATAGGGTGTACAGCCGGGCCTCGGGAATACTACGTACCGTTTGAAGGGCGCCCTTAAAGCTGGTGATCACGTGAAAGCTCGACACACTCGAAAAATGCACACCTTGCTTTCTGAGGAATCCGACAACTGTCACCAGGCTTCCACCGGTGGCATTCATGGGGTCGGCAAAGATCAGGTCCTTTTTGTGAAGATCTTCCAAGTTGAAAAAGGAGCGCTTGAGGTCAAGAATGTACTCCATGTTGTTGGCCATTTTTTCTTCGTTGCGCTTGACACGAAAAAGGGCAAAGGGGGTACTGTACTTGTTGGTAGTGTGCTCTTGAATTTCCTTACTCATGATGAGGCTAGGCAAAAGTGCTCCCCTCAACAGCACACAAACAACGGAATGACTCAGTTCTGCATCCAGGTTGGGGATGTTGTGCACCGCCCAGTTCACGACGGGTTGGGTCACGGGGGTTTCCACCAGTAGGTGATGCTTTTCTTGTTTGCGGTGCAAATTAAAAGCAAAATGAAATAACATTTCGTAAGCGCGCTGGATGGAGTACACAAATTCTGGGCGCTCGGTGTTTTTGTCGCGAAGACGAGCAATGAGGCGACTTGCCTCCGCATGCACCAGCGAGGGAGTCTCAAATCCATAGACGTGAATGTTTGGTTCAGCCTCTAAGGCAGCCTTCATTTTTTTACCCAAATTGTTGTAGGCTAGAACCAACTCTTGAGTCTGATTGTGATGATGGGATTGCTGTTCAAACAAGGGAAAAAGATTTTGAAAGTCAGCTTCAATGTTGCTGATTAACTCACAGTCTTTGGAAGTTAAGGCGTCTTGAAACTGGGATGCTTGTTGGATAAAGGTCGACATACCTTTTTTACTCTATCAGAAGTTTAACGTTTACAAAAGGGGAGAACACGGTTTATAATCTCCTCATGAACATCTTGATTGGCTTAACCACCACTAAATTTAATCGAATTGAGCCCTTCCTTGAAGAGATCCGTAAATTGTACATCACTCAAATTGCCCTTTTTCCCACAGCCCTAGACAAGAGACAACGCGCTGAATTGTATCGACAGTTAGAAGATTCCCCCATTAAAGTGATTCCTCACGTTCATCTCCGAACGGACATGGACGATGCGGAGATTGAGTATTTCATCGAACATTTTCAAACCCAGGTGTTCAACATTCACAGTTGTTATAGCACTCACCCTTATTTGCCTCAGTCTCAACGTTATGTGAAAAAAATATTCATCGAAAATAGTGGGGTCATTCCCACACGCGAGGAGCTTGAGCAGTTTGGAGGTCTCTGCATCGATTTTAGTCACTGGGAAAATGGGCGTCGCATGGGAGAAGAAAATTATCGGGATTTTGAACTTTTGGCTCACGAATTTCCCATCGGCTGTTGCCACATTTCGGCCATCCGCTCTTCGCCCAGTAGTCCCTGGCATTCGTATGATGATCACGAATTTTCCGACCTCAAGGAATTCGACTATCTTCAAAATTATAAGGCTTATCTGCCTGAGTGGCTGAGTTTAGAACTCGAAAACCTTCCCCATCAACAACTTCAAGTTAAAGCCTATTTGGAACGAATGTTGTGCCCTGTGTCCAATGTTACCTAGGGCGATTTTTTTGCTTGGAGTTCTTCCCTTCCTCGCTGCCCAGGTTCTCGTTGAAATCCAGAGTTTTCCCCAAAACGCTGTGCTTTTCCACCGTGGTGAACGCGTCCCGCCCTTTCAACGTTTGGCAGATTCGACCCTCTACACACTTCCCGAGGGCGAGCAACGGCTAACCTTGAGCGCCTATGGCTATCAGCCATCAAGTTTCACCCTCACTATTTCTCGTGCGGGTCAGGTGCACCGAACTCGGCTATTTCCCCAAGGCAGTCCGCTTACATTTTTAGGTGAGGTGAAAACAGGATCTCAGCCCAAAAGCGTGCGCTTCACTCCCGACGGAAGGCACCTCATCGTCACCCTTTTGAACGATACTCATTGTGAGGTGTTCCAGGTTCGCCCCCTCCAACGGGTTGCCAAGTTAGAATTTTTGGGATTTGGGCAACAACGGGGTTTTGTGGAATCGTGGATCCTACCCAAACGGAATGAGCTTTGGATCTCACAAATGACGACGAGTCAGGTTCATGTGTTTCGGCTCGATGATTTTACCTACAGGGAAAGCTTTTCTACCAAGGGGTTGTGGCCAAAGGTCATTCTAGTGGACCGAAATGAAAAATGGGGTTATGTGAGCAATTGGTCAAGCAACAATGTGTCTGTCATCGATGTGGAAAAGCGTCAGGTCATCCGTTTAATCCCAACACCAGGAACGCCCCGTGGCCTAGCCCTAAGTCCCGATGAACGTGTCCTTTATGTTGCCAACTTTGAACAAGCCTCCGTTCAACGTTACAGCCTTCCCAACTTTGAGGAGCTTCCCGCGATAAGGGTGGGCTCGTTTGGAGCCATGCGCCATTTGGTGGTTCAAGGTCATCATCTCTACGCGAGTGACATGGCGACAGGCAGGGTCTATCGTTTTAATGCCCTTAGGGGAGAATTCGAGGCCGAGCTTCCGTTGGGCTTAAATTTGAACACCATCGATGTGGCTCAAAACTCGTCCCTTCTTTTTGCTTCAAGTCGCGGTCGGAACAATCCCGAGAGCTACCTCTTGGTAGGTCCCGAATACGGTAAGGTTTTCGTGGTGGATGCGAACCGATTTACTCTGATGGGTTGGGTTTGGGGGCGTAACCAACCCACCGGGCTGAGCGTCTCGCCTGATTGCCGCCTGGTCGCATTCACCGATTTTTTAAGCGATAACCTGGAGCTTTTTGCCATCAACAAGTGGGAGGAGTGATGACCTTTCATGCTCTTTGCAGCCCGGGTTTAGAATCGGTAGTGAAACGGGAGTTGGAACACCTTGGCCTGGGGGTGGATCGGGTCGAGTCGGCTCGGGTTCAATTCAAGGCGAACAAGGAGGAACTTCTTCGGTGCCTCTACGGACTTCGCACGGCCGATCGAATTCTTTGGCACCTTGTTGACAGACCTTTGGCGAACACAAACGATCTTTTTGATTTACTTTTGGAACAGCCTTGGGAAGAGTGGATTTCTTTCTCGTATTTTCCCGTCATTGAAAAAGTTCGAGTGGAGAGGGGCACATCCCTGAGTCAGGTTGGGCTACAATCGTTGGCTCACAAAGCAATTTTACAACGTCTTGGTCGGCATCATGGCCTGTTGCGGTGGGATGAAAGTAAACCAAAGATTGCCTTGAGGATTTATGCCCAAAAGGAGAGTCTTGAGGTGGGGCTAGACCTAACACCCCTTCCTCTAAGCCAGCGTGGTTACAAGCTACAGGCCGGAGAAGCTCCCCTTAGACAAACCGTTGCCGCTGCCTTGGTAATCCTTTCCCGATTGAAGCGTCACGACGTGCTGTGGGACCCGCTGTGTGGGAGCGGTACCATCATCGCTGAAGCGCTTTTGTGGATGATGAATCGCGCCCCCAACTTACATCGCGAGTTCTCGCTTCCTCCAACCCTGGGAATCGAGCCCAGCGTTTATTATCATGCGCAGCAGTATTGGCGTGACCAAGAGGTTGCTTTGACCAAGGTCAACATTTACGCGGGCGATAAGGACCCACGAGCGCTTCAGCGTGCCCAGGAAAACTTGAATAACTTGAACCTAACAAATCACGTTCTGCAAAGTATCTGCTGGGTTTCGAGCGATTTGGAAAAGGCAGTTGCTCCTAACATTGGTGCAATCCTTTTAACCAATCCCCCGTGGGGCCAACGGATGGAAGATCAGCAAACGGCGCGCCGGATTGTGCAGGTCCTGGGAGAGCGGTTTTATCGGGACAAGCTCAAGGTCCTTGGTTTCTTGTCGTCATTGCCCGATGCCGCTCAAGTGTTGAAAATTCCCCGTTCGTGCCGACATCCTCTTCGTCTTGGTGGACTTTCCGTACAAATGATCATAGCAAATTCATCATGACCGTGTTAGAATACTATTAATATGCCACTTGATCTCGATCGTGTTGTCTCTCACCTCACCAGCTTGGAAGAAGCTATTTTAATGAAACTGATTGACCGTTGTCAGTTTGCTCATAATGCAATTGTTTATATTCCTGGGCAAAGTGGATTTGATCCCCCTGAATCCGCGAGTCTTTTGGAATTGCGTTTACTTCAGCAAGAAACCATTGATGCCTACTTTGGTCGCTACTTGGTTCCTGAGGAGAGACCCTTCTATACAAATCTTCCCCCCCCCAAACGACGGGTGAAGGCCATTGATCCCGAACTAAGGATTCGTGAGCTCGAAACCATTAACCTCTCAGGACGAATTCTGGTGAGCTACCTTGACCTTCTACCTCAAATATGTCGGGCTGATGACGATGGCCATTATGGTAGCAGCGTGGAACACGATGTGATCTGTCTTCAAGCGATTGCGCGGCGCGTTCACTACGCCGCCTGCTATGTTGCTGAGAGTAAGTATCAACGGGATCCCAATACATTTCAAAGTTTGATTGAAAGGCAAGATGTTGAGGGGCTTTTGGAAAAGTTAACTCGAAAAGAAGTGGAAAACGAGGTGATCAAACGGATTGGTTACAAACTCAGAGGTCTCCAAAAGGCAAGTGACCCCAAAAATAGACACCTAATCGAAGAAGATGTCATAAAGTACTATTTTAAGAATTGGATCATCCCCCTCACGAAGGAGGGGGAAGTTCGCTACCTTTTACAGCGTCGCGATTAGTTTTTGGAAATGGCGCGGAGAAGCCAGCTATTGCCTTCGCGCACGAAGTAGAGGCTTAGACTGTTAGCCCACCACGGTCTTTCTTTGAGATAATTGGGTGCATTGGGTGACAACGTGACGTTTAAGATGTAGTCATCGGTTGTTCCTTCCACGCGCTCCACTGTGATACTTTCGGAAACAATAAGGTCATCCAAACCTAGAGCATCAATCTCATACTGGCCAAAAAGGGCGTTCAATCGCGCGTTCAGTTCGGATTTAACAATAGAACCCAGCTGAGGAACATCGAGGGTGTTAAATATCCCAGAGGCAAGAGTATTAGTCTCCTCCATCAAAAAACCGCGAAGCAACCGATTGAACTGAATTCGGACAATTCGATTGCCTTCGGCAGTTCGCCGGGCAATTTCCTCTTGACTGATTTGGGGAAGGGCGACTTCGACCGGAGCCGGAGCTACACTCATCGAACCATCCAGGGTCTCACGTTCATTCGGTGGTCGATAGTTGTTGACTAACTGACGGGCTCTTGCTTGCATGGCACGGCCAATTTCTACCTTGTTGAGCTCAATGTAGCGTTGACCGGCAAACCAGTAAGCATCCGCGAGTTCCAATTGACGTCTTTGAAAAATTTCATCAATGACATTTCCATGAACTTGACCAACACAGAGGATAAAAAGAAGGACAATAGCGCGCATAAAACCTCCTATCATTAACACTATATCTGAACTTAAGCCCATCGGCAAGAAAAAAATAGATCCTATTTACCAATCCTGCAATTTTCCGTAAGCGTTGAAGGGCGGCTGATCGCCAAAAGTGAATCGCACTGGTTGCTCGACACTCAGGAGGTTTTTGGAACAATAGTCTCTTAATGTCTTTTCAAGGTAGTTCATGTCCTGATTGGGTTCTGGAACGATCCAGGCCTTGAGCCTCAATCCGTCGTCTCGTTCACAGGTACGCACGAAGGCCTGGGCAACACCGGGAAAGGATTCTAAAAGTCGCTGAACGCGCTGGGGGTAAACATTGACTCCTCCGATGGCGAGGGCGCCATCCCTTCTTCCGAGAGGGCGAATCGTGTTCCCCTTGACATCAACTTGATCGGGTAGGGGATGGGACGTCCCGTTTCGAATCAAAAATGTCCCATCATTGGGTGAATCATTCACTTTCCAATAAGGAAAAAGTTCAAAGCCGTCAGAAGCCCTTTGCCGGAATCCAATCCCCGCGGTTTCGGTGCTACCATAGATTTCAAGCCATCGACGCTCGTTCAAGTCCAACCATTCGGCGAGTTCGGGTTCAAACGGTGCAGTGGATACCAGAATCAGGCTGTTTTCTGGCGGGAGGAGTTCCCGATCCTTCCAAAGTTTGATCAAAAACGGGGTAGTAAGGATGAGATCCTTGTTTTGAAATTGGCTGAAGTTGGGTCTTGAGTGAACAACATCTTTTTGGAACAATTGAGGAAAGAGAATTGACCATAAAAAACCGTAGATATGGTGTGAGGGGACCAGGCTCACCACGCGTTCGATGCCAAAAGTCAAAAAGTGTTCAGCTAAAAAAGAGACTTCTTCGATGAGATGAGCGAGGGGGTGCATGATGAGTTTTGGTTTTCCCTCAGTTCCAGAGGTATAAAAACCCCATTGCGGAAGACCACTGTGTAGGGCACGCTCTAATAATTCAGCCCAACCCTCAACGCTAGGCGAGGCAAGGAGCAAATCTTCGAGTTGATAGTGCCGAAGTCCAACGGCATCGGCAAACAACCCTGATAAATAAACCAATTCAACCGAATCGATCGATAAGGAACTTTGACTAAGTCGTAGTGAATCACCTTCTTCGGCCAAGATGATGAGCTCTTTTGATTTTCTGAGTCTCACCAAGTGGTGTGTCAGAAAGTCCCTAACATAGCGACGGATAAGCTGGTTTGAAAGCTGGATCACACCCGTTTAACAAAGATGTAGTAAGAATCATCCAAAAGGGACTTTGTCATGTGAACCTTTACCTTGGTGGGACTCATCTTGTAATCAAAGACGT
>Ga0272446_1005178_pt1 | contig 14611 bp, 7 predicted proteins | sample YNPCB0061_FD_194587 | JGI IMG/M metagenome (GOLD analysis project Ga0272446, IMG submission 194587) | Hot spring microbial mat communities from Yellowstone National Park, WY, United States - YNP-CB-006-1 | ecosystem: Environmental > Aquatic > Thermal springs > Hot (42-90C) > Sediment | place...
GGAACTTGTCGGGGTCGAAAATGGCGGAGAACGGCGGCGCTATCGGCCAGCACTCCGGCAGAAGCCCCCGAGACCCCAGATTCACCCGCAAACGCCGCCCCACCGCGTCGTAATCCACGCCGAACAGATGCTCGATCACAGCCTGCGCATACTGGGATGCGGACCACGCGTAGCGCGCCACACCGTGTCCCTCGCCGCTGCTGGGCGCCAGGTATTCGGCATAGTTCCCATGAAAGGATTTGATGGTCGACCAGGCCATCTCCGCCGCCAGGTCGTGCCGCCCCGTGTCTTCCACCAGGCGTGCCGCGCGGTCCGGTGGCGCAGTGCCGGCTTCGAGCGGGTCGAAGGTCGAAACAATCAGCCGGTCCCTGAGCCGGCCCGTCTTCACTTCGTAGTTGAAACAGGCGCCACGGCGCTCGTCCCAGAGATACGCATTCACCGCGCTTCGCAGATCGGCGAAAGCCCGCTCATAGCGCGCCGCCTCCCCGGCTTTGCCCAGCGCCTTCGCCAGGGCGGCGGTATTGCGGCAGCCGATGGCGACCGCCACGTTCAGATCCACCGGAGCCAGGCTCTGGGGAGTCAGCAGGTGAATCTCCGCCTCGCCCAGCGTCTCCTCGAAAATCGCCGTGATCAGCCCGGTGCGGCCGTCGCGCTTCACCGGTGAAAGCCACCAGTCCAGGTAGGCGCTCATCGTACGGTAGATCTCGAGCCTCTCCGGGACGCCGGCGCTGCGGCGGGCAACGTCGAAGGCCGCCTCGAAGAACCGCGGGATGCTGCTGGCATCGCCCGCCTGGCCTCGCACCGCCGAGCCTCCGTAGAGATCAATCCGGCCGTCGGGGTTCAGGGCTTGCACACCCGCGAATCCGCGCATCACCTTCACAGCGAATTCCTGGTTGGCCCATTTCGCCCCCGCCAGCGCCAGGCTGGTGTCCAATTGCCACCAGTTCTCGCCGTAATACCCGCCCGGCTTGAACACCGGATAGCGGAAGCCGAACACCGGCACGTCCGTCACCACGCACTCCTCGAGCACCCGGAACGCGTCCGCAAAACCGCTTTGGGAGAGCCCGGGAATCGTAATGCGGGGCGCCACCAGGGCGCTCGACAGATCCACGGTCTGAAGAGCCGGGCGGGGCGGGCCGGCCGCGATCTCAATCCAGTCGAACCAGATGTCGCCGCGAATCGCATTCGGCGCAATCCGGATCGCAATCCGGTCAATGGAGCCCTCCCAGCGCCCCTCCAGGTGGCAGATTGCCTCCTGCCACCGGTTCGCGTCCGCCTCCAAGGTGAAGCGTGCGGACCCCGCAGGCTTCTCCGGCTGCCCCGGCTTCCACCACAACACGAAAGCGTCGGTCGCCGCCGAGCGGTTCAGCAGGCGCATCCGCACCTTATTGAAGCGGGCCGCCGAAATGCCCAGCCCGGCGGGCGAAACCAGGTCGTAGCGGGACGCCCCCGCGTCGCCGTAAATCTGAAAGTGGGTGGTGGCCAGCCTGGCCGGGTCCGAGATGGCCGGCGCAAGGGTGACCCACATCGCTCCGCCCATCACCGCACCCGTCATCCGCGGAGCAGTGGTCCAGCCCTCCGGGTCGTTCCACCGGTCGAAATCCCAGCGCGGGTTCTTCGCCCAACCCGCCTCCGGCACGACCAGCAAAGCCAGAAGCGATAACAGCAATCCTGTTCTCATGCTAGAAGTCGAGCTTCATTCCCAACTGGATGTTGCGCGGATAGTTTGCCTGACCGGTCAGCTTGGTGTAGTTGGCGCTGTTGATTCCGGTGTCCAGGCCTCCAAACCACACCCGGTTGAATGCGTTGATCATCTCAAACCGGAACTGGAGCTTCACTCGCTCCTTGTAAACCATGGTGTTCTTGAGGAATGCCATGTCCCAGTTGTTCATGGCCGGCACCCGCAGATCTCCCCAGTAGAAGGGCAGGGTCCGCTTGGTGAAGGACGGCATCACTGCCAAGGCGGCGCCGTTGAACCAGTGGTCGATGGTTGGGTTGTCGATCTTCGGGCTGATACCAGTGGCCACTGCGGCTGGCAACGCGACCGCTTGTCCGGTCTGATAAATGTAGAGGGCGCTCCACTGCCACCCGCCGATGATCTTGTCGACCACGCTGATATTGGATCTCATCGGCTTACCCGCTCCGAACGGCAGTTCGTAAATGACCGCCATCGCCACACGGTGGGGATTGTCAAACTGGCCCGTCATTTGCGTCGTGTCCGGATCGCTGACCTCCACGTAGCGAAGTTTCTCCAGTTGCTTGGAGAACGTGTAAGCAAACTGGCCGCTCAGACCGTGGCTCAAACGCTTGTTGGCGCTGATCTGGAGCGAGTGGTAATTGCTGGTCCCGCCCATCGTCCGGATCAGGTTGATGCTGGTGAACTGCGGGTAAGGCATGAGCAATTGAGAGACTGTGATCGTATCGCCCGCCAGCGCACTGGGCGCAGGAATGAGCCCCTTGAACGGATTCGGGATTTTCTGATTCAACCGCGCACCCAGTGAATAGTACTTCTGGTCGAAGGTGCCTCCCGTGCCGTTCCACCCCGCATTGATGATCCGGCCGCTATCGCTGGCGGACGTGCTGAGCACCAGCCGGCTGGCGCTCTGTCCCACGTAATTCACCTCGACCTGCATGCCCCTGATGAGCTCATGCTGGAAACCGAAGCTCCAGCGGTTGTTGCGGATGTTCTTGCGGTAGTAGTCGTAAAGCGACAAACTCTGCCCGAGCAACGTCTTGAGCCCCTGGCTGGAACCCGTCGGCGGGGTCTTGCCATTCGGGAAGGGGTTGGACAGGGTGTCCGCCGGGGTCAGTCCTCCATCCAGCGTGGTGATCATATCGGTCTGGTTCGTATAGCCCGTGGAATTGACAAACGGCTGCCACCAGACCGAGTAGAAGATCCCAAACCCGGTCCGAAGCACGGTGCGAGGCAGGATGCGGTAGGCCAAACCGATACGCGGTTGGATGTTCGTCTTATCGGCCACCACATTGCGGCGGTTGTCCGGGGTGGCATACATCAACCCGCCCTTCACGTTAAAGTTCGCCGGAGGCAACTCGGGGATCGGGTTGGCGGCGTAGGCCGCCTTGGCGGCGGCTTCGATCGGGCTCGTGACGGTGAAATTCAGTCCGAAGCAGTTCTGGTTGTAACGCTCCGTAGTGCCCAGCATCAAGTCGTAACGAAGACCGAGGTTTAGCGTCAGCTTCGGCGTAACTCTGAAGTCGTCCTGGAAGTACAGCCCATACCAGGGAGATTGCGGCGCAGTCGCGGCGTTGGTGCTGATATATCCAGAGGCGGGAGTTCCGAGCAGGAAACTCGCGATTCCGTTACCCAGATTGTTTCCGGTCACAAAAGCGTTCGGCTGCGTAAACGCCCGGTTGAACGTGTATTGGCCGGTCGGACGATTGGCGGGTATCGAGTTGTTCTGCTTGATCTGACCCTGGAAGCCGAACTTCATGTTGTGGTCGCCGGACATCCGGGTGACCCCAACGTTGTATGAGTAGGTGTTGGTGTGCTCGAACCACTGGCCTTCCGAGGCCCCGATATAGTACATGTCCGAGTTGTCGAATCGAGGGAAACTCCGCTGTTGCATCACGCTCACCAGTGCTGCCGGGAAGCCAAGCGTCGCCGGATCGAACTCAGGGTGAATGCCTTCCTGCGTCCAGCGCGTGAAGCCGGCTTGACCGGTGACAACCGTGGATGGGCTAAGGACCCAGGCGTCGCTGATGCCAATCGACGTTTGCGCGCGGTTGTTACCTTCCAATGCGCCCACCCCCTTCCCGCCTATGTCCCACGGGGTGGGGGTGCCCGGAAACCCCTGATTGTGCGACCACCTGACAAACAGACGGTGCTGCCTAAAGTTGGGATCGATGCGCGCCGAGTAATTCTCCCCATCGTACGGCGCCGGCACCTCAGTGAAATAGTTGTTGGCGTTGGTGAAGGGATCGCCGGGAGAAGTTGGTTTGGGATACCTGGCAATGACATTCTTCGCGATGGTGTTCAACCGGGTGGCAGGGATCTTATTCTCCGGGAACAGGCTGCGGGTGCCGTCCGCTGTAGTAGTGAGAGGATCGGCGATCCGGAAGAGAGTGCCCGCCGCATTGTAGGTCTGTGAGAAATCACCCTGCCGCTGCAATTCCGTGGGCACCGTAAACCGGTACTGTCTGGGCGTTCTTTGGCGAAGGCCTTCAAAGTTGAAGAACCAGAAAACCTTGTTCTTCACGACGGGTCCCCCCGCAGTCAAGCCAAACTGGTTGAAGCGGAAAACGGGGCGCTTGGCATTGCTCTTGTTGGAGAAAAACGAGTTTGCGTTAAGCTTGTCGTTGCGGAAGAACTCGTACAGGTTGCCATGGAATTCGTTCGTGCCGCCCTTGGTGGTGACGTTGACGTACATGCCGCCACCATGGCCGTATTCGGCGTCCAGGGCATTGGTTTGAACGGTGAACTCCTCTACCGCGTCCACGCCCGGGATGTATGCCACCCGGTCAGACACGTTGTTGGGGATGCCGTCCATGAGAAACTCGTTGGTCCTGTTGTTCGCACCCGAGGCCGAAGTATAGGAGTAGCTGTCGATGTCGATCAGGCCGTTCGATCCGCCACTGGGAGTATTATTCGTGATCCCGGGTGCGAGATTCGTCAGCATCAGCACATTCCGGGCCAGCAACGGCATGTCAGTAATGACCCGCCTTTCGACGTTCCGGCTGACGGTGGAAGTTGTGGTCTCCAGCAGAGGCGCGGATCCGGTGACCTGAACCGACTCGGTCACCGCACCCAACTCCAGCGTAAAGTCGGCCGTGGAACGGATGCCGGTTCTTACAATGATCTCCTGGGTTCCCTTCTTAAACCCGGCTTTCTCAGCAGCGACTTCGTAACGGCCGGGATTCACTAGCGGGAAAAAGAAATACCCGCTTTCCGTAGTGGTCGTATCCCGGCTGACTCCGGTTTCCAGGTTCTTCAAGGTAACCTTGATACCCGTTAGCAAGGCGCCGGACGGGTCCTTGACCGTTCCGTCCACCGTTCCGACTGGGAGCACCTGGGCGGTGAGCGCGGTCACCAGCCCGAAGCAGAAGCATGCGAACAACTTCTGAGGCATATTCCCCCCCCGTGAGAGAATTGGTATTGCCGGTCTCGGCTTCAAGTTGATTCTATGCTGAAGTCAAGTAACGGTCAATAAAGAATCGAAAGAAGTGAACCAATGCGGCGCTATGAGCTGACACGGTGCTCAACGGCAGCAAGAGAGATCCCGGGATGAACCGGCGTGATTTCCTGACCAGAGCCGCCGCCACCGGCGGGCTGGCTTTCCCCATGGAGTTGCAACCGGCCTCCGCCCCAGGCGCCCCACTCGCGCGCAGGATGACCGCCGTCCACACCATGGTGGATATGCCCGAGTGGTGCCGGGATACCGGTAAGCACTGGGATTCCGAAGCGTTCGTGCGGGCCTGCCAGGCGGCTGGCGCGGGAGTCATCGAACTGAAGACCAAGAACGCCATGGGCCATGCGGCCTTCCCTTTCCGGGACCGTCCCTGTCCCGCGGACTGGACCACCCGGACCCGTCAACTGGCTCGCCGGGAGGGCATTCCTTTTATCGCTTACTACAACGTCGGCCTCGATAACTGGATGGCCAGGCAGCGCCCGGAGTGGCGCTGCCTCGACCCCGCCGGCAAAGAGAAGATCGCGTTCGGCGCATTCAACTGGATGTGTCTGCGCTCGCCCTGGCGGGATGTTGTGCTCTCCGAAATCCGGCAGGTGGCGGAGGCCATCCGCCCCGACGGTTTCTGGTTCGACCTGCTGGGCGCCCCGAACGCCTACGGCGCCGGCTCCTTCGATCCCTCCCAGGCCTGTTTCTGCCCCTATTGCCGCGAAGCCTACCGCAAGCGCTTCGGCGCCGAACAGCCGGTCGCCTCGGCTGATCCCGAGGTGCGCCTGCGCGTAAACCGCTTCGGACATCAGGCGCGCATCGCCATGCTGCGTGACGCCGTGAACCTGCTGCTATCCATCGACCGCCGCATGGTGCTGGGCTATAACGGCGCCGGCATCCGCGACCTGCTGAGCGGCACCCCAAAGGACATCCAGGCCCGCGTCGGTCTGCATTCCACCGAAGCCAAGCCCCACCGGCTCATCAGCTTCACGGCAAAGTCCATGTGGGCCATGCGAAAGCCGTACCAGGTGCACTCCTATGGCGGTTTCATGACCATGCAGCCGGGCTCGGCCGTGGGGACGTGGTCGGCCTGGAACTTGATCCCCTCTTCATATATGCGCGTCAGCGCGGCGGTGGCAACCGCGCACGGCGGCCGGATCTCGGTGGGGATCAATCCGCTGCCGGATGGAACCTTCTACCCTGGTGAATTCAGCAACCTGGCCCGTACATTCCAGGCCGTCAAAGAGCGCGAACCCTGGCTGGCGGGCCTGGAGAGCGTCCCGAGCGTCGCCCTGGTTTACGACCCGAAATCGGAACTGTGCCTGCTCCCCTTGCCCGGGCAGACTGGCCTGCCGGTGCAGCAGGAGACCATCGGTCTGCACAATGCGTTGCTGGACGGCGGCGTGCATTTCGACGTGGTGAGCCCGGAGTGGCTCGAGCCCTCCCAATACCGCGCCCTGCTGATTGGAAATGCCGTCTGCCCCCCGCCGGCCCTGCTCGAGGCGTTGCGCTCGTACGTGGCTGCCGGAGGCTTGCTGATTGTGACCCACGAAACGTCGCTCGGCGACGGCCGCGGGCAGCGGCGCGAGGACTTCTCCTGGGCGGACCTGCTGGGCGTCCGCTTCACCGGCATCTCGCCCTTCAAGGAGGCGAACTACCTCTGGCTCGGCGATGAACTGCGCGGCGACGCTCCCGCTTATCCCCTCCTGTTTCGAAGCGAGGTGCTGGAGATCCGGTGCGCTTCGGCACGAGCGCTCGGAGAACTGGTTTACCCGGAAGGCCACCGCACCCGGGATCAGTTCACCGATGGCGAGACCCCCTACACCCACTTCAAGACCTTCACCCACAAGCCGCTGGTGACCCTCAACCGCCTGGGTAAAGGCAGCGTGATCTACATCGCCGGCCCTGTCGGCCGGGAAATTGCGGCGCGGGAGGATCCCTGGCTGAAACGCCTGGTCACCTCTGCGATTCGCAAATATGCCCCTCCGCTGGCCATTGACGCCACGGTCCCGGCGGGTGTTCAGGTCGTCTTCGGCCGCAAGGACAATGGCGCCACGCACGTGGTCTCGTTGGTGAATCTCTTCGCGGGAATGGCCTTCTCAGCCGATGCCTCCCCCACTCCCCGGGTGGGCCCGGTGAAGCTGACCATACCACTCGACGTGTTCCCTTCCCGGCCCGGATCGGTGCAGTCCATCGATGCCGAGGGTGTGCAGTGGACGGCCGGCCCGAAGGCGCTCGAGATCGCTATCGCCAGCATTGGTCATCATGCCGTACTGGCTGTGACTTGAAAGTGCGGCTTCAAGCCGCCGCGGGCCGGGCCAGACATCCGCAATCCCGTTCAGTACGAACTGAACCGCCATGGCCGCCAGGACGAGCCCCATCAGCCTCATCAGAATTCGCACACCCGTCTCCCCCAGTCTCCGCTGGAGGCGGGCCCCGGCCGCAAGAACGTAGAACGAAGCGATGGATGTCACCAGGATCGACAGGAACACGGGAACCGACTGCCACCACATCCTGGACTGGCCCATGAGCACCATGACGACGGAAATGGCGCCCGGACCGGCCAGCATCGGCACTCCCAGCGGAGTAATCCCAAAATCCTCTTTCCTCTCGCCTTCCTGGCGCTCCTCGGCGACTTCCTGCGTTTCCGAGCGCTGGCTGTGGAGCATCTCGAGCGCAATCTGAAAGAGAAGAATGCCGCCGGCAATCTTGAATGCCGGCAGGGTGATCCCGAAGAGCTTGAAGATCAAACTGCCGGCAGACGCGAAAGCCGTCAGCACCAGAAAACAGGTCCACGCCGCGCGCCTGGCAATGGTCCGGTTTCGCGCCTCGCCCCCATGCGCTCCCATGGCAAGAAACGCAGGGATCGAGGCAAGAGGATCGACAGTGAAAAACACGGAACTCAGACAGAGCAGGGCAAACCGGGCCATCTCGTCGAGCGGAGGCCACGCGAAGGTCATCCCTGCCTCACCCGCGCATATGTCGTGTCGATCAGGCTTCGCCCCTCGTCGTCAATATTGCGCGCCGAATCTGGCTGCATCCACGCCCGCAACGCCGGCAAACTTCACCCCGGTCTCGATGGACTCGTCGCGGATCTTGACCCGCGCCTGCCAAGACTCAGCGGCGAGCCCGGGGCTTTCGTCAACGCCCGGCAGCCGGGTTGCCGCAACGAAACTGAACCGGCGCCATGGCGCCTGGGGCGTGAGGTATAGAATACCATGTAGCCTTCCATGCCCAAGATAGGAAAGACGGCGAGTCCCGCCAGAGCATCCGCGCAAGGCGAGGACGATCCGCTTGCGGCGGCCGGCCAATTGTCCTTGCTCCCCGATCAGGCCGATAAACCTGTGGTAAGAACGACGCGGCGGAGGGGGAGGTGTCTCAAGAAGTCGCCTCCAGGGCGCAGTTTTCGGCGCCGGAGGTGCCGGGAGGTGGCAGGAGCACCGCATACGGGCCATGCCGAAGTCCGCGGTGCCGAAAAAGTCATGCTTCGGGATTGATGCGGGGGGGGGTAGGGGTATACACTTGCTTTGTACCGGAGCCAAAATGGAAATTCCGGATAAGACCGCCCAACTGTCTCACTGCGCTTTTGCCTCGCGGTACAACAAATGGGCTACCGAAGATAGGCCTGTGCTCTTTCAGCGCATGGCGTTCTGCGACGGCAGCGACGTGCTTACAGACGTTGCGATCCCTAAGATAGGAAATAGTCTTGAACACGGAATACTCCAACAGTTCATGCTGGTGCGGCGCCCGCTCGGCACGTTTATATCGAAGAACAGTCACTCGGTAATATACCTGACTAGAAAACTTAGCTACTTTGTGCAGATCCTGGGATTTGTTCCGCGACTTCTCGATGAACAGGGGAAGCTGCGACAGCCGTCAGAACTTAAGGAACTGCCCTTTGATACCGCGGAGCACGCGTCGGCAGCGCTAGCTGTTCTGAATTCCTCGCTGTTCTATTGGTGGCTTTCGGTGCTTTCGGATTGCCGCAATTTGAATAAGCGAGAGATCTTTCTATTTCCGTGTGATCTGGGCTCGATGGATCGCTCGATCAGGAAACGCCTTGGTGCTCTTGCCGATGACCTGATGGCCGACTTGCGCCGAAATGCCCGACTCCTGGAGATCAATTGCAGGAAGCACGGCACCTTGAGGATTGAGTGCATATACCCCAGATTATCGAAGCCCATCGTCGACCAGATTGATGGCACCCTGGCGCAATACTACGGTTTCGACGACGAGCAACTCGACGCAATCACCAACTTCGACGTCAAGTACCGCATGGGGCAGAACTTCGGGGAGGATGAGTGAACGACATTCGCATCCTTGGCAAGATGGCGAGATCACGTGCTGCGGGGTCCGTGCGTGTGGTGGGTATTGATCTTGGGACGACAAACTCGACCGTTTGTGAAGTTGTCTGGCCTCAGGGCGGAGAAGAGCCGTGTCCTCCCCAATGCCTCAATGTGGATCAGCCGACCACTCAGGGCCGGTACACACACGTGTTGGTGCCCTCGGTCGTTGCCCTTTATCGTGACGAGGTTTGGGTCGGTGAAGGGGCAAAACGCCTCCGTGCACAGCCTGGCGCTGGCGCCGAGGAATACAAGTCGTGGTTTGCGGAAACGAAGAACGACATGGGCATCCGGCGGACCTACCACCGCGCGCCGGTTGGATTCCGCTCGGCACGCGCTATCGCGGCCGAGATCCTCAAGTTCCTCTACTCTGCCGCGGCGGCGGAGAGCGACATCCCGATTTCGCGAGTCGTTGTCACCGTGCCGGCCAGTTTTCAAGCGGCGCAGCGGCAGGACACGGTTTCCGCGGCAGAGCGCGCTGGGATTCCCTTGTCTGATGGCGACCTGCTGGACGAGCCGGTAGCGGCCTTTCTGGCTTACCTGGCTGAAGCCGGGTCGGCCAGCGATCACCTGCTGCCGGTACGAGATCGAGCCAAAAACCTGCTCGTGTTCGATTTTGGTGGCGGAACCTGCGATGTTGCAGTATTTCGGGTCGGCCGGCGGGAAGATGACGAGTTGACGATTACACCCGTAACCGTTTCCCGCTACCACCGGCTGGGCGGCGGCGACATTGACCGGGCGATCATCCATGACGTTCTGATCCCGCAGTTGCTCGAGCAGAACGGACTCGATCAGTTCGCCTTGGGCTTTGAGGAGAAGCGGCATCGAGTGCAGCCGGCGCTCCATGGCGTGGCGGAGGCGCTGAAACAGAAGCTGTCCATCGAGATTGTCCGACTAAGGAAACTGGGGCGATGGGACAAGATCGACAAGGCGACGGTGGTTCAGACGCAGCCCGGCGCTTACCCGGTGGCGCTCAAGGACCGAACTCTGACCCTCCAATCGCCCAAGCTGTCGGCGAACGACTTTGACCGGGTGCTGGCGCCGTTCTTCGATCGCGACCTGCTCATGCCACGTGAGGATGAGTACCGCGTAACCTGCTCGATCTTCGCACCTATCGAGGATGCCTTGCTCCGGGGCCGCCTGGATCGAGGCGAGATAGAACTATGCCTGCTGGCTGGCGGCAGCAGCCTGGTTCCCCAGATTGCCGATGCTGTTGCCGGGTACTTTGAGAATGCCAACATTCTGACCTTCGCAAACCGGGACGACACGCAGACCGCCATCGCAAAAGGTGCGGCGCTGCACGCCCTCAGCCTGGCGGTGCGTGGGAAGCCGCTGGTTCGGCCTGTCTGCCACGACGACATTTGCTTCCAGACCCAACGCGGTCCGGTCGTCCTGGTTCCGAGCGGCGCCGAGCTGCCTTATCCACCGGACGGCGGCTACAAGCGAAGGACGGACTTCAAAGCCCCGGAAACTGTGAAAGCGGGGCTGGAAGGCAACATCCGCGTTCAGGTTGTGGCGGGCGAAGAGCAGCGATCGCTGTTCGAAAGGATATGGGAGATCAAAGGCCCGGTCAAAAAGGGGGCGCCGCTCTGGCTTGACTTTCGCTTTGACGAGAACCAAGTGCTCGATCTGCGCATGGGAAAGGCAGGCGACGAGATTGCATTCGAAGCTACGCTGGAAAACCCGCTGACGCACGTGGTGAATCCGAATGCGACGAAGGCCCGGATCGAAGACCTGGAGGAAGAGCTCCGGACCCGCAAGATCCCACGGGATGAACTGCCGGCCAAGTTCGAAGAGCTGGCCGACCTGTACCGCAAGATCCGGCAATACGAGAAAGCGCTGGCCTACTATGGCCGGGCCCTCCAACTGCTTTCCGATCCGCCTGCATACTTACTGAACAGGATGGCCTTTTGCGCTCGCGACCTGGGGGATCGGGAGCGCGCCGAGCGGTTTTTCGCGGAGGCGGATCGTGCGGAACCGTGGTCCGGCACATGGTTCAACTGGGCGCTGGCAAAAGAGCAATGGGGCCAGCCGGCGGAAGCGTTCGAACTGGTCGAGAAGGCGCTGGTCATGTCCGACGATCCGCCATATTCCGTACTGAAGGCGCGATTGATGCAGCGGTTGGGCGATGTAGATGGCGGCGTGCGGCTCGCGGCCGAATCGCTCAAACGGTTCCCCCCGCTCTCCGTGCAGGACGAATACCAGTTGTTTTGGTTCCGGGGTGCGGCGCGAATCACAGGCGACAACGCCGCGGAGCGCGAGGCGGATTCGTGGCTGCGAAGGCGTTCCGCTGCCCGGCCCGACGTGCGCGCTGGTATTGGCGGCGAACTGCCCGACATGGAGCGCATGCCCGGCGAGGATGAGCTATGAGCTGGCTGATTCCCCGTGACGAGCTGACGGCTGAACAGATTCGGGCCGTGGAACTCAGCCCAAACGAGCACCGCGTGATCCTGGGCGCGCCTGGCTCGGGCAAGACCCAGATCCTGTTGCATCGGGCGCGTTTCCTCTGCGACGAACTCGGAGTGAGGCCGGGCCGGTTCCACGTTTTTGTCTTCACGAATGTGCTCAAGGACTACATCCGGACTGCCCTGGTGGACCTCGACTTGCCGGACGACTCAGTGACGACGCTCGACGACTGGTGCGTGCAGATTTACAGGCAGGAAATTAGCCCGCGGCTGCCTTGGGATTCCGCAAGCCGGCGCCCAGACTACGCCGCTGTACGGAAAGCGGTCCATGGCCGGATGAAAGGCCGCAAGCCGTTTGACTTCGTGCTGGTGGACGAGGGGCAGGACCTGGACCCCGACGCGTTTGCCCTGATTCGCGATCTTGCTCCTCACGTGACGGTCGCAATGGACCACAAGCAGCAGATCTATGACGAGGGATCGGGTGAGGCGGAGATTATCCGCGCTCTCGGCTTGAAGCGCAGCAACATCATGCTGCTGGACGCGTTCCGGTGCTGTCCGTACATCGTGCGGGTGGCCTCGGAGTTCATCGAAGATCAAAGGGAGCGCGAGGCGTTCCTGAACCAGAGCCGCACGGCTCAAAGCGATATCCAGACACCGCTCCTCTACGAGGCGTCGGACGTGGATGACGAAAAGGCACGTCTGATCGAGGTTCTCCGAGAGAGGCAAATTGTGGACCGGAGCATCGCCATCCTGTTCCCCAAGAACGCACAAGTGGAGTCGTTCGCTAACAAGTGCCGGGAGCAAGGCATCCCCATCGAGACTCGAAAGACCGGCCTGGATTTCGCGAATTCAATAGCCAAGGCGATTACGATTCACAGCGCGAAGGGTTTGACATTCGACTCGGTGCTACTGCCGCGGCTTGTCGCGTCGAGTTTCTCCGGCCCGCTCGAGGGATGGGCGGAACGCCTCCTGTACGTGGGTATGACGCGTGCGACGCGGTGGGTCTATTTCAGCACAGTCAGGGGGCGGGCCTTGCCGGCGCTCGCCAGGATACGGGCGCTGGCCCAGATACGGCCACCGGTCGTCGCCATTGGCTCTCCAGCCCACGCGGTTTGCGCGTCACCAGGACCGGAACAACAGGATGAACTGCTCGACATCCTTTAGAACGACACCGAATGCCCCGTCTTCGTTTAAGCGCCGTCGCGGTTGACCGAGCGGTGCTGGGGGTGTCGACGCACGGTCGGCTGATGGCGGGGACTCGGTGGATGGACGTGGCGGCGAGGCCTGGCAGGATTGTACCCAGGTAATCGCGGACGGCCAGCTTCATCCGCCACCACGTTTCGACTACCGACAGAATAGCCGCCACCTTGGGTCCGGCTTGCGCGCTGCCAACGTGGATCCAGTTTTTGCGACCAACCGCGATCGGACGCATCGAGTTCTCCGCCAAGTTATTGCTCAGTTCCAGCTCCGGATAATCCAGAAAGCGTTTCAGCTTCGGCCATAGACCCAGCGTGTAGGTCGTGGCCGTGCCCAGCTTGCTGGCAGGCAAGGCCTGGCCGTGGGCTGTCTCGATCTCCTGTTTAGCTGTCTCGATCTCCTGTTTAATGGTCTCCAGGAGTTCCGGCGCCCGTTCCTGCCGCAGCGCATCGCGGGCCGCCAGGTCGTAGTTTCGTGCTTACCGGAAAGCGGGCAGCCCGATGAGCTTCTCGAGCTCGGCCCGGTCCAGCGTCTCCTTCCGGACCAGCTCCGCGGCAATGCGCTCCAGGTCGTCCCGGCGCTGCTCCAGAATTCGCCTCACCCGCGCATACGTCGTATCGATCAGGCTCCGCACCTCGTCGTCAATCTGCTGGGCGGTCCGCTCGCTGTAGTTGCGCGCTGAATCGGCGAACGGCCCGCCCAGGAACCTCTGATTCAGGGGCGTTCCGTAAGTCAGATTCCCGAGTTGCCCGCTCATGCCGTACTGAGTCACCATCTGGCGGGCCAGTTCCGACGCCCGCTGCAAGTCGTCGGAGGCGCCGGTCGACACCACTCCCTCGTACCGGAGATCCTCCGCCCCGCGGCCTCCTAACATGACCGCAATCCGGTCCTCCAGCTCCGGCTTGGTCAGAAGGTACTTCTCCTGGGTGGGCAGTTGCAGCATGTGCCCAAGGGCGCCGATCGAGCGGGGAATGATCGAAACCCGGTGCACCGGGTCGGCATGCTCCACCGACAGCGCCACCAGCGCGTGACCCGCCTCATGACAGGCGACCCGCTGCTTTTCCTCGGGGCTCATGCACCGGCTCTTCTTTTCCAGGCCCAGCATCACCCGGTCAATCGCCTCCTCCAGGTCCTTCTGTTCGACCCGCTCGGCTCCGCGCCGCGCCGCCAGCAGAGCCGCTTCATTGATAATATTGGCGAGGTCGGCGCCAACCATCCCGGGGGTCCGCGCCGCCACGGTGCGCAGATCCGCGTCCCCGGCCAGCTTTGCCTTGCGGGCATGAACCCGCAGAATCTCCTCCCGGCCCTTGAGGTCCGGCCGGTCCACCACCACCTGGCGGTCAAAGCGCCCGGCGCGCAGCAGCGCCGGGTCCAGAACCTCGGGAGTGTTGGTCGCCGCCATGATCACAACACCCTTGGTGGAGTCAAAACCATCCATTTCCACCAGCAACTGGTTCAGGGTCTGCTCCCGTTCGTCGTGACCGAAAACCATCCCGCGGCCGGCCGACCGCGCCTTCCCGATGGCGTCAATCTC
>Ga0272446_1005179_pt1 | contig 14610 bp, 12 predicted proteins | sample YNPCB0061_FD_194587 | JGI IMG/M metagenome (GOLD analysis project Ga0272446, IMG submission 194587) | Hot spring microbial mat communities from Yellowstone National Park, WY, United States - YNP-CB-006-1 | ecosystem: Environmental > Aquatic > Thermal springs > Hot (42-90C) > Sediment | place...
AATGTAGACCGACATTCATTTCGGTCACCGCAGGGGGGCGGAGGGTAGACCGACATTCATTTCGGTCGCCGCAGGGGAGCGGAGTGTAGACCGACATTCATTTCGGTCGCCGCAGGGAGGCGGAATGTAGACCGACATTCATTTCGGTCGCCGCAGGAAGGCGGAATGGAGTAGACCGACATTCATTTCGGTCGCCGCAGGGAGGCGGAATGTAGGAGACCGCAATTCATTTCGGTCACCGCAGGGGGGCGGAATGTAGACCGAAATTATGGAGATTGAGAATTTAATCCGGTATACGCCGCGTACCGTCGGGCTAAAGCCCTCGGCCAGACAAGGCAAAGCCCGCCTGCGCGGGTTATACCGGAATTATAGCAGTTCTCAGATACGTTGAACCCTTGACTGGATTTCTGGAACGTTCCATCTTCGCCTCAGGCGGGCTGAAGCCCTATCTGAGGTCGGGCAAGCCCTGCGGGCTGGATCAACCTGGCGACCCCTCGGCATAAAGAAGGGTGATTGGACGCGTCAGCCCCGCAGGGGCTTCCACGCGCTCAGGGAGGGCTTTAGCCCGCACGTGCTGCGGTCGTCCGAGGAGGTTCAACCTCTAGCGGTTCGTTGCACGCCAGGCGTACAGACTGACCGCCAGGATGCTGGCAAGGAACGCAATGTAGATCCACAGACGCGGATCGCTCCACACAATGGTGGCAGGGTAGCGTGCCAGGGCAACGGCTTGCAGTGCCACAAATGCCGCTGAACTGATCTGGACGCTGCGTGCACGCATGAGGTCGCCCTCGCGCAGCACGTGGACTGCGGCGATCCCCAAACCGACCAGCCATGCACCAACAGCGCGCGCCGTGAGCGGGGTCAGTTGCCAGGGCCAGAGCGACGATGAGAAGATGGGGGCGATCAGTAGCATCAGCCCAATCGTGAGCAACGCAGCCGCCTGAAACCCGATCAAGGACCAGAGCCAGGGAGGGAGCAGAACAAGCGTTGGCGGATCACCGCCGGGAGTGCGCACCTGCTCTGGTATGAGCACACCAAGCACCAGGGGAACGACCGCATACACGATCACCCATGCCCAGGCTGCCCCACGCGCCAGTGGATCGGAATTGGCGAAATGAAACCGCTCAATATGGATCAGCGTAACCACCAGTGTTATGAGCGTAAATGCGAATACAGCCAGCACTGCGATCCGCGCATTCGCCCAGTGCGCTTCACGAGCGGACAACCATTCGAGCAGCATGCTCGACCAGTACGCACCACCCAGGAATGCGGCTGTCAACGGCGGCTGGATCGTCCAGGCAAAGAAACGATCCGTCTGTTCTGCGAACACAAACAGTTGCACCCCGCTGATCAACACCAGGAAGCCTGCCAGAATCAGCATTACACGCATTGGTGCGCTGAGTGGTTTGATCGATCGATTGAACAATGTTCACCTTCGTCTCAGTAGGTCACACGCACCGGTGTACCGACCGGCGCCCACTCGTAGAGCCACGCTGCCGATTTCAACGGCAGGTTCACGCACCCATGCGAAGGACGCGCGCCGGTGCCGAAGAGGTTGTGCCAGTAGGTTCCGTGGAGCGCGACGCCGCCAGAGAAATACATGACGTGCGGCACGTTCGGCACAACCCAGTACTTGCCATCGGTGACGCCATCCATCGTCTGCACCGGCAATTTGGCGTAAATCTGGAAGTTGCCAGTGGGCGTATTCATACCGTCGCGCCCGGTAGCAACCGGCGCATCGAAGACGAGACGGTCGTCTTCATATGCGTAGAGCCACTGTTTGCTCAGGTTGACGACGATCCGTTTGGCTTTACCCGAAGAACGCGGAGCAGGAACGCTGACGCGATTGGCGGACGGGGATGGCGCAGGAGTGCGCGGTGAAGGCGAAGGACGCGCCGCAGGCGGCGGGGTGGGTGCGCCGGATGGTGCGTTGAGCAGAGCGACATCCGGCGCAGCAGGCGCAGGTGGTCCGAAGATCTCGAAGCCACGGTTGGGCACAGGGGCAGTGTTCAATCCGCGCAATTCCGCCAGCGCGCGACCAAGATCGCTGACCTGAATCTCATCAGGAGCGCCTGCAAGCGTCGGAACGCGCTCCAGGCGGGCGCGCTCGAAGTACTGCACCTGACGCAATCCAGCGGCAGTCTGTTCCCACAGCGGTTCGCTGATCGGCATCCCAAAGAACTCGACACCACCGGCTGTCTGCCAGAAACCGATGAACGGCTCACGCACGCTGTGACCAGTTTCGACAAAGAGCAGTTCACCTTCCACCGGCTGGCGATCAGGGCGCGGCGGGAAGGTGCGGTAGAGCGCAGCGATATACTCAGCAACTACGGCGCCAGTCCGCACGACCGGCGTTCCGTCGGGGGCGGCAACATGCTCCAGACGCCCCTTCTCGAAGTATTGCGTCGGACCGATCCCTTCGACAATCGATGTCTCGGTCACAGGGAAGCCGAGCAGGCGCGGTCCATCGTGGTTGCGCCAGAAACTCAGGAAACCGTGATCATCGGTCAGGTGATGACCCGTGCGTGGAAAATAGAGTGCACTCGCCTGGGCAGATGCCGGTGTCGCTGCATATGTTGTCGCCAGAGCGACGATCAGCAGTACAATGATGGTCGAGCGAGCAACGTGGCGCATCATGGATGTTCCCCGGCGGCTGCCGTCGTCGGCATGGACGATTGAACACGGAGAGGGTGTATCGTTGCGAAGATGTCTGATCCGATTATAACGTCCATGTGCGCAGTGTCAAGAATGCAGGTTTATGACAGATGAACATCAGAATAACCCTGTGAGCGGGAAGCGCCGCGATACTGGCAGATCCGCCTGGCAGCGTCATCGCCGGTTGCTGATCGGCGCACCGCTGGTGATCGGCGCTGCGGCAGCCGAGTTCTGGGCACTGCGCACACCGCGGTCGCTCCACCTTCCCCCACAGCAGCAGGTTGTGACGATCAACCCGAAGATCGGCATCCATACCCGCCTCACCGGTATCGGTAACGAGGGGTACATCCGGCGAACGCTGGAACAGGTGCGCGAAATGGGGGCGCGCTGGATCGTCGATCTGTTTCCCTGGGCGTATGTCCAGCCGCGCTCCCGTTTCGGGTACGACTGGGCGGGCGCCGATATGGTCGTGCGTCACGCAGTACGCCAGGGATTGCAGGTCATCGCCCGGCTCGACATCGTCCCGCAGTGGGCGCGTCCCCGCAATTCGAGCGACCGGTATCTCGATGAAGCGCACTACGCCGACTTTGCCAGTTATGCGGCAGCGTTCCTCCAGCGCTACCGCGCCGATGGAGTGCGGCATATTATTGTCTGGAACGAGCCAAATCTGGCATTCGAGTGGGGGCGGCGCCCCCCCGATCCTGCCGGGTATGCCGCGCTGCTGAAGGCAGTGTACCCGCGCGTCAAGGCTGCCGTGCCCGACGCTGTGGTGATCGCCGGGGCGCTTTCGCCGGGCGGCGACCTGGGTGACCAGGCCGAAGTGCGGATGGGGGATTTGCGCTACATCACCGAGCTGTACGCCGCTGGCGCCGCTCCCTGGTTCGATGCCTGGGCGGTGCATAACTACGGAGCGCAACAACCGCACGACGCTCCACCTGCCCCAGAAGAAGTCAACTTCCGACGTGTCGAACTGATCCGTGATCTGCTGACATACCTGGGTGATCGCCACAAACCAATCTTCATCACCGAAGGGGGATGGAACGATCACCCGCGCTGGTCGGCGGCGGTGCGTCCGGCGCAGCGCGTGCGCTGGACGATTGGCGCGTACCAGATGGCGCTGGAGTGGACATGGCTGGAAGCGATGTGCCTGTGGCAGTTCAGCACGCCCTGGCAGGCGCGCACCTATCAGGATAACTGGAATTTTGTGGCGGCGGATGGAACGCCGAAGGCGATCTACTGGGCTGTACGCGATTATGCTGTGCCGCCGGATCTGCGGCGATGAACGCGCGCGCGAGATCGCGATAGACAGCGGCCCGTCGCACGTAGTCTCGCGCAGTCGGGTTGGCGGCGATATCTTCCGGTGCGACAATCCCCTGGTTGTGCCAGGCAGCGAGCGCCTGCCAGGTCACCGGTACGCCCTCATACCGCGCACGGTGGATGCCACGCTCCAGGTTGGCGGCAAGATATTCGACCGCCAGCGCCGGCTGGATCAGTTCACGGTTGATCGCGGCGTACAACTCTGCCTGTGTGCGGTAGTGTCCCGGATCAATCCGGCTCCCCTCGATGCGCAGCGGGATGTGAAGATAGTTCGGCTCACCCCTGACCGGAAGTTCGCCGCGCAGCATTTCGAGCGCCACCGAAGGACGAATGTTGCTGGGCCAGACTGTCAGGTTTGCACCGCAGGCATTGATCACCATCTGCGCCGCCTGGTACCATGGCGTTAACGGGCGCAACGGCGGCACGGCTTCCTCCAGCCAGCCAAAATGCTCGTTGTAGAGCACCAGGGCAATCACTTCTGCAAATGCAGCGTCATCCATCCCGGAAATTGTTGGATCGTTGTGACGCGCCGCTGCATTGATGATCACCGGGCGCAATGCTTCCATCTGCCGCGCAAACGCCGGTCGCACGAAGGGTTGCGGGTGTGCTGGAACGGTAACGGATGCCGTCAAAGCGCTGGCGAGCAACGTGGTCAGTATGATGAAAACCAGCAGTCTGAAACCGGAAAGCAGGGGACGAGCAACGGAATGCCGCAGTTTCGCAGATCGCCTGGAGCGTTCAACGTTCAGCATACCCATATTCGATATGCAGCGGCGTCCCCATCGCCGCAGCGCGATACACCGCCAGTGTTCGCTCTGCGGTCGTGCGCCAGGAGAAGCAGCGCGCACGCGCCAACCCGCGTGCCCGTAACTCAGCGCGCAGGTCGGCGTCGGAGAGGAGGCGCAGCATCGCCTGCGCCAGCGCGTCGGCGTCGGCAGGTGGAACGATCAACGCTGCCGCCTGATCCGGCGATCCCGGCGTCGCACCGACGACTTCAGGGAGACTGCTGCTGTTGCTGACAATAACCGGCGTACCGCACGCCATGGCTTCCAGCGGCGGCATGCCAAACCCTTCGTACAGCGAGGGGAAGACGAACATAGTGGCAGCGGCGTACCACAGCGCCTGATCATCCTGATCAATGTAACCGACAAAGCGGAGCCGGTCTCCAAGATCGAGTTGTTCGGCGCGTTGCAGGATCGGCTCATACAGCCAGCCTTTTGCACCGCCGATGATCAACGGCGCATCGACATCACGCGCAATCCGGGCATACGCCTCGAGCAGCAGTGGCAGGTTCTTGCGCGGTTCGAGCGTGCCGAGAAACAGGATGAATCGATCGGGCAGGCCAGTGCGCCGGCGAAAGGCTTCGAGCCGGACAGGATCGGGCGGTGCGAAGCGTGCATCAGCGGCGTTGGGCGTCACCACCACGCGATCCGGCGGAACGTGGAGCCAGCGCACAATCTCGCGTCTGGTAAACTCCGATACCGCCAGCAGATAGCGGGCGCGTCGCGCTGCAACCCGGATCGCCCACTGCGTGTACGCCCGATTGACCCGGCGAAACGTCTGCGGGAACAGAAATGCGCTCAGATCGTGGATCGTCACTACCGATGGAACCGGGCATGCCAGCGGAACGACGTTGAGCACGCCATGGTACACGTTTGCGCCTTCAAGACGCAGCAGCAACGGCGCCAGCAGTTGTTCCCATGGAATGCGCACACGTGGATTAATGGTTGGCAAACGACTGGGTTTGACCCGAAAATTGGGCGGCAACCCCAGTGCAGCGCCGTCGAGACCGCGAGTGGTGTAGACCGTATAATGATTCTCCCGGTCGATACCACCCAGATGAATCAGCAGCGCTTCAACATAGTTCGAGACCCCTGCGCGGCGGAAGGTGCGCGTATGGGCAAGAAGATGGGCATTGACAGCAATATGCATGCGGGGTTCGTTTATAATAGATTAAGGCAATGCAGCATACGTTGGCGAAGGAATAACGCCCCAATGCTCACGCGGCCAGTACGAAACCCACGCCTGCCCGATGATCCGATCCAGCGGCAAGCTGTTCCACTCGCGCGAGTCGCTGCTGTTGGCGCGGTTGTCCCCCATGACGAACACCGTGCCTGGATCGACCACGACAGGACCGCGCGCACACGGGTCTTCCAGGCGACAACTGGTGGGGATTCCCTGAAGGTACGGCTCATCGAGCAGAGCGCCATTGATATACACGCGCCCTTCCCGGATCTCGACCGTCTCTCCCGGCAGAGCGATCACGCGCTTGATATAATCTTTGCTCATATCGCGCGGATACTCGAACACCACCACATCGCCGCGACGCGGAGTGCGGAAGGGATAGACGACGCGCGGCGGCAGATCGGCGTTGCCGGGCAACAGACGCAGGGGCGCATTCAGGTCGAAGTGAAAGAAGATCAGTTTGTTGACCAGAATATACTGCCCGCTGTGCAGATTCGGCTCCATGCTTTGCCCTTCGATTTTGAAGTTCTGGATGGCGCCGCGCACAATCAGAAAGACCAGGAGAATGAAGACGGCGGTTTCCAGCATTTCCCGCACCACACTGCGAACTGCTGGCATCGGGGGCGGGACGGCGGTTGCGACGTCGGTCGTTTCGACCGGATGATCGGCGATTGATGGTCGATCAAGACCGAGGCGGCGACGGAGTGGTGTTTCGTCCATATCTTCTCTACCAACCAGATTGGGCTGGCGCACAGGGCGATGCGCCGGATTGTTCACGAATTGATGACGATCTGCGAGGCATGCTGCACCGTATGCACCATGCGTCAGGATTATACCCGATCAGGAACAAGAATGCTAGCAGGTGAACCCATGCGTTATACCGGTCTCGTTGACGTGCTCGATGCTGAAACGTTACGTTGCAATGTCTGTCAGTGGCGATGTGAGTTGAAACCACGCCAGGCAGGGCGTTGCAACGTGCGTGTGCGCGATGATAACGGTCTTGCGGTGCATAACGATGGTCTCATCAGCGCAGCGACGGTTGGACCGATCGACGAGCACCGGTTGTGGCACTTCTTTCCCGGCACCCAGGTGTTGACGCTGGGGGGATGGGGCTACGCCTTTCCCGAAGATGGACATCGCAGTCAGTATGGCAGCGTACCGCTCGACGAGCAGCATCGACGGCGGCTTGCGCCAGAGCGCGCTGCCACATTCGCGCTGGAGCGCCTCTGCCGCGGCATTATCTGGGGGCACAGCGACCCCTCGGTGGCGCATGAGTATGTCTTCGATCTGCTGCGCACTGCGCGCGCCACCAGCCGATACACAGCGCTGATAACCAGCGGGTTCCTCACAATGGAAGCGCTCGATCAGATCGGGCATTATCTCGACGGCATTTGCCTGGAATTGCGCGCATTCGATGACGCTGCCTATCGGCGTCTTACCGGCGTTGAGCACTGGCGGGGCATTCTGGAGGTGGCGGAACATGCCTTTCACCGTTGGCACTGCCATATCGAAGTGGTGACTCGCCTGCACCCCGGTGTGAATGATACCGCCGACCAGATCCACGAACTTGCCCGCTGGATCCGCTCCACGCTCAGCCCGTTCACCCCCTGGCATGTCCTGCCGGGCGACGCAGGCGCGGCGGCGGCAGCGGCGGTTGCCCGCGCGCGACGCACCGGCGCCGAGGCAGGACTGTTCTATGTGTACGGACCGGAACCAGGACAGGAGACCATATGCCCGTCGTGCGCATCGGTGGTGATCGAGCGCAGCGGCAGGATCGCGCGTATGACCGGCGTCCAGGATGGACGCTGCACCTGTTGCGGCGCAGATCTGCACCTGCGCACATCGATTTTCAAACGGTCATGACACACACCCACGATCCACAATCTGCTACAATCATACGGAGTAACCGAAACATTCAGGAGCAGTCATGAATAGCGGCTCAGATCAACAACCTTCGGAAACGCGCAGCAGTACGTCCTTCATCGGGCTTTCGCCAGCTGCGCGCCTGATCGTCCGTCGCGATGGCGTGATTGAACGACGGATCGTGTTGGGAGAGGTTGCTGTGACAGCCGGACGGGCGCTGAGCAACGACCTGGTGTTGAGTTACGAGGGAGTCTCACGTCGCCACGCCGAGTTCCATCCATGCCCGGAAGGGGTGATGGTTGTGGATGTCGGCAGCGCCAACGGCACCTTTGTTGAAGGTCGCCGCCTGACGCCCCACAAACCCCATTTGCTGACCGACGGTATGTTCTGCACGATTGGTCCATACACCGTCTCGTACCATGCACCAGGGTCGCCGACATCAGTTGGCGCGCTGAAGACGGTTGCGCTGCCGGATTGACGCTACTCGTTCGTCCAGTAGACTTCGGCTTCTTCGTCGAAATCGTCGCTCTCCCAGGTTTCAATGCGCTCTTCCGGCGCCGCACTGTGAGCGCGCGTTGCAGGCGCAGCGCGCGTCCGAACGACTGCTGGCTTGTCGCGCTCGTCCCGCCTGGGGCGACTGCGGAAGACGATCTTGATCGGCGTGCCGGTGAAGTCGTAGCGCTCACGGATGCGGTTTTCCAGATAGCGCGCATACCCCCAGTGCACCTGTTCCGCCTGATTGGCGAAGAACAGAAAGACCGGCGGCGCAACCTGCGGCTGGGTCGCATAGTAGATCCGCAGGTGTGCACCCTTGTGAACAGCAGTTGGTGGATGCTCATATGTGGCACGACGGAGCAGGGTATTGAGTTCAGCGGTTGGGATGCGGCGCTGACGGTTGCTGGCGATCTCCAGCGCCAGCGGCAAGACCTTATCGACGCGCTGACCGGTCTTTGCCGAAATGAACAGCAGCGGCGCGTAGGAAATGAACCTGAACGCTTCACGCACATGACGGCTGAAGGCATCGAAGGTTGTGTTGTCCTTCACGACCAGATCCCATTTGTTGACCAGAATCGCCACCCCTTTGAGCGATTCGAGGATCATGCCAGCGATATGCGTGTCCTGCGCCGTCACCCCTTCGGTCGCGTCGATGAGAAGCAGAGCGACATCAGCGCGTTCGATGGCGCGCAAGGCGCGCATCACGCTGTAGCGTTCGAGTCCGCGTTCGATCTTGCCGCGACGACGGATCCCGGCAGTGTCGATCAACAATGCTTTGACGCCGTCGATCTCAATCGGTGTGTCGATACTGTCGCGCGTTGTACCGGGAACATCACTCACGACACTGCGCTCCTGACCGATCAACCGGTTGAGCAGCGACGATTTGCCAACGTTTGGACGCCCGACAATTGCGATCTTGACCGCAGCGTCATCCTCTTCCGCTTCGATGACTGGCAATACGTCGGTCACCCGGTCGAGCACATCGCCAACGCCAATCCCATGGTAGGCGCTCATCGGGATGGGTTCACCCAGGTTCAGCGCATAAAACTCAACCGCATCCAGCGCGCGTTCGCGGTTGTCGGCTTTATTGGCGGCAAGCACGACCGGTTTGCTGGCGCGACGCAAAACTTCGGCAACAGCGGCGTCGGCGGCGGTCAACCCTTCACGACTATCGACGATGAAGATGATCGCGTCGGCTTCTTCGATTGCGATTTCCGCCTGTTCGCGCACGCGCCGGGCAATTTCCAGTTGTGGCGTGCCCGGCGTCAGATCATCTTCGTCGAGGAGCAGACCGGCGGTATCGACAACGGTGAACACGCGACCGTTCCATTCGGTGTCACCATACAACCGGTCGCGGGTAGTGCCGGGAATATCTTCAACAATTGCGCGGCGCTCACCGATCAGTCGGTTGAACAATGTCGATTTCCCGACATTCGGGCGCCCTACCAGTGCAACGATCGGTTTCATAAGGTCATCCCTCCAGACTCACGGCAGTGCGCTCTCCCTGCGTCTTCACGAGCGGATGCCCCTTTGCGCGGGCGCGCGCCAGCGCCTCAACGCACGCAGCATCGAACTCTATCCCTTTTCGCTCACGAAGATAGGCTATCGCCTGTTCCGCGCTCCACGGTTCTTTGTACGGTCGAACGCTGGTCAACGCATCGAACACATCGGCGACCGCGACGATGCGCGCAATCCACGAAATCTGGTCACCGGCGATGCGGTGCGGATACCCATTGCCGTCGAGTCGTTCGTGATGCTGAAGCAACGCTGGCAGTTCAACACGCAGCAGACGCCTCAGTTCCTCCTGGCTCATGATCTCGTACCCCTTGACCGTATGGCTACGCATCTCAATCAGTTCTTCCTCAGTTAAGCGCCCCGGCTTATCGAGGATTGCGTCCGGCACGCCGATCTTGCCAATGTCGTGCAGCAGACTGCCGATGCGCACATGGAATATCTGCTCGTCCGAAAGCCCCAATTCTTCCGCAATCGCAATCGAAAAATCCGAGACGCGGCGCGAGTGCTGCCGATTGTTGCGGTCGCGCGCGTCCACCGCCTCGACGAGCGCCTTGATCATGCCCAGCAGCAGGTTCTGCGTATCGGCGTAGAGGCGCGATAGTTGCAGCACCGTTGCCGAGAGGTTGGCGAACGACTCAAACAGGCTTACATCATCATCGGTGAACGCACCATCGATTTTATTGAGCGCCTGCGCGCCGCCGATAATGCGCGCCTCGACCCGCCCGCGCCCGGCGCCAAGTTCGATACCTGGCGCACGAAGCGGCACGCACAGGATCGAGCGCGTCACAAAGCCGCTCTGCTGATCGACCGCCTGATAGTGGCGCGCATCCTCACGCACATTGTCCACCCGAACGATCTGACCGGTCGCCACGACATGCCCGATAATCCCCTGACCGAGCGGCACCGTGATGCCGGTAACCTGCTCGCTGCGTGAACCGGTCGCAACGTGGGATCGCACTACCGGATTGGTTTCATCGCTATCGTCGATCTCCCACACCGACGTTGCCTCGCAGTTGAGCAGATCACGGGCGTAGTCCATGATCAGGGTCAACAACTGCTGGCGGTCGAGCGTGGTCGTCAGGCGGGCGGCAATATCTGCCAGGGCGCGCTGACGCCGTTCACGGCGATACGTCTCTTCAAGCAAGCGGGTCTTGTCGATCACGCTGACCATCGTGTTGCCGAGGATGCGTAACAGCGCCAGTTCTTCTTCGGCATCGACCGCATCGTCGGGCAGATTGAAGACCTGCACCACGCCAACCGGGCGCTCTTCGATCATCAGCGGAAGGCAGTACATGGTGCGCAGGCGAATGGATGCCAGTTCGCCGATACTGCGCTCCCAGCGCGAATCGCTGGTAACATCGCTGACAAAGATCGGTTCACGGGTGCGCAGCGCCGCTCCCGCCACGCCACGGTTCGCCGGGATGCGCATGCCGAGCAGACGCCGACTCGTCTCGTCGCCTTTGACGACGTGGAACACCAGTTCATCGCGCTCCGGGTCGTACAGGTAGAGCGTGCCGGCTTCGGCGCGGGCTTCTTCAACGAACAGATCGAGCGTTCGATCAAGCAGCGCCGCCAGATTCGCCTGCGCAGCCGTCTGCGTGGCGCGCTGCACCACGTTCAGGATACGTTGAATGCTCAGGTTGTGCACTGGCATGGTATTCCCTCCGCTCCACCCTGAGACTGTCGCTCAGGGCGCGACGCTCAAGGCGCGCACGTAGCGCACAATGTCGTCCGGTTCGCCAGCAACAGCGACAACTGCGCCGCTTTCGGCGCCGATACGCTCAACGGTGTACTCATCGATGGTGCGTGCTCCGGTGTGATCGAACATGACCCGCGGCAACAGCACCCGGCGCGCCCCCGCCGCACGAATAGCCGGTGCGACATCCTGACCCATCAGCAACCCGGAGACGGTCACCGTTTCACCGAAGAACCGGTTGACGACCGGCAGCAGGCGGGCACGCAGATTGACGATCCGGTTCAGACGGTCAATGACGCGCTGAAGAATGGGAGCGATCAACGTCCCGCAGACAATCGTCAGTTCGGCGGGTTGCGGCAGACGGGCGGGCAGACGACGTTGCGCTTTCGCCCATCCATCCAGGAAGTCGCGCGTCATACCGACCCCATTCGAATACTGGGGCATGCCATCATAATCGGCAGCCGGCGGCAGGTCACGCCCACAGAGCAGGTAGAACTCGTCGGACGCATACACGAGACCGATGCCGTAGCGCTGGCGAAATTCCGCCTGGTACGCCTCGACAAGATCGATGATGCGCGGCGCTTCGTCAGGGCGGTAGCAGCGCATTGGCACATCGGCGGCGACGATTTGACGCGCGCAATACCCCAGGTTCGCCACCTGCCCTTCGTGCAGATGCAGCGCATCGTCCCAGCGTGGTTGCCGTTCCCAGGTTGCATCGATCCATTCCGGCGTCTCGTGAATCTGGATCGCCGTTTTGATTGTTTGCGGTCGCTTCCCCTCGAAGCGATACTTCGTCAACCCAACCGGCACGACCGCAATCGTCTGCACGATCGGATAGAGCGCCGCCAGATCGCGAATACTCTGATGGAGCGCCTCACCATCGTTGATCTGCGGCAGCGCAACGATCTGGGTATGCACCGTCACACCGATCCGACCAAGGCGCCTGATCTGTTCGAGAACATCCGGCACATCGGGCTTCCCCAGCAGCACCGCCCGCAACGCGCGGTCGGTAGCGTGGACGGAAATGTACTGCGGGCTGAGGCGCTGCTGCTCGATCCGCTGCCAGTCCGCCTCCGTCAGGTTGGTAAAGGTCACAAAATTGCCGTACAGAAAACCGAGACGATAGTCATCGTCCTTCAGGTAGAGCGAACGGCGCAACCCTTTCGGCATCTGGGTCAGAAAGCAGAACGGACATTTGTTGTTGCAGGTGCGCAGACGGTCAAAGAGCGGTTCGACGAACTCGATCCCCAGGTCGTCATCAGGGTCTTTCTCGATCTCGTAGATGAACTCCTCATCACCGCGACGCACCAGCAACTCAATAGTCTCTTCGGCAATGGCGAAACGGTAATCGATCACATCACGCAGATGGAGATCACCCACCGCCAGCACCACATCGCCCGGTTGCAGTCCGATTTCGGCGGCGATGCTGCCAGGGGCGACAGAGGCGATCTCGCCACCTTCGCCGGTTATACGTTTCAGATCGGGTTGATATTCCATAAACGCGCGCCTGTAAACACAACAAATTTGGTGCGGTTCGAACCGCACCCGCGTATCAGTATACCACAGCGGCGGGGGGATTGCAGCGTGCAGCCGGCGTCACACGTGTTTCGTCCAACCGGAAATACGCGCGGTCGTCTCCGCTCCTACCTGATTGTCAGCGGGAGATACACGCGCACCGGGAACGATGAACGCACGATCTGCACCTCGTCTGGCACAGCATCAGCCAGCGCTCGCACTGCTGATTGAGCATCTGACCATTGACCGGTGCTGTCGTTGAGGTTGAAGTAGGGCCACACCCATACGCCAGCGTAGCAATTGGCATGGATGTCGGTCAGCAACCGGGCGGGGGTACGATTGGTACCGCCAGCATTCGCCGGCGTCTCGCCAACCACGACCGGTTTGTCGAAACCGGCTTCGTACCAATCGTTGAAGAGCGGCGAATAGCTCCAGAAGCGCTCATCGCCATTCATCCAGCCATAGTAATGGATCTGATAGAAATCGAGGTAACCCTGCGGATCGTCAACGGTCAGAGCCGCATCGCTCCAGAAATTCCCGCTCGCACCAGGCGCCCCGGTGCTATTCCATTTCATTGACGCACTCCCGACCGTGGTCAACTGGTTGGAATTGCGATGGATTGCGCCGGAGATTTCGGCGATAAATCGCTGCATTTGCGCCAGAGTGACCGGTTGGGCAACGCCATGCGCTGGCGCAAAATGTGGCGGTTCATCAATACCGAATTCCGGCTCGTTAAAAATATCCCACGCCAGCACATTGGGGTGGGCGCCGATTGTGTAGCCGCTCGCGCCGACTGGATAGCGGAGCACAGGTATGAGAGCATTGTTGATAAACGATGCGCGCCTGGCGCTATCGACGATCAGATCACGGTGACCACCGGCGTGCTCGCTGCGATCAAAAGGGGTCGAGTCGGCGAAGAGCATATCAAAGCTCCAGAGATTAAAGACAAGATAGATTTGCTCTTCGCTCGCAATCTGAATAGCATTCGCCAGACCGGGCAGGAAGTTCTGATCCAGACCGGTAACGGCGCCGCCGCTGTCAGCGTCGAATTCCGGTGCACCGCGACCATCGGCAAAGAGCCACCAGCGTACCGTATTGGCGCCTTGCTGGCGAAGGTTGCGAAACATCGCACGGGTTGCGCTGGCATCATAGGTATGCTGGTTCCACTCTTCTACTGTGCCAAAATCGGCGCCGAAACCCCCGTTAAGCCATGGCACATTGGCGCCGATCAAAAACCACCGTCCTCCGAAGCGCGGCACCAGATGGGAACGATCAACCGGACAGCTCGCCGGTGCACCCGTCGTTGTGGGCACGGACACACGGATGCTCACGAGGAAGAGAACGACCCATGCCAGATGGAGCGTGCGAACCACGATGATCCTCTCTGATGATTATATCGACACAAACCCACCCCAGTAAGCCCATCGCAGCGCCCCTGCGCGTCTGCCCCTCATCCCCCCGACCCCCCTCTCAAGGGTAGATTTCTTGGGCGAGATGAGTGATTTTCTGCTTTCCGGTGCGCCGTTGCCCCTCATCCCCCCAACCCCCTTCTCCCACAAGGGGAGAAGGGGGAGTTGGGGCGTCCTGAA
>Ga0272446_1005180_pt1 | contig 14610 bp, 12 predicted proteins | sample YNPCB0061_FD_194587 | JGI IMG/M metagenome (GOLD analysis project Ga0272446, IMG submission 194587) | Hot spring microbial mat communities from Yellowstone National Park, WY, United States - YNP-CB-006-1 | ecosystem: Environmental > Aquatic > Thermal springs > Hot (42-90C) > Sediment | place...
TTTGCGCTACACCTGCCCTCCCGCTCCGCTTCGCTTCGGGGATGCTTCGCAATGGCGGGCGGCGCCAGGGGAGAGCGCACACTACGCGAGGTTTTCGTGATCTACTGAGTCTCTGACTTGCGCGGACACAATCACCCTGATTCAAATATTCGCAGACGGTCTGTCGGCAAAAAATCAACTTTGCGCGTAACTATTCAGCCATCCACTCGAAACAGGGGTGTCACTGCGAACGAGCGCTTTTTGCGAGTGAAGCAGTCTCCCAAAGCATGGTTTTTCCTGTTCAACACGAGATTGCTTCGGGCAAAAAACGCCCTCGCAATGACAGCCTGAATAGTTACCTTTGCGCTGTAATATAACGACTGGCTGACGATGCGACTAACCCAAGTGCATCGGCATGATCACATGCAGGAAATCATCATCACCCACCGGGCGAATCACCCCCGGCGCATTCGGCGCGGAAGTTTCCAGCGCGACGTTCGGAGTGCGGATCACTTCCAGCGCCTCACGCAAAAACTTCACGTTGAACGCAATCAGCAGCCCCCCGCCATCCACCGTCGCCTCCACGATCGTCTCATTCTTGCCGGTCTCCTCCGAAATGGCAGAAATTTCCACCTCGCTGGGCTGCAAATCGCCCTGTGCGCTCTTGATGTTCAAACGCGCCACATTCGACCCGTCGCGCGCAAAAATCTCTGCCTGCTTGCACGCCTTCAACAGCGAAGCCGTCGAAACCAGCGTGCGCGACTTGTACGAGCGCGGAATAATCTGCTGAAAATCGGGGAACGTGCCGTCAATCAACTGCGAAACGACCTCCACATCCTTCACGCGAAACACCACCTGACCGCGCCCCTTTGGCAGCACCATGTAAATTGGCTCCTCTCCGTCGCCTGCCACCCGCGCCAGTTCCTTCAAGGCTTGAGCAGGGATGATGGCTGAAACCGGAGCAGGCACAGGCGCCGCAAGAACCGCCTTGCGAACCGAAAGACGGAAACCGTCTGCCGCCGCCATCGTCATCTTATCCTTTTCCACCTGAATCAAAACGCCCATCAACACCGGGCGCGCCTCATCCGTCGAAGCCGCAAACGCCACCTGATGAATCATCTCACGGAAGTCGCCCGAATTGATCTGCACCGCGCCTTCTAGGTCTGGCACAGGCAGCGGCGGAAACTCCTGCGCATCAATACACTTGATGTCGTTCGTCGAAGTTCCACAGCGCACATTCAAAGTCTGCGTTGGCACATCAAGTTTCAAACTCACCTGATCGCCCGGCAGGGTGTTCACCAGGTCGCTGAACGTGCGCGCCGGCACCGTCGTCGAACCTTCCTCCTCGATGCGCGCCGGAACCCAGCACGTAATACCCAACTCAAGATTGGTGGCTGAGAGACGCAACCGTCCCTCGTCTGAAGCAATCAACACATTCGCCAGCACCGGCAACGTACTGCGCGGCGAAACAGCCTTCGAGACAATCCCCAAACCACGGGCAAGGTTTTCCTGAAGCACAGTCACTTTCATGATGCGTCTCCTCGAGAGATAATAACCCTCATATTTTACATCATTAAACCAGCAGGTCACATACGAGACGTGACCTGCAAGTGATCAGAACCCCGTCAGTGTCGAAATGCCAATCGCCAGCACCAGGAAAAACAACTCAATCGCAAACAGCGCCGCGAACACATACACCACATACATCCATGCCGGAGACGCTTGTTTTTTCTTTTGGATTTCCTGCCCCTCCGCCAGCATCTGAGCCGATACCGCCGCCTGCCCCGCATCCTCCGCCCACACCAGATCGTTCGCTTCATCCTGGACGATGATCCGGCTCCCCCCAAAAGAGCGAATCCACTCTGGGGCATTCACCGCCGTCGCCCCGCTGACAATGAGCGCGCTGAAATCGCCTTCGGGCTTTTGATCGGGCGTTGTCACCGTCACCCGCATCGTCGCGCCAGCCTTTGCCAGCGCTGCCTGCACTGCCCCTGCGATGCCGTTGCCCGAATCCACCAGCAGCAGCGAGAATGCGCTTTGCTTCTCCGCCAGCGTATCCGCCATAGAAGCGCCATCCCCTCGCAGGACGCTAAGATGATAGATCATTACCACACTGAACAGGAGTAACAGTTGCAGGGTGTTGAGCAGCGTGTTGACAAAATACCCCCCTGTTTCGCCCGTCAAAACGACGCGGATAAGTTGATAGACTAGCCCCACCGCACTTGTCATCACGCCGATGACCGAAGCAAACAACACCAGGTACAGATAAGTCTTGCGAAGCGACGACCTTCTGGCATGGTCGCCCAACTCGCCGCGCGCCAGTGCCTCGGCTTGCATCGGGCGCCAGGTCATCAGCCAGAGCGGCAAGCCCACCACAAGCGCGGCAATCGCATTGGCAAGCCGCGTACGTTGAAAATCATCTGTGAGCAGGATGTTGGCGGTCACCATATCGATAACGAATTGCATCAGCGTGGCCGCGCCGATAAACGCAACCACCAGACCGATGAGCGCCAGCAGGTAGTTATACAGCCGCTTCATCCCCGCCTGCCGCACCTTCTCTCCAACCGCCTCAATGTGACGGTTCAGCCAGAAACCGTAATATGCCCACACCATCCCCAGCGGCACGCCGATAGAAATCGGTCTGCCAAGTTGTTGAACGAAATATTGCAGCGACCAGTGTGCGCCAAGTATCTGCATCATCACAGTCTTCACCAGGTTGGCTGCTGCACTGACAACCGTGATCACTCCGCCGAGCGCCAGGATGTAGAGAATGCCGAGGCGTAGATTCGAGTCCATTTCAGCGGGATCCGGCAGGGAGTCCTGAATGATGCGCCATGAGTAGACCCACACAGGAACTCCAATCACAACCAATGCGATGCCGTTCACCAGGTTCGCGCGTCCCAGTTGTCCCACCATATCGCCGGGGATGTAGAGGAGGAAACCCAGAATTTGTTGTACGCCAAAAACGGTCATCAACAGACCATAGAGCATCCAAATGTAACGGTACAGCCGGCGGACGTCAGAGAAGTTTTTCCGCTCAGCGAGCGTTGCCCAATCAGTGCGTAACACATTCCAAAAGTATGCCGCCAGGAGCAGGTTGATGACGATGGCGATCAGGTTATCGGCAAGGCTTTGGTCGCGGAAGATGGAAAAGGCGCTTTCCACGCCCAAGCCGGCAAGTTCCACAAGCCAGCGGTCAATGAACGCCAGAATGTTTTGCACAACCGGGAGGAGCGTGGCAAACAGGATGGCGTAAAGATAAACCGCCCGCAGGCTGGCGCTTTTCTCCTCTTCCTCCTGTGCGGAAACTCTTTGCCCCCACAACCAGTGAATGAGGAAGATTGGCACGCCTACCAGAATCAGCGCCAGCGCCTGCGCCAGCATCTCTGCCCCGCCTGAAATGGTTCTGCTCACAGCCGAACGCAGCAAGCGGATCAATCCCCACGCCACTACCTCAAGGCTAATGAAGGTGACAAGGTAAAAGTACAAACGACGGATGGATTTCATAGCGGGTTCCTCCCGTCATTGCAAGGATGGGGCAGCCCGATACAGCAATCTCATCGCTGCTGGTGCAGATTGCTTCGTCAACCCCAAGGGCTCCTCGCAATGACAGACTATTTCGGCACTTCCTGATACCAACTGTAATCCCAGAATTCATACACTGGCATGTGTGTAATTTTCCATGCGCCGTTTTGTTTGACCAGAGTGACGCTGAATGTATTACGATAGGTTCCTGAGAATGGGTCGCCAGAGTTATAAATTTGGGAAATTTCTACCGATGCTTCATCCCCATTGATGACCGAGATGCCGATGTCTACGGCGGTATTGTAAGAATCGAGATACCTTTCAAAAAACGACCGTCGGAATTCCTCATAGGTGGGTTTGTACTCGAGATCGGCGAGGTAGCCATACGCCTTTTCATAATCCTTGTTGATGAGAGCCAGCACGTAGTTGTGCACCACGCCTTCGGGGGTATCGTCCGCGACATACGTCTGCGTGTCGGGGCGTGCGAAGAACACAACCAGCGCAGCCACCACCAAAATGCCGATGCCAATCAAAATACCCGTCAAGAAGCGGTCTTGTTTCATGGTTTCCTCCGATCTTTCGAACGATTGTAGTGTTTTTAGGACGAAAATACAAGCAGAGAAGTTTCCGAATGAAAACGCCCAGGCGGGATTTGATATACTTGTTTTATCACACAAAAGGAGTTTCCCATGACCGTTTCCGCCCCCCGCTGGGATATGACCAACGTCTATCCCGCGCTCGACTCAAAGCAATTCAAAAGCGCCATCAAGAACTATCAAACCTCGCTGGACGAACTGGAAGCCTTCCTCAAAAAAGCCGCCAAAGCCAACGCTCAAACCGAACCGAAGAAACTCGGCAAACTGCTCGGCGAAGCCGTGGACCGCTTCAATGCGCTCCTCGAACTTTCTGGCACAATCAACCCCTACATTTACTCCTTCGTTTCCACCGACTCGCGGAACAAGGAAGCCATGCGCGCTCTCTCCGAGTTCGAGCAATTATCGGTGAAGCGCGATATTCTCAACACCAAATTCCAGGCATGGGTTGGCAAATTGGGCAAAGCCGCCGTCAAAAAAGCCGCCAAAACCAACCCCTCGGCAAAGGCGCATGAGTTTGCCCTGCTGGAAAGTGTGGAGCAGTCCAAATACCTGATGAGCGAAGCGGAGGAAGCCCTCGCCGCCGAACTGACCCTGAGCGGCGGCAATGCCTTTGGCAAACTGCAAGGCACGGTCACCTCGCAGATGACCGTGGATTTCGAACTGGACGGCAAAATGCAGAAACTGCCCATGCCCGCCCTCATCAACCTGCGCTCTCACCCCGACGAAGCCACCCGCCGCCGCGGCTACGAAGCCGAGAACAAAGCCTGGGAGGAGGTCAAGGAAGTTTTGGCAGCGTGCATGAACGGGGTCAAAGGCGAAACGCTCACCCTCGACCGAAAGCGGGGGCGCGAAGACGCCATCCACGCCTCGCTCGACTTCGCCCGCATTGACCGCGCCACGCTCGACGCCATGCTCGGCGCCATGCGCGATTCCTTCCCCATGTTCCGCCGCTACTTTCAGCATAAGGCCAAACTGCTCGGCAAACCTTCGGGAAAACTCGCCTGGTGGGACCTCTTCGCCCCGATGGGCAAAACCGACAAGGTCTACTCGTGGGACGAAGCGCGCGACTTCATCGTCGCCAACTTCAACAAGTTCTCTCCCGAACTGGGCGCCTTCGCCCAACGCGCCTTCGACCACCGCTGGATTGACGGCGAACAACGCGAAGGAAAACGCGGCGGCGCGTTTTGCATGGGCGTCGAAGGCGTGAAGGAAAGCCGCATCCTCAGCAATTTCGACGGCTCGTTCGACCAGGTCAGCACGCTGGCGCATGAACTCGGTCACGCTTTCCACAACGAGTGCGCCTGGCAGGCAGGCAAGACCCCCCTCCAGCAAAACACCCCCATGACCCTGGCGGAGACCGCTTCCATCATGTGCGAGACCATCGTCACCGAAGCCGCCCTCGAACAGACCACCGACTCGCAGGAGAGGCTTGCCATCCTCGAAGCGCAAATGAACAACGCCTCGCAGGTGGTCGTGGACATCTACTCACGCTTCCTGTTCGAAAAGGAAGTCTTCGAACGACGCGCCAAATCGGAACTCTCTGCCGACGAGTTGTGCGACATCATGGAGCGCGCCCAGAAAGCCACCTACGGCGACGGGCTGGACGAGCGCTACCTGCAAAAATTCATGTGGACGTGGAAACCGCACTACTACGCTAGCGGCTTTTCCTTCTACAACTATCCTTATGCCTTTGGTCTGCTCTTCGCCACCGGCTTATATGCCATTTACCAGAAGCGCGGCGCCGAGTTCGTCCCCGCCTACAAGGAACTGCTCGCTACCACTGGCGAAGCCCGCGCGGCAGACCTCGCCGACAAGTTCGGCATCAACATCCGCACCAAAAAGTTCTGGGCAGACAGCCTCGCCATCATCGGCAAACGCGTGGATCGGTACTGCCAGTTGTAGAAAGAAAATGCACCGCAGACGTTGGACGACGATCAGTCATCCAGCAGAGTTTTCATCGAACCATGACTAAGACGCCTCAGGTCACCCCGTGGGTTGGTTCAACCGCCCCAACCGAATCTACGCTGAGACAGCTCATGGCAGACGAAGGTCTCAGCCCTTATGTCTGGTCGAACGGACCGCACGAGGTGTATGCGGCGCACACTCATTCCTACGATAAGGTGATTTATGTCGTGCGCGGCTCGATCACGTTTGGTCTGCCTGAACTGGGACAAAGCCTGACCCTCAAGGCGGGTGACCGTCTCGACCTGCCCGCCGGCACCGTCCACGATGCGGTGGTGGGAGAGCGGGGCGTGGTCTGCCTGGAGGGGCATAGAGGCTGATCGGAGCAGAATCAGTTGTCGGCGGGGGATGAAGCGCAGAATCAAATCAAAAAAGGATGCGTCCATATGGGGCGCATCCTTTTTGATTGCCAGTTCTCACTGATTGTCGTTTACCACGATGCGTTCAGCCAGCCGCGCAATTCCATGGCTTTGACGACGCGCGAGATGGCAACCATGTAGGCGGCGTCGCGCATGTACACGCCTTCTTTTTCGGCGGTTTGGAGGACGGCGTTGAAGGCGGAGGTCATTTTGGTGTCGAGGCGGCGCAGGACGGCTTCCTTTTCCCAGTAGTAGTTGGCGTCGTTTTGGACTTGTTCGAAGTAGGAGGTGGTGACGCCGCCGGCGTTGCACAGGAAGTCTGGAATGTTGAAGATTTTGTTGGCTTTGAAGAATTCGTCGGCTTCGGGGGTGCAGGGACCGTTGGCGCCCTCTGCCACCAGTTTGACGCGGCTGGACATTTTCTTCACGGTTTCGGCGTTGACATGCCCTTCGATGGCGGCGGGGATGAGGACATCGGCTTCTTTGGTGATCCAGGCATCGCCGTCTTCGACTTCGTAACCGGCTTGTTCGGCGGCTTTGCGGTCAATGGTGCCGTATTGGTCGGTGATGGAGAGCAGGAAGCGGGGGTCAATGCCGCCTTTTTTGCTGTAGGTGTAGGCTTTTTTGTCGTGGCGGTCCCAGCAGGAGACGCAGGCGACCTTGCCGCCGAGCAGTTCGACGAAGCCGATGGCGGCATACTGTGCCACGTTGCCAAAGCCTTCGATGGCGGCGACGGCTTTGGTGGGGTCAATCTTGAGGTATTTCATGGCTTCGCGCACGGTGTAGATGACGCCAAAGCCGGTGGCTTCGGTTCTGCCTTCTGAGCCGCCGCTGCCAACAGGTTTACCGGTAAAGACGCCAGGGGTGTATTGACCGACGAGGCGGGAGTATTCGTCCATCATCCAGCCCATCATTTGCGGGGTGGTGCCGACATCTGGCGCGGGAACGTCGTTGCGGGGACCGATGTTTTTCCACATGGCGCCTACCCAGCCGCGGCAGATTTGTTCTTTTTCGTTGGCAGAGAGGGTGGAGGGGTCACAGATGACGCCGCCTTTTCCGCCGCCGAGGGGCAGGTCGGCAACGGCACATTTCCAGGTCATCCAGGTGGCGAGGGCGCGCACGGTGTCGAAGGTTTCGTTGGGGTGGAAGCGGATGCCGCCTTTGTTGGGTCCGCGGGCGTCGTTGTGCTGGACGCGGAAACCCTGGAAGACGCGCACTGAGCCGTCATCCATGCGAACGGGGATTCGGAAGGAGTATTCCCGCATGGGCCAGCGCAAGACTTCGCGCACGCCGGGGTCGAGGTTAAGCATTTCGGCAACGCGGTCGAATTGTTGTTGTGCCATTTGGAAGGCGTTGATTTGTTCAGACATACTGTTTCTCCTGGGATGTTAGTTATGGTAATAGGGAAAATATAAGCGGGCATCCCGGAACGGGCGCCCGCTTGCTGCCAATTGGTGTCGTCCAGTTTTTCATCGTGACATTACCCAATAAGGAAGAATTGCCTTTCAAGGGTATCATGAGAGTCAAAATCTCGTCAATATGATGAAAAGCAGTTGTTTTTTGACTAAAAGACCGGCGTAGAACCGGTCTTTTGGGTTATTCCAGGTCGGTTTCGTCTGTGTCGTCCTCGCCTGTGTCGAATTCGTATTCCACTTTCTCGCCATCGAGGTACACCCACAGTAGAAGTACATGACCTTCCGGGGTTTCCACGTTGCGCGCCGCCAGAATGGGGGCAGATTGTTCCAGTCCCATATCGTTGCGGTAGTGCAGGTGGATGGGGGATTGTGCCTTCCAGGCGCGGTAACAACGCTCGACCAGCGCCGGTCCGTTGAACGTGCGCAGGCGCGTCAAGGCCGGAACCGATAGCGCGGCGCTCTCGTTCAGCCCCAGCGCCCAACCGTCGTTGACCGCTTCGAAAACGGGGGGAGGTCCTTCAATGATTGTAATTTTATCGTCCATAGTATGCGGGAATATACCATAAAAGGAAGCCGCGTGTCATTACGAAACCATTAGCCAGAAAGTACCCCGCTCCAGAAGCCAGCCTGCCGTTCGAAATTCTTGCAATCCCTGTTTGCGGTGGGTATACTTGAACATTATGACGATTGAAAAGATTGGGCGATACGAAATCAGGGCGGAATTAGGGCGCGGCGGTATGGCAACCGTGTATCACGGCTACGATCCGCGCTTCGAGCGCGAAGTAGCGGTCAAGGTTTTGCCTTCTGAATTGCTGCATTCCGATCCACAGTTCAAACTGCGCTTCGAACGGGAAGCGAAAATCATCGCTCAGCTGGAACACCCCTCCATTGTGCCGGTGTACGATGTGGGAGATGAAAACGGACAGCCCTATTTTGTCATGCGTTATATGAACGGCGGTTCGCTTTCTGAGCGTATCAAAACCAGGGTCATGACTATCGAAGAAGCCGTAAAAATTCTCGGTCATATCGCCCCCGGTTTAGACGAAGCACACAGCAAAGGCATCGTTCACCGCGACCTGAAGCCCAGCAATATCCTGTTTGACTCAAAAGGCATACCCTACATTTCCGACTTTGGCATTGCCAAATTATCGCAGTCGCAGGCAAGCAGTGTGACCGGCAGCGCCATCATCGGAACGCCTGCCTACATGGCGCCCGAACAAGCCGCCGGCGAGGCGGTGGATGGACGGACAGATATCTACGCCCTGGGCATCATCCTCTTTGAAATGCTGACCGGCCGCCAGCCCTATGAAGCCGATACCCCTATGGCGGTGGCAATCAAACATATCACCGAGCCGGTTCCGCACATTCTGGAAGCCAACCCCAGCCTGCCGTCTGAGGTAGATGCCATCATCCAAAAAGCCATGGCGAAACGCAAGGAAGACCGTTTTTCCACCGCCGTAGAACTGGTGGACGCTCTGCGCATGGTTGGCTCCACTGCCGCCACACAGATGCGCACCGTCAAAGTTGCGCCGAAAACGGTCGCTGCCGCAGAAAAGGATGCAGCGCTCCCCGTAAAAAAACCGTTGAACATCTGGCTGATCGTTGTGCCGCTTCTTTTGCTGGGAATGATCGGGGGAGGTTATGCTTTGTTTAGCCGGAGCAGCCGTCCCGTAGAAACCGAGGCGCCGGTTTTCATCCCCACTTTTACCAGCGTTCCCGCCACGCCCGCCTCCCCTTCCTCCTCGCCCGAATCCACTCAGCAAGCGCCGCTTCCCCTGCCTCCCGTTCCCACCGACACGCTGGAGCCTCCCCCAACCCTGACTCCCGAAGCGCCCAAACTGCCTGTCATCGGCGGCGCAGATAAGATTGCCTTTGTCTCGAACAACGAAATCTGGCTGATGAACGTGGACGGCTCGAACCTGGAGCAGGTCACCTTCGACGGCGCGGTAAAGACCGACCTGCAATGGCTGCCGCCCGATTATCGTTATCTGCTTTTCATCAGCGGCAAGATTGTCAAATACTACGACAGCCTGACCGGCGCAGTGGATACACTGGTCAATTTCCCCTCCGAAGTTTCGGTGGACGCCTTCCGCGTATCGCACGACGGAAAACAGGCGATGGTTGCCATGAGCAACAACATCTTTGTTGTGGCGTTCGATATCCCTGCGCTCAAGACCGTCACCAACCGCCGGCAGCTTGCCCAACTGGAAGGCGGCTGCCTGGTGCAACAGGTGCCCAAGACCCTTACCATCGCCCGAGTGCGCGAGGCGCGCTGGTCTTGGGATGACAAACTGGTGGCGTGGCTTTTTACCGGCAACGATGCCATCAACCCCAACCTTCAGGCAGATCAGGTAAGCGTGCTCGATATTTCCGCCTGCAAGCCGGAACTGATAGACTTGAAAGACAACTTCCCCGGCACGCGCTTTGTTCCCTCGGGGTTTCAAGGGCGCGAAATTCCGGACTTTGACTGGGATGGCTTCGAACTGTTTGCTTTCAACACCTCGCGCCGCAACAACGGCTGGGGCGAACTTCACATCTACAACTGGAAAGTTTTCAAAGGCGTGCATTATTCCCCCATCGGTCCATGCTGTTACCGTGACTCACGCTGGAGCCCGGATGGCACTTACATCCTGCTCGCCTTTCAAGACCTTGCCCTCGGCGCCGATGCCAGGACCATGCTCTATTACGTGCCGGTCGGTGAATTAGGAACTGGCGCCAAATTCACCCCCTTGCCTCTGCCGCCAGACTTCTTCAAAAATCCGCGCGAAGCCCCACAGCCTGCCCTGCGCCCTGCAAAACCCTAAAGCGCTCTAACCATCTCCCGCACCAGCGCGGGACCGCCATACACCAGCCCCGTATAAACCTGCACCAGACTCGCCCCCAGGGCGAGTCGTTTTTTTGCATCTTCAGGATTCATGATGCCTCCCACACTGACAATCGGAATCTTCCCTCCCGTCAGCTTCACCACCCGCCTCAACACCGCTTCACTTCGGACCCCAAGCGGGCTCCCGCTCAACCCGCCTGCCTCACGCTGATACTTTGACCTCACCCCCTCGCGTGACAAAGTCGTATTTGTTGCGATAACGCCGTCCATGCCTTTATCAAGAATCACGCCAATTGCATCATCCAGTTCATCGTCGGTTAAATCCGGTGAAATTTTTACAAGGATGGGACGCTTCAAATTCCAGGTGTGACGTTCCAGGGTGATTTGGCTGAGCAGGTTTTCCAATAACTCACGCCCCTGCAAGCGGCGTAATCCTACCGTGTTGGGCGATGAGATGTTGATGGTCAGATAATCTGCCAGCGGCGCAAAGAGGCGCATCAACTGAACGTAGTCGGCGGCGGCTTCTTCGAGAGGCGTTTCCTTGTTCTTTCCGAGATTAACCCCAAGAATAAAATCGTTGCGAGCGGAGCGAAACACTCTGCTGGCAACGAATTCTGCCCCCCTGCTCGGAAACCCCATGCGGTTGATGACGGCTTCATCCTCCACGAGGCGGAAAAGGCGCGGTTTGGGGTTGCCGGGCTGAGGTCGAGGGGTGACCGTGCCGATTTCGATGTGACCGAAGCCCAGCGCGGCGAGTCCGCGAATGGCAAGTCCGTCCTTGTCGTATCCTGCCGCCAGTCCAATGGGATTTTTGAAGGTCAAGCCCAATGCCTGAACAGGTTTGGCAGGCGCTTTGTAAATCTGCTCCAAAAGCCATAAGGCGGGAGGGATGGATTGCAGGCGGCGCAGTGCATGGAGGGTAAGCGCGTGCGCGGTTTCGGATTCGAGACGAAAGAGAAGCGGACGAAAGAATGAATACATTTTCAGAAACGTTTTTGCCCGCTTTTGTTCAAGAAATACTGGATGATTTCCTCTTCGGGGTGCGGTGTGTCCATGAGGGCGAACATCGCCGCCAGTTCGCCGCGGTGATGGGTGTTGTGATTTGGAGGCTGAACAACCATTTGCCACAACGGCAGGGTGAACGTCTCGCCTTTGGGGTTGGTGTAGGTGATTGCGCGTTGAAGCGACTCCGCAGTCTGTTCTACCAGGAAGGCGCGCAGGTTCCTCTCAACATCTACCCAATAGGCGCGGATGGACGCAACGGTCGGGAAGTCACTGGGGTTGAGAAATTCGCCCTTTTCACCGCGCCAGCGCTGCTGCCACATGCGCTCGGAGCTCATCATGTGCACAAGCGTTGCGTGGACGCTGTCCCAGGAGTGCCCCTGCTTGCGGAAGAGCTGTTCTTCGGTGAGCGTTTCAGCCACGGCAAGGTAGCGCTTGTTTGCCCAGTAGTTGTAGTCGTAGAGTTCGGTCAGGTAGTCTTTAAGATCCATAGAAAATCCTTTGTTTACAGGTTCAACGTTTAAACGTTGGAACGTTCCAAAAACTTTCTTGTCTCTTCGATTTTCTCCTTCTCCACTTTCCCTGTCGCTTCCCAATACTCCAGTAGCTGCGTGATCGTCAACACCGCGTGCAGGGAATAGCCCGCCCCCGCCAGCGACTCTTTCGCGCCCGATTGACGATCAATCAGCACAACCACATCTTTCACCACCAGACCCGCGCCCGTCAATTTTTCGATGGCTTCGAATTTGCTTCCGCCTGTGGTGGCGAGATCGTCAATGACGACGACCGTCTCGCCTGCGTGATATTCGCCTTCGATTTCGGCTTTTGTGCCGTAGGTCTTGGTCTCCTTGCGCGGGTAGATCATGGGGTAGTTCCCCGCGAGGGAGATGGCGGTGGCGATGGGAATGGCGGCGTAGGGTAAGCCTGCTATTCTGGAAAATTGGAGCGTAGAGAGTAAGGGCAGGTAGGCTTGGGCAATTTGTGCCAGCAATTTGGGATACGAGATAATCTGCCGCAAATCAATGTAAATGGGAGATTTCAGTCCCGACTTGAGGGTGAATTCGCCGAATTTGATACAGCCAGCGGAGAGGAGTTCATCGGCGAGGGAGGAGAGGGGGGAATTGGAGATTGGAGAATTAGAGAGTAGAGATTGCATGGCTTGATTTTATCCTCTCTGCGTTATCCGTTTCCGAATCTCCAGGATCGAATCTCGTATTTCCGCCGCGGCGCGAGCGGGATTCTCCGCCCGCGAAATGCCGCGCGAGATGGGGATGAGCATTCCTTTGCCGTCTGCACGGAGACCCGCTTTCAGCGCGAGTTCCAACTCTCCGCCCTGCGCGCCGACGCCAGGGGCAAGAAACCACAAGTCGGGCGCGGCGGCGCGGATGTTGGACATGATCTGCGGATGGGTCGCGCCGACGACGAGGCCAACGTTGTTGTTGGCGTTCCAGGATTGCGCGAGTTGGGCGACGTATTTGTAAAGCGGCATGGGGCTGTCCTCTGCGGGCGGCAGGACGAGTAAATTCTGCAAGTCCATCGAACCCGCGTTGCTGGTTTTGCACAGCAGGAACACGCCCTTCTCTGGATTTTGAATGAACGGCTCGATGGAGTCTTTGCCGAGATAGGGACTGAGCGTAATGCAGTCTACGCCCAGAGTCTCAAAGGCGGATTTGGCGTACGCTTCGGCGGTGGAGGCGATGTCACCGCGCTTCGCGTCGAGGATGACGGGAATGCGCGAGCCGAGGCGTTTTGATTCTTCATCAATCGCTTCAATAACCTGCTTGAGCGCGGTCCAGCCTGCGGCGCCGAAGACCTCGAAGAACGCGGCGTTGGGTTTGAATGCCGCAGCGTAGGGCGCGGTCGCTCGGACGAGAGTCAGGCAAAAGTCGAGGGCGGAAGCGGGAGAAGGCTCTTTGAGGTCGGAGAGGTGCGGGTCGAGTCCAACGCATAAGAGGGAGGAACAGTCATCGACTCGTTTTTCCAAAAAATTAAAAAATGTTTCCATGGGTTTCCCGTGTCATGTGTCACGTGTTCCAGTGTCATGTGTTCCAGTGTCATGTGTCACGTATTCCAGTGTCATGTGCTTTTTACGGGAACACGTGACACGGGGCAACGTGACACTTTAGGCTTTGCCCAACACCATCGCCAGCAGCGCCATTCTCACGTACAACCCATATTCCATCTGACGGAAGTACGCAGCGCGGGGGTCGTCGTCGAAGTCCATGCTGATCTCGGTGACGCGCGGCAGCGGGTGCATGACGATCATGTTTTGCTTGGCGGCTTTCATCACTTCGGGGTCAATCACGTACGCACCCTTGACCTTTTCGTAATCGGCGGGGTCTTCGAAGCGTTCCTTCTGGACGCGCGTGACGTACAGCACGTCGGTTTCGGGCAGCACGTTTTCGAGCGTGCTGAACTCGGCTTGCGGAATTCCCTTTGCGCCAACCTCGTCCATCACTTCTTTGGGCATTCGCAAAATTTCGGGCGAAACGTAATTGAGTTTGACCTTGAACAACGACAGCAACCGCGCCAGCGAGTGAACCGTGCGCCCGTATTTCAAGTCGCCGAGCATGGTCACGGTCAGACCATCCACCACGCCCACGCCCAATTCTTCAAAAATGGTGAACAGGTCGAGCAATGCCTGTGTGGGATGTTCGCCCGTGCCGTCGCCCGCGTTGATGACGGGTTTGCGCGCCGCCTTCGCCGCAATTGCCGCCGACCCCGTTTCGGGGTGGCGCAGGACGATCACATCGGCGTAACATTCGAGCGTGCGGACGGTGTCGGTCAGGCTTTCGCCCTTCGTCACCGACGAATACTTCACTTCGTTGATGGGGATGACCGAGCCGCCGAGCCGTTCCATTGCGGCGGTGAACGACGACGACGTGCGCGTGGACGGCTCATAAAAAAGATTCGCCAGAATTTTGCCTTTCAGCAGGTCGAATGTGCCG
>Ga0272446_1005181_pt1 | contig 14610 bp, 11 predicted proteins | sample YNPCB0061_FD_194587 | JGI IMG/M metagenome (GOLD analysis project Ga0272446, IMG submission 194587) | Hot spring microbial mat communities from Yellowstone National Park, WY, United States - YNP-CB-006-1 | ecosystem: Environmental > Aquatic > Thermal springs > Hot (42-90C) > Sediment | place...
ATCGAGCGCAAGCACAGAACTGCCGGCCGCTGAACCACTTAGGACGTTCGCTCCGCGCAGTCTGTGGGGCTCAGCCTGGCGGCGATTGATTCGAGGCTGGAACGGCCGGGTTGGGCTTCTTCTGGTGACGATCATCACACTGATCGCAATTGTCACGCCGATTGTCGATCCCTATGACCCGCGCATCGACAGCGAGCCGGCTCTTTCTCGCAAGCCGCCCTCTCTCGAGCATCCCTTTGGCAACGACTTCATCGGGCGCGACATCTTCCGGCGGGTGATGCACGGGGCGCGCTATTCGCTGGTGGTGGCCCTGTCCACCATCCTGATCGGCACCGTGTTGAGCACCGCCATCGGCATGGTGGCGGGCTATTTCGGCGGATGGGTCGATACGCTGGTTCAGCGTGTGGCCGAACTGATGCAGGCCTTCCCCAGCATTCCCCTGGCGATCGCCATTGTGGCCATCGCCGGGCCGAGCCTGTTCAACACCGTGCTGGCGATCACCATCGTCAGCATCCCCGGCGGCATGCGCGTGGCGCGCGCCATGACGCTTACCTTGCGCACGCGGGACTACGTGGAAGCGGCGCGCGCGCTGGGCGCGTCCAGTTTGCAGATATTATGGCGACACATTCTGCCCAACCTGCTGTCCTACGTCATCGTGGGCGCGACGCTGGGCGTCGGCGGCGTCATCTTGAACGCGGCGGCCCTGGGATTCCTGGGACTCGGCGCGCAACCCCCCACCCCAGAGTGGGGCGTGATGGTGTCAGACGCCGTCAAGTTCATGCGCCAGGCGCCGCATATGATCCTGTTTCCGGGTCTGGCCATCGTGTTCACGGTGCTGGGATTCAACCTGCTCGGTGATGGCCTGCGCGATGCGCTCGATCCATCGCTCAGCGGCACAAGCTGACGCTATCGGTGATCTGACGAGATCGACAATCCGGTGTGCAAAGCGCAGATGCGCTTTATCGTTCTCAGGGCACAAAAACAGTTCAGAGGAGAAGGCACTATGTTTAGCAAGAAGACAGTCGTGACGCGTCGCAAGTTCCTGACTCTGGCGGGCGTGTCAGCGGCAGCCGGCCTGGCTGCTGCCTGCGCGCCAGCCGCCCAACGACCGGCCGCCGCGCCGACCACAGCGCCGGCCGCTCCAGCCGCCGAGCAGACGCTGATCATCGGGCGTGGCGGCGATAGCGTGGCGCTCGACCCGGCCATCGTCACCGACGGCGAATCGGCCCGCGTGTGCACCGCCATCTATGACACCCTGGTCGTCCTCGAAGGCGCCAGCACCAAGCCGGTGCCGTGGCTGGCCGAATCGTGGACCACGGAAGACAGCAAAGTGTGGGACTTCAAGCTGCGCGCCGGCGTCAAATTCCATGATGGTGAGCCGCTGACCGCGCAGGCTGTCAAGTGGAATTTCGACCGCTGGCAAAACCCGGACAACCCCTTCCGCTATCCCAGCCAGAAATACGAATACTGGGACACCGAGCTGTCCACGCTGGTCGATTCGACCGAGGTGCTCGACGATCTGACCTTCCGTATCACACTGAAGGAAGCCACTGTGTTGATCCTGCCCAAGCTGGCGTTGTTCAACTTTGCGATTGCCAGCCCGAAGGCAGTCGAGGCGCAGGGCGAGAGCTACGCCACGCAGGCCGGCACGCCGGTCGGCACCGGCCGCTTCAAATTCGAGAGCTGGGTGCCTAACGACAAGATCACCGTGGTTCGCAATGACGACTGGTGGGGCGGCAAAGTGACATTGCCCTACACCCAGATGCCCAAACTGAACAAGATCATCTGGCGCTCGATTGCCGACAATAACACGCGCTTCGCCGAGTTCCAGGCCGGCACGCTCGACCAGGCTGACATCGCCCAAACCGACCTGGTGACGCTGGAAGGCAATCCCAACTATGTCTTCACCGTCACGCCTTCGCTTGGCGTGGGATACATTGCCTTCAACCAAGCCAAACCACCGTTCGACAAACTGGAGGTGCGCAAAGCCTGGGCGCACGCGGTGAACTGGGATGCATTGATCGAGACGTTCTATGGCAAGTACGCCCAGCGCGCTTCCTGTTTCCAGCCGCCGGCTATCCTGGGTCACAATCCCAACATCAAGGCCTACGAGTACAACCCGGACCTGGCGAAGGAACTTCTGGCCAAGGCCGGCTTGCCAGATGGTTTCGAGACCGACTTCTGGTACATTCCAGTCATTCGCGGCTACTTCCCCGATTCCAAGGCCCTGTCCGAGGCCATGGCGGCCGACCTGGCCAAAGTGGGCATTCGTCTCAACCTCAAGACGGAAGACTGGGGCGCCTATCTGAGCGACCGGAAGGACGGCAAGTTCCCGGTGTGGGCGCTGGGCTGGGGGTCCGACAACGGCGACCCTGATAACTTCATTGGTTACCACTTCCTGTGGAACGATGGCAAGACTCCCAACGTGGAGGACAGCTACAACAACCCCAAACTGCAAGAGCTGCTGCGCAAGGGACAGGTGGTGGCTGATCCGGTGGAGCGGGAGAAGATTTATCAGGAAGCCGAGCAGATCGTCCATGACGATGTGGCGCGCATTCCAGTTGCATGGCCGGCCACAGTTGCGGTTGACCCCGTGTATGTCAAGGGCCGCCAGCAGTGGGTGTTCCGCGATCAGTACGAGAACTTCTACATCGAGAAGTAATCCGCTTGGTGTTTGCAGGCCGGGGGCGCGTCTGGTCGCGCTCCCGGCGTAACGTCCATGGCAACGTACATCATCCGCCGCATCCTGATTGTCATTCCCACCCTGTTCGCCGTGTCGATCCTGTCGTTCGCCTTTGTGCGCCTGATCCCCGGCGACCCGGCCACCGTCATGCTGGGCGAGCGCGCGCGCCCCGCCGACGTGGAGAAGTTCAAAGAACAGATGGGCCTGAACCAGCCCATCTACGTGCAATATATTCGATACATTGAGCAGGTCTTTCAGGGCAACCTCGGCACGTCCATCGTCACGCGCGTGCCGGTCATGGATCAACTGGCCTACCGCCTGCCGGCCACCATCGAAGCCATCTTCTTTGCCCTGCTCATCGGCATCTTCGTCGGCGTGGTCACAGGCATCATTGCGGCCTTGAACCGCAACACGATCATTGACACAACCGCCAATCTGATCGCCCTGACCGGCGTCTCGATCCCGATCTTCTGGCTGGCGCTCATCATGATCTACTTCTTCGCCGTCAACCTGAAGATCGTGCCGCCCGGCGGCCGCATCGCCGCCGACATCACCGTCGATCGCGTCACCGGCTTCTATCTCATCGACACGCTGATGATGGGCCGGCTGGACTACTTCGTCAGCGCCGTCCGGCACATGATCCTGCCGGCGGTCGTGCTCAGCACCACCGTCATGCCGCAAATCATGCGCCTCACCCGCGCCTCGATGCTCGAAGTCTTGCGCGCCGATTACATTCGCACCGCCCGGGCCAAGGGCCTGCGCCAGGGGTCGGTCATTTTCAAGCACACGCTGCGCAACGCCCTCCTGCCCGTCATCACCGTCATCGGTTTACAGATCGGCGGCCTGCTCGGCGGCGCCATCCTCACCGAAAACGCCTTCTCATGGACCGGCATGGGATCGTGGTTCTACGGCGCCATCTCCGCCCGCGACTACCCAGTGCTCCAGACCGCCATCATGTTCAACGCCATCATCTTCGTCGTCATGACCATGCTGGTGGATATCTCCTACGCTTTCATCGACCCGCGCATCCGCTACAAGTGATCGGGGAATTGGGTCATTGGGTCATTGAGTCATTGAGTCATTGGGCCATTGAGTCATTGAGTCATTGGGCCATCGGGCCATTCGACAAATCACTCAATCTCCCAATCACTCAATCTCCCAATCTCCCAATCTCCCAATCACTCAATCACTCAATCTCCCAATCACCCAATGACACAATCTACTCTTCACACCGCCGAACGGTCGTTGCTCGGCGACATCCTGACCTCGGAAACACTCTGGCCATCCCTGCTCGTCCTGTGCGATGACTGCAATGGCCGCTTCGTCGGCAGCGACGATGAGCGGCGCGCCGCCGCCTTCATCCAGCAATCCTTCGAGCAATACGGCTTGTCGAACGCGCACATCGAAGAATTCCCCTTGCACGGCTGGCGACGCGGCCCGGCCAGCCTGACCGTGAACGGACACGAACTGGCCTGCATCGGCCTGCCCGGCACACCACCGTGCGATCTGTCTGCGCCGCTGATCTTCCTCGGCGATGGCGAGCCGGCCGACTTCGAGAAAGCCGGCGAGGCCGCGAACGGCAAGATCGCCCTGGTGCGCGGCAAAGGCTCGCACCGGCTGGAGAAGTACGCCCGCGCCGTCAAGGCCGGCTGTGTCGGCTTTATCTTCTCCGGCGCCGAACCCAACGCGCTGCCCCCCACCGGCAGCCTGGAGTTCGGCGGCAACCCGGCCCCCATCCCCGGCGTCGGCATCGCCTACGAGACCGTGTGCCGGCTCGAGCGCACCGCTGCGCGCGGCGACATGACCGCTCATCTGCGCGTGCAGGCGGAGTTGTTCGACGCCACCGGCCACAATGTGATCGCCGATCTGGTTCCCGCCGGCGTTGAATCGCCGGACTGGCTGATGATGTGCGCGCATTACGACGGCCACGATATCGCCCAGGGCGCGGTCGATAACGCCAGCGGCACGGTGGCCGTGCTGGAAGCCGCCAAAGCGTTGAAGTCAGCCTACGACGCCCTGGCGGGGCAAGGCGCAACGCCCCAGCTCGGCATCCGATTCGCGCTTTGGTCCGGCGAGGAGGTCGGCATGATTGGCTCCAGCCATTACGCTTCCAAACATGCCGCCGAACTGAGTCGCATCAAGCTCGTGTTCAACTGCGACATCGTGGGCAACCCGGGCACTTTATTCCTCGGTGTCAACGGCTACGACACTGATCGCCTGGTGGCCTATTTCCGGGAGTTGGCCGGCGACCATCTGTTCGACATCCAGACCGGCAACAGCATGGTCATCCCCTACTCCGACCACTTCTCGTTTTATCTGAAGGGGGCGCCGGCGCTGATGGCGGCAACGGGCGGCGGCAAGTCGCCGGGGCCGCACACGCATGGCGACACGCTGGACAAGGTGGATGTGCGCGCCATGCGCTCGGCGACTGCCTTTGCCGCACGGGCGCTGTTGCGGCTGGCCTGCGACCCGGCCCCACTGCCGGCGCGCCACGCGACTGCCGAAGAAGTGCAAGAGGTGTTGCGCAAAGCGGGCTACGAAGACCTGTTGAAAGCGCAGGGCCGCTGGAAGTTCTGAACCTGCCTCGCCGGGGCAAGCGGTCGTGACTTGCCCCGGCGTTTATCTTGACATCACTTTCCCCAGGCCTATAATCGCGCGCCAATGACACGGGCACTTCTGGCCGTTCGCACGGCGCGATTCCGCCGCGCCGCGACCGGCTTCGGCACTCGCAAGCGCATTCACAGGAGATATGGCCATGCTTCGAATCGAGACCGGCGGCAGTCCCTACGGCGCGCGCCTGATCACCGATCAACTCTACAAGCAGGGGGAGATGCTGTGCCGCATCGAGAACTACAAGGTGACAGATCAGGCGACCTACCAGACGGTGCAAATCGGGCCGCATAGCCATATCGAAGAACTGGGGGTGCTGGCTTACCTGAATCATTCGTGTCAGCCCAACGTGATCGTGGACACGACCGCGATGGAAGTGCGCGCCGCGCGCGACATTGCGGCCGGCGAAGAGCTGACCTTCTTCTATCCTTCCACGGAATGGGAGATGGACCGGCCGTTCATCTGCCTGTGCGGCGCGGCGCAATGCATCCGCCTGGTGGCCGGCGCGCGCTACCTTTCCATCGACACCCTGTCGCGTTACTTCATCAACCAGCACATCCGCGATATGGCGCTGGCCGCCCTCGATCAGGCAGTGCAGCGCCAGCAGACAACTCACGCAGCCTCCTGACCGGGCAATCCCGCCGGTTGCGCATTTGCTGCGCGAGAAGCGCGATCGAACATACTCGGCTGTCGGCGATCTCCATCGCCATGCGACACACCTGCGCGCTCACATCGGGCCAGGTATTGTGGCATGGGTCAGGCTGACTCGGAGCCAGGCTGGAGGCCGAACGTTGAGGGTATACTCGGCGCAGCTTTACGCTCCCATCACGATGCGATAGCGGCTTCTGACACGAAGAGCCGCGAGGAGTGATCGAATGCCTGGAGATCAGGTTAGTTTCATCGCCAAGCCAACGCCCATCCCCCTGCGCCGCCGTCGGTCGCGCATTGCGATGGCGCTTGGCATGGCAATTGCGGCAGCGATGTGCCTGTCAACGCTCTCGACGCTGCCGGCGCAGGCCCGCGCCAGCGCGGAGGCCAGTCTCGCGCAGACGGCGGCGCCGAGTCTGACCGTGACCATCAACGTGGACAGCGCCTTCGCCTATAGTGCGCCGGCCTGGAACGCGGGCCGGGTTGGACGGCTAATGAAGTGGCAAACAGTCAAGGCGATTGGCCGCAACACCAACGGCGAGTGGCTGCAAATCGACTATGGCAACAGCCTGGTGTGGTTGCATCGCACAACAGTGCGCTTCCCCGGCGACCTGAACGGCGTCGATTCGCCGATTGTGATGGCCCTGCCGGCCACAGAAAGCGCCAGCCGCGTGTCGCCCAGTCGCATTCGTATGACGCCGACAGGCGCGCCGGTGATCTCGGCGCGCGCGCGCCAGATTTACCGGCAGGCGATCGCCGCCGGGCGCGACGCCAACCTCTTCACCGTCGCCGGTGACTGCAATTCCGAGCCGCCGGTCTATCTGGGCCGTTTCGCCGCCGGCGGGTTCGATCTGGCTGCCAACGGCTTCGCCGCGTTGCAGCCGGTCGCCAGAAAGTTCGCCCGCTCCTTCAGCCGCGCCAGTCTGGCTGTTGATGGCGGCCACAACAGCGCGTCGGTTCTGGATCCACTGTTTGCGGACAGCCGGCAATGCGAGGCGAACGAAAGCCCTCTGGCCTGTGAACTGCGCCGCTCCAATGCCAGCATCGTTTTTGTCGGATTGGGCACCGGCGACACCTTCATCTGGCAGGATTTCGAGGCCAACTATCGCCGCATCATCGACACCGCGCTGGCGGCGAACGTATTGCCGGTGCTGGTCACCAAAGCCGACGATCTGGAGGCGACGCAGGGGGGCGCGCCCAGCGGGACGATCAACGCCATCATCCGCCGGCTGGGCGCTGAATATCAGTTGCCGGTGATGGATTTTGGGCTTGCTGCGCGCCGCCTGCCGGACCAGGGTCTGGCCGAGGAAGGCAGAGAAGTGCCCGGCCAGGGTCTGGTGTACGCTGCCGCATCGCGCTTCCATCTGAGCGGCTATGGCATGGACATGCGCATGTTGCTGACGCTCATGACCCTGAACGCCATCGCGCGGTAGCGCCGACTGCATCATTGTGTTGAGGAGGTCCACTTGAACAAACGAATGTCACTGCTATCGGCGCTATTGTGCGCGCTGCTGGCAACCACTGCGCTGCCGGGCGTCACCACCCGGGCGCAGAGTTCGCAGAAAGTTGAATTCGTCGTCACAACTCCCGGCGCGTACCTGCGCGAGTTGCCAACGCTGCTCTCTGCCAACACCTATCCGGTGTTCAAGGACGATCGGTTCGGCGTGATTGGCCGCACCGCCGACAACTTCTGGGTTCAGCTCTCCTATCCGAACGCGATCAGCGGAACCTGGATCATCGCCTCTCTGGGCGCCGTGATCGGCGACTTGAAGGATGTCAAGCCGCTGCCGGCCAACAAGACGCCGGCGCCGGTGGTGTCAGGAAGAGCCGGTCCGATTACGGTGCCCGGCACTCCTGTCATCACGCCCGCCCAAAGAGCCTTATACCGCAAAGCTGTCGCCGCCGGGCGCGACGCAACCATGTTTGCCGTGATCGGCGACTGCAACTCGCAACCCACCGCCTATGTCGGGCGACTGGCCGCCGGCCTGTTTGGATACGAGCAGTATCGCGCCTACCCGGCCACCGTGTCGCGCTTCACGCGCGCCTTTGCGCGGGTGAGCCTGGCCGCGTCGGGCGGATTCAACACCGCCGCCGTGCTCGATCCAACCTGGGCCGACGGCTATTTCTGCAAGGCCGGCGAGTCGCCCCTGGCCTGCGAACTACGCCTGTCCAAAGCCAGCATTGCGCTGATCGAACTGGGCACCGGCGACACGCACATCTGGCAGGAATTCGAGAGCAATTTCCGCGCAGTGGTTGAGGCAACCCTCAAGAGCAATGTCTTGCCGGTGCTCATCACCAAGGCCGATGCGCTGGAGCACGAGCAGGCCGACGCGCCCGAGGATCACATCAACACAGTCATCCGCAAAGTCGGCGCCGAGTACGGCGTGCCGGTGATGGACTTCCATCTCGCGACGCGCAATCTGCCCAACTTCGGCCTGCTGGATGAAGGCAACGCCGACTTCCACCTCGGCCCCGGCGGTTCCTATATCCACCTGCTCCAGACGTTGCAGGTGCTGGATCAGATCTGGCGCTAAGCGCCTGCGCCACAGGTGTCGGACTCCTGGCAGGCAGTCCGACACCTGCCCTCTGTGCTCTGTCCTCTGTGATCTGTGATCTGCGATCTGCCCTGTGTGCTCTGCCCCTCACTGCCCCATCACCTGCCGGCGGATCACATCCAGCGCGCGCAATGCCGTCAGGTTGTACATGTTGTAGCCATAGGACAGATAGCTGCCGGTGAAGTTGGCCGACTGGCCATCCGGCGGTTTGTTGATGTGAAAGCCGTCAGCCTCGAAGCCGCGATTCGGCAGGGTTGAAAGCGCCTGGCGCAGATCGAGCAGCGGCACGCTGTATTCGCGGCTCAGCCGGCGGATAATGTCGTTGATGTAGCCATACGGCGCCTGGCTGTCGGTGGATTCCAGATCGTCGCCCTTGGTGATGCACACCGGGACCACGCCCTGGTCAATCAGATACTCGATGATCTGGCGGTAGCGCGACTCAAAGCCCTGCCAGGTGTGCTGGTCGCCGGTGCCAAGCAGGATGAAAGCCACGCTGGGCCGGTTGACGCGCACTTCGCAGGCGAGGGGCGACTCGCCCGGCCCGCAGCCGCCGGGCGCATTGGCCGGGTCGAGCGCCTTGGTGGTGTTGAACCCGCCGCGCGCTGCGATGCGCTCGCGCGCAAACGACCCCCGGAAAAAGTCAATGGTCTGCTGCAAGTATCCGTATCCACCCAGCGCATAGCCGCCCCAGTCAAACGGCGCGAAGAACGCCATGTTGGCTGTGTTGCTGTCGCCGATCAGCGAAAACACATTGGCGCGATTGCCGCGTGACTGGCCGGCCTGATAGATTTGCAGCGCCCGGCCTGTCAGATTGGATAGATTGGGGTCGTCTGCGACGGGGACGACAGATTGTGGGGCCGGGGCGCTCGACGCTGCCGCGCCGCCGATAAATGGAATCTGCGACAATGCCCCAGCCAGATCGACGTACTGGCGCATCACCCACCCTTCCGTGCCCTGCGGCGTGACCACCTTCAACCAGAAATCATCGGACGTGCGCGCCAGCACCTGCAAGCGAGTCTGGGGCGCCAGCCTGGTAATGATCTCAGCCTCGGTGCTGGGGCTGCGCCGCAAGCGCAGACCGCCGGCGTCGATGCGCACCTGAGCTGAGGGTGGTGCGTCGCCCGGCGCAGCCACCGCCGGCTCGCGGGTGGGCGCAGGCGGCAATACCGCGCCAGGGGCCGGAATGTTGAGCACTGCGCCAGGCGATAACACATCCGGGTTGATCTGCGGATTGGCGGCAATCAGCATGTCGAGGCTGAGGCCAAAACGCACGGCGATGTCCCACAGGGTATCGCCCTCCACCACCGTATATGCCGTAACCGCCGGCGTTGCCGTTGGCGCGTCGGTGGGCGATGGAGACGGCGCCGGTGTGGGCGCGTCCGTGGCTGTTGGCAGCGCCGTGATGTGCAGCGTGACCTGCGGCGTCAGGCTGAATGCCACAGGTTGGCCGCGCGCGCGCGGCGCGGAGAGCGCGATGACAATCACAATGCCGACCAGCGCCACCACCCCGGCTGCCACGCTGACAAGAATGCCGGCCTGCCTGCGCGACCCATTCCCCAACACGGCCTTTCGTTGATTGCCAGAGCGCAAAGCAGGACGGTTAGAATTGAGTTGTTTCGGTCGGCGCATGCGGTTCTGATTGTATCTGACCGGCAGCGCCGCCGAATCAAAACGCGCGAGCGGATCAGCACCCTATCCGGCTCGAGCGCGCTGCGAAAGGAGCAAGCATGAAGAGAACATCAAGGCAGTGGGCAGCCGGCCTGGCGCTAATGGCGGCAGTCGGTCTGGCCGGCTGCCAGTCTGCGCCACAGGTTGCCCCGGCTGTCCCCACGCTGGCGCCACAGCAGAATCAGCCGGCTGGCGGCGTGGCGGGCGATCCCGCCCGCATCATTGAGGATTATCTGAAAGCGCGAGTGGAGGCCAACACCGACGCCATGATCAACCTGTCGTGCGCCGACTGGGAAGCCGACGCCCGCAAAGAATCCAACTCGCTGCGCGGCGTCAAGTCGCGGCTGGAAGAGATGCGTTGCGCCGTGGACAGCGCAACAGACGAAACGGCGCTGGTTGTCTGCACAGGCAGCATCGTCGCCAACTACAACGGCGAAGACCGCCCCTTGCCGCTGGACAAGCGCAAGTTCAAACTAACCGCCGATGGCGGCCAATGGCTGATGTGCGGGTACGAGTGAGGACAGGCGCCCGGGATTGCGTACTGCGTATTGCGTATTGTGTATTTTCTGACTACTGACTACTGACTACTGACTACTGACTACTGCCTCTCCTCATGGCCAAACGACTCTTCAACCGCGAAAACCTGATTGCACTGGCAGTCTGCTTGATGCTGATCGCTATTCTGGTGTTGACCGCCGACAGCGCGCCCCAGTGGATTTATCAGGGCTTCTGAGACTGCTTCACGCCTGCCGTTGCAACCGCCCCGATGAGCCTGGCCCAGATCGTGATCTTTGCCGCCGGCGCGCTGCTTTTTGGCGCGCTGGCTGCGCTGGCCGCGCGCGAGACCACAGGCCGGCTGCGCAGCCTCGCGCGCCGTTTGCGCCCCTGGCTGATGCTGTCGGCCAGCGTCGCGGCGCTGTACTGGCTGCAATCCTCGACGCCCATCCGTCATCTGGACTTTTGGCTGCCGACGGCCACCCTGGGACTGACGGCGCTGGTGTGGGCGGCAACACTCAAGCCTCGCCCGGCAACCAGCGGGCGAGGAGCAGATCAGGCCGCCAGGCCGGCCACACCCGATCCCCGCGCAACAGCCATCACCGCTCTGGTCATCGCCGGCATCACGGCGCTGATCGCCGCCACGCGCTATGTCGATGCGTTGTGCTGCCTGACGCCCTCGCGTCCGCCGGACATTGGCGCCGTGGGCGTGGCGTTGCTGACCGGCGCCGGCCTGTGTGTGACAGTCGCGCGGCTTGCGGCACAGGTCGCAACCAGGCGGGCCTGGCTGGATGCCGCGCTGGTGACACTGCTGATCGCGTTGTTTGCGGCGCTCAAGACCGAACCGTTGACCGCCGGCCTGAGCGCCCTCCTGCGCTCCTTCGCCGGCCAGTCAGTCGGCCAGGCGTCGGCGCTGGATATGCGCTGGCTGGGGTTCTCGTACATTGCGTTCCGGCTGATTCATGTGTTGCGCGACCACGCCACCGGCCGGCTGCCAGCGCTGTCGCTGCGCGAGTTCGTCACGTATGTCGTCTTCTTTCCTGCGTTAACAGCCGGACCCATCGACCGCGCCGAGCGATTCGTAAAAGACCTGCGCGGGTGGGACGCCGGCTCAGACGCCGCGCGCGCCGAGGATGTGGCCGAGGGCCTGCGCTGCATCCTGATCGGCGTGTTCAAGAAATTCGCCGTGGCCGACACACTGGCGTTGATTGCGCTCAACCCCGTCAACGCGGCGCAGGTTCAGTGGGCCGGCTGGGCCTGGGTCCTGCTCTACGCCTATGCCTTCCGGCTGTACCTCGACTTCAGCGGGTACACCGATATTGCCATCGGCCTGGGCCGGCTGTTTGGCGTGCGCCTGCCGGAGAATTTCGACCGGCCCTACCTGCGCCCGAACCTGACCATGTTTTGGAATAGCTGGCACATGACGCTGGCCAACTGGTTCAGGGCATACTGGTTCAATCCGCTGACGCGCTGGCTCAGGACAGCCGGCGGCGCGTCGCTCAGCCCATCGGCCATCATCTTCATCGGCCAGACAACCACAATGGCGCTCATCGGCGTGTGGCATGGCGTGACATGGAATTACGCGCTGTGGGGCGTCTGGCACGCGGCCGGCCTGTTTGCGCACAACCGCTGGACGGCGCTGGCGCGCAGCCGGCAATGGGGCGCGCCGGCGTCGAAGTGGCGCGCCCTGGCGCTCAACGCCTTCAACATCGCGCTAACGTTCCACTTCGTGGCGCTGGGCTGGGTGTGGTTTGTGCTGCCCGATGTGGGACAGGCGCTGGCGCTGTTCGCCCGATTGTTCGGCGGCTGAAGGCGCGATCGAGGATACAAGCATGACAGGCGTTTCAACCTGGCGGATTGCGATCAAGGCAGTGCTGCTGTTTGTTGTTGTCAACGTGATGTTCGCGCTGACCGACCCGCTGCCAACCATCGGCTCGCTGTCGGCCTATAACGCCGTGTTTCCCGGTCGGCCTCGCCTGCCGTACAGCGACTTTCCCGACCGCGCCTATAACCTCAGTCTGCACAACCTGAACGCTATGTTCGCCGCGCACGAGATCGCCGCCGGCCCAAAACCCGCCGGCGAATATCGCGTCCTGCTGATTGGCGACTCGTCAGTGTGGGGCTTTCTGCTCAAGCCGGAAGACACGCTCGCGGCGCAGCTCAATGCCACGCAGCGCATCCTGCCCGATGGCCGTCGCTTGCGCGCCTACAACCTCGGTTATCCCATCATGTCGGTGACGAAGGATCTGCTGTTGCTGCAACATGCCATGCGCTACGAGCCTGACCTGATCGTGTGGCTGGTGACGCTCGAATCGCTGCCGGCCAGCCGGCAACTCCTTCACCCCATCGCGCAAAACAACGCCGGCGCCGTGCGCGCATTGATCGCCGACTATCGCCTGTCGCTCGATCCGTCGGACCCGCGCCTGGTCAATCCCTCTTTTATCGAGCGCACGCTGATCGGCCAGCGGCGCAATCTGGCCGATGTGATTCGCTTGCAGGTGTATGGCGCGCTGTGGGCTGCCACCGGCATCGATCAGGATTACCCGGACTACGAGCCGGCGGCCATCGATCTAGAAGCCGACGACTCGTTCCATGATCTGAAGCCGCCGGTCTTGCGCGCGGAGGATCTGGCGCTGGATGTGTTGCGCGCCGGCCATCAACTCGCCGGCGACATCCCCATACTGATCGTGAACGAACCGATCCTCATCAGCACTGGCCGGAACAGCGACATCCGCTACAACTTCTTCTATCCGCGCTGGGCCTACGATCAGTATCGCGTCATCATGGCCGGGCAGGCGCAGCGCCAGGGCTGGCGCTACCTCGACCTGTGGGACCTGGTTCCGATGAGCGAGTTCACCAACAGCGCCGTGCACCTGACCCCTGGCGGATCAAGGCTGCTGGCCGACACAATCGGAGCGGCGATCCTGAGCGCGCCGCCAGGCCGGCGCTGACGCGCTGCGCTGGCTGCATGTTTTGGGGCTTACCCGCCGGCGGCCATGCGCATCACCACGCCGTGCGCGACCCTGAGCAGCGTCGCCTGTTTCACAAACGCCGCGTCAAAGCGCGCCACGTCGGTGGTGGTGACGATGGTCTGATGGGAATCGCTGATGTGGTCGAGCAGGCAGCGCCGACGGTTGGGGTCCAGTTCAGCCAGAACCTCGTCCAGCAACAACACCGGCTCCTCGCCGATGCACTGGCGCATCCAGTCGGCCTCAGCAAGCTTGAGTGACAACACCGCCGTGCGCTGTTGTCCGCGCGAGCCGTAGTCGCCCAGATCCACCGCGTTGGCCAGAAAGCGCAAATCGTCGCGGTGCGGGCCGGTCAGGGTCGCCCCGCGCGCAATCTCTTCGCGGCGGCGGTCGGCCAGCGCCCGGCGAAAGGCAGCCTCGAGATCGGCGCGGTCGAGGCCGGCCGGTGGTCGGGCCAGATCGAGGCCGATCTGATAGGCGCGCGCCGACGACGCAGGGGCCGCAACGTCAAAGTTGGGCTGATAGACGATCTCAAGATACTCCAGACCATTTGAGAGCTGGCGATGCGCCGGCATGGCCAGTTGCGTCAGCTCGGCCACGGCGCGCCGCCGGCGCAAGGCCACTTCCACGCCAGCCGGCACAAGCTGATCGTCCCACACGCTGAACTCATCGGGATCAACCGGGCGCTCCTGGGCCTGACGCAACAGCGCGTTGCGCTGAGTCAACGCGCGCTCGTATTGATCCAGCGCGCGCACGTAGTCGGCGTCCACCTGCGACAACGCTGCGTCGAGATAGCCACGCCGCAACGCCGGCGCGCCGGACACCAGTTCCACATCGCCGGGCAAAAACAGCACCACGGCAAGCTGGCCCACCAGGTCGATGCCGCGCCGCGCCATGTGATCGACGCGAATCTCTTTCTTCAGGCGATTGCCGTCCGCGCGCTGGATGCCGATCTCCAACACGTGCGGCCCGTCGCGCCGCA
>Ga0272446_1005182_pt1 | contig 14602 bp, 13 predicted proteins | sample YNPCB0061_FD_194587 | JGI IMG/M metagenome (GOLD analysis project Ga0272446, IMG submission 194587) | Hot spring microbial mat communities from Yellowstone National Park, WY, United States - YNP-CB-006-1 | ecosystem: Environmental > Aquatic > Thermal springs > Hot (42-90C) > Sediment | place...
AAATAAAACTTGATTATTGATATCTTATTTAGTGAATTTATTGAACATTGTGCGCAGCACCCTACTCGGTATGTTGTTCTGATTTTGAAAAAACGTACTTCAAAAAAAGAACTTAACATTACTGGGGCGAAGCCCCCGCCCTCGTAGTTCATGCTTTATTCCTTTGAAAAAGAACGTATTACAAGGTAAAACAACGTTTTTTTACCTTGTTTTTCGCGTGAGGGATAGGAGCGAAAAGCCCGCAATGAGCGTAGCGAATGAAGTACAGGCGTGGCATGCCACGTCTCTACCAGCGTATAGCCCGACCCGTAGCGTAGCGAAGGGACACGCCCACATTAAAAGTACTGTTAAAATTTCACTTTAATATACTTCTTAATTCATCTTACTTTCAATTTCTTGAATAATCTCTTCGTATTGCTTTTTCTGTTGAGGGTTTTTACTCATCAAAACACGATAGATGCGGATAGCACGGTCATATTGCTTTTGCATAACGAATATTTTAGCCAAGGTTTCAGAAGCTATGTCCTCATATTCTACATTTTGGCTTTCCGTCTTGTCTTCAATAACGGGAGTTTCTACAATAACATTTGGTTTGCTCATTTTAGGTTGGTTTTGCAGAAACTTATCAATAATACTTTCTTGGAGAGCTTTTTTATCTACATTTGTTTGGGTGTTCTTTGTTTTTTTGGTGCTGCTTTCCATACGCAGCAGTTCGTCTAACCATGACATATAGCCTTCTGCACTGACTTTCGGTTCATCAATTTTAAGGTCTTCGGTCAGTGTCATTTCCTCTTTCTCTGTTTTAGGAGTAACTTGTGCATTTTCTTTTTCCTCTTTTTCAGAACGAACCGCTTTGAGTTCCTGTTCAAACCATTCTTTCATTTTTGGCACGTTCAGGCTGACAGGTTCTTGCTGGATTTCTGTGGTTAAAACGTCATTTATTTCTTCCTTTGTTTTCGGGATTTCAACTTCGTTTGTAATGAGAGTTTGTTCTTCTATGTTTTCCGTTATAATTTCCTGTGCTGTAATAGGTTCTTCCACATGTTCGGCAGTAATGTTTGCCGAATGAGTCGCTGTTTTTTCTGTATAATTACTTTGAAATAAAGCTAAGCGTGCTTTTTCCTGATTTTGTTGTATAGTTTGTTTTAATTTTTCAATTTCCTGCATGGTGTTATTTTGTGCAGAAGTTTCTTCTGTAAAATGAGATAAAATCTCTTCTATCTCGTACACCTCATTTACGATAGGAGTTTCCTGTACAGGAATAGAATGAGTTTTTTCTTCCAGAGTAAGGATTTCTTTAATCAGTTCTTCGTCATTCATATTGAGGGTATATTCTTCGGCATGGGTTTCGTTACTTTCTGACAACCATTCAGGATGTATTACAATCTGTTTTCTGTAATCCGTAGGATTTTCTATAAATTCCTGTAATTTTCTGCGATTAGGGGCATAGATACTCGCTAATTTAAGTGCATTTTTGTAAGCATCATTTTTATTTCCTGACAGCAATTTTGCGTGTTTAAAGTACAACAATGAGTAATACGGGTATTCTTTGATTAAAATTTGAATTTCCTGCAGATTTTCTTCCATAATTCAAAAATAGTAAAAAAGCTCTAACTTCAACTCACGTTTTTTATCTTTTCTTATCCGAATATAGTTCTTCTCATTCTGGAATTAAAAATATTGTATTTTTGCCTTTGATGTCAAATATTCAAATGGTAGACCTTCGCGGTCAGTATCATCATATAAAATCTGAGATAGATAAGGCAGTTTTAGATGTCATAGAAAGCAGTGCTTTTATCAATGGTCCTGCAGTAAAACAATTTGCTGAAAATTTAGCCAAATACCTTAATGTAAAGCACGTTATTCCCTGTGCCAATGGTACTGATGCTTTACAGATTGCGTTAATGGCATTAGGTTTAGAACCTGGTGATGAAGTTATTACACCAAGTTTCTCTTACATTGCGGCTGCAGAAACCATTGCTATTTTACGTTTGAAGCCTGTTTTTATAGAATCTGACCCTGATACCTTCAATCTCAATACAGAAAGTTTGAAAAAAGCGATTACGCCCAAGACCAAAGCCATTATTCCCGTGCATTTATTCGGTCAGGTGTGCGATATGAAGCCCATACTTGAAATCGGTCAGCAGTATGGTATTCCTGTCATTGAAGATACAGCACAGGCAATAGGTGCAGATTACACCTTCCCTGATGGTACAAAAAAGAAGGCTGGAACTATGGGCGATATCGGTACAACTTCATTTTTCCCCTCAAAAAATCTGGGTTGTTATGGTGATGGCGGTGCTATATTTACCAATGATGATACGCTTGCAGAAAAATTGCGTATGATAGCCAATCATGGTTCCAAAGTAAGATACTATCATGAAATTGTAGGTATGAACAGTCGTCTGGACTCCATTCAGGCAGCTATTTTAGATGTCAAATTAAAGTATTTAGACCAGTATATCCAAGCCCGCAGAGATGCCGCAAACCTGTATGATGCCTTGCTGAAAGACGTTGCTGATGTAATTACACCGTATCAGGCGCCATACAGCTATCACGTATTTCATCAATACACCTTGCGGTTGAAAAAACAAAACAACCATGAAGTGCAGAAAAAACTTGCTGAAAAAAATATACCGAGTATGATATATTACCCCGTGGTAGGGCACAAACAAAATATGTTTTCAGGATATCATGATATACATTTACCTGTGGCGGAACAACTTCAGAAAGAGGTTCTTTCTCTGCCTATGCACACAGAACTCACCAAAACAGAAATAGAATACATCATAAACAACTTAAAATCGGCATTATAGGAAAACCCATGTAAGCATACAAAAACAGCAGGACAGTATTAGAAGTCTTACTGTTAGGTCATTTTATTTTTTATGAGGGCGTGTCCCTTCGCTGCGCTTCGGGTCGGTGCATTGCGCACTACGCTATCGCTTCGGTGCTGCGCACACCTGCGAGTGCAGGTTGCTCCATGCCCCTCACGCAAAACGCGTGTGTTCATAAACAACTATACAAAGTAAATATTTTTATGTTATTTTAGTTTTTCACAGCTCTGTCTTTCCAGCTATGACGGTTGTTACCTGTAAAGAATTTGAATATTTTTCCAAACAATGGATTACGTTTTTTTTCCAAAAACTGTAAGCGAGGTTGTAAATCTTCTTTTTTTACGAGCAATTTATTTTTATCAAAAATGGCATCTTTGCGGTTGGAAAAGGTGAAATCATAGTCTTTACTCATAACGATAGCTTCTTCGGGGCAGACTTCTTCACAATAGCCGCAATAAATACAACGAAGCATATTGATTTCAAAAGTAAGCGGATAGCGTTCTTTTTCATCATCTGTTTCGGCGGCTTGCATAGAAATTGCCAAAGGCGGGCAGGAACGCGCACATAATCCGCAGGCTACACATCTTTCTTTATCTTTTTCCATCACTAAGACAGGACGACCTCTGAACTCGTCATTAGGTATCCATTTTTCTTCGGGATACTCTACGGTTACAGAGGGCTTAAACATCATTTTGAAGGTATATGCCATGCCCTTAAACACTTCTATAAAATGTACTTTATGATGCCAAGCTAATTTCCTTTCATCAGGATTACCTTTTTTGATACCCATATTCTTTGAATTTACTTACAAGTATACACAATTTTTTCTATATAAATCCCAACAGATAAAAATAACAAAAAGTGCAATTCCGTTTTCTGCAAAAAATGTGTATATTGTTTATGATTACCACTACACCGTTCATGTACCCATTCTGTCCCTTTATGCACTAGTTTTACTGGTTGGAGTAGAAAATTTTACGTGAGTGAACTTTTCTGGCAGTACCAGATTTTGAGTGATAAAAACATGTTATCAACTTAAACCCAAATACATACATAATCTCCGACCTTTAATTTTTTCTTTTTTCTTGACAAATAAAATTTCGCTCTATTCCACTTTTAGGGTGATGCATCAAGAGATTATCTATAAATGTTTTATTTGGGCGTTCCTGCTGCGCAGTCGGCGTGCTACGGGCTACGCTATCGCTTCGGTGCTGGACGCACCATGCGTGCAAGCACGCATGCCCTCCGCATGCCTAACGCGTGCGTGTGCGTATATGTATGCGCACATATCCGCGTGAGGGATAGTAGCGGAAAGCCCGCAATGAGCGTAGCGAATGAGGACTTGTAGCGTATAGCCCGACCCCGAAGCGCAAGCGCAGGGGACACGCCCACAAAATTTTTGATATAGAACATCAGTTAAAAATTTCTCCCTAAAACTCAATAAGAGCGATTTTTTTATTGTTTTTTCTTTTACTTGTTATATGGCAATTATTGTATAGTTTTGCGCTCCGTTATGGCAACATCAGCAAAATATATTTTCGTAACGGGAGGAGTTACTTCATCATTAGGCAAAGGCATTGTTTCGGCATCATTGGCTAAATTGTTACAGGCAAGAGGATATCAGGTTACGATACAAAAATTTGACCCTTATCTCAACATAGACCCGGGTACTATGAATCCTTATGAACATGGTGAAGTTTTCGTTACAGATGACGGTGCAGAAACCGATTTGGATTTAGGACATTATGAACGCTTTCTGAATATCCGTACTTCTCAGACAAACAATATCACTACGGGACGAATTTACAATAATGTAATCACTCGTGAACGCAACGGAGAGTATAAAGGCAAGACGGTTCAGATTATTCCGCATATTACTGACGAAATCAAACAGTGTGTAAAGAAACTCGGAGAAAGTGGTGAATATCATATTGTGATTACAGAAATAGGAGGTACAGTGGGAGATATTGAGAGTTTACCATTTATAGAAGCTATACGCCAAATGCGCTATGAAATGGGAGGAAATAATGTACTTGTAATCCATCTTACACTTGTACCCTATTTAGCCACATCAGGAGAGTTGAAAACCAAACCTACCCAACATTCCGTAAAAACGCTATTAGAATCAGGAGTACAACCTGATATTTTAGTGTGTAGAGCAGAACATTCCCTTACCAAAGACATAAAAGCCAAAATTGCTTTGTTTTGTAATCTTACCCCCGAAGCCGTAATGGAAAGTATAGATGCAGAAAGCATTTATGATGTTCCACTTTTATTGCGAAAAGAAAATTTAGATACAGTTGTTTTAAGTAAACTGAACTTACCCGCCGCAGGAGAACCTAACTTAAAATCATGGCGAAATTTTCTGACCAAACTTAAAAATCCGCAGGATAAAATTACCATAGCACTTTGTGGTAAATATGTTGAGTTAAAAGATGCTTACAAGTCCATCAGTGAGGCATTGGTGCATGCGGGTGCGCATCAGGAGCTTAAAGTCAATATCCGCTGGATACATTCAGAGGATATTAACGAAACTAACGTAGAACGTATGCTCGCAGATATTCATGGTTTATTGGTTGCTCCCGGTTTTGGACACAGAGGTATAGAAGGAAAAATTATCAGCATTAGGTATGCCCGTGAGCAAAAAATACCTTTTTTTGGTATATGTTTAGGTATGCAGTGTGCTGTTATAGAATTTGCAAGGAACGTATTAGGATTATCCAAAGCCCACAGTCTTGAATTTGATGCAGAAAGCCCAAACCCTGTGATTAACCTTATGGAAGACCAGAAAAAAGTAACTCAATTAGGAGGTACTATGCGTTTGGGTGCGTATCCTTGTACACTTAAAAAAGACACCATTGCTTTTGAAGCCTATAAAAAAGTAAATATCAAAGAACGCCATAGACACAGATATGAATTTAACAATGACTACCTCAAAATGTATGAAGAAGTAGGTTTTATAGCTTCAGGTATCAATGAAGAAAATAATCTTGTAGAAATTGTAGAGTATAAACATCACCCGTTTTTTATTGGAGCGCAGTTTCACCCTGAACTCAAAAGTACTGTAGAAAAACCACACCCCTTGTTTATGGCTTTTGTACAGGCATGCTATCAGTTTAAACAAAACCAACATAAAAAAAACAATGAATAATTTTTCTCTCTTCACTTCAATAACCGCATTATGAGTATTGTACAGAGTTTAACCCATACCGCAGAATATATATCTTCACAAAAAAAAGAAGATTTGGAACGGGCTGTGTATTGTAGTTATAATGAAAACGGTTGGTTTGTGCCTCAAAACTGTTATCAGGCATGGAATAATTGTATGAATTGGCTTACAAAACCAGTATTAGAAAATTTTATGTCAAAGTATACCCCTGTTACTTCACCTCAAAAAATCGGCATTGTTGCGGCGGGGAATATCCCAATGGTAGGTTTTCATGATGTTTTAATGGTTATTTTGAGTGGAAACCATGCTGTAGTAAAACTATCCCATCAGGATAAATATCTTATTCCATTTTTTGTAAAAACATGGCAGAATTTATACCCTCAATATCAAAATACGGTTGTTTTTGTAGAAGATTTTAAGGGTATTAAATTAAATAAAGTCATTGCCACAGGCAGTAATAATACAGCACGATATTTTGAGTATTATTTTCGTGATATTCCTGCTTTGATACGCAAAAATAGATTTTCTGTGGCTATATTGCAAGGAAACGAAACTAATGAAGTATTAGAAAAATTAGCGTTTGACTGTTTTGATTATTTTGGTCTTGGGTGCAGAAATGTATCGCATATTTTTTTACCCCAAGGATATGAACCTGTACAGTTGTGTCCTGTATTAGAACGTTATCCTCACAATAAAGACCACGACAAGTGGTTAAATAACTATACCTATCATAAAGCCATTCTGCTCATGAATTTAGACTACAATTTTTTTGATGGTGGATTTTTTATATTGCGTGAAATGTCTCCTCGTACCAATCCTCCTTCCATGATAGGATATTCTTTTTATACAAGTATGGACGATTTACAAAATCAACTTTCCGCTCTAAAAGACGAAATTCAGATTGTTCTGCAAGCGAATGATTTTGGTACTGCACAATATCCATCTATTTCAGATTTTGCGGATAATGTAAATACAATGGAGTTTTTGTTAGGCTAATATTTTTTGATGGGCGTGTCCCCTGCGCTTCGCTTCGGGGGTCAGGCTATACGCTGGCAGAGACGTGGCATGCCACGCCTGTACTTCATTCGCTACGCTCATTGCGGGCTTTTCGCTACTATCCCTCACGCAAAAAACAAGGTAAAATAGTGCTTTTAGTGTATTAGAAGTGGTATGGTTTTTAGATAATGAACGAATAAATGCGAGGGCGGGGCGAAGCCCCGCCCTCGCAAAAACTCATTTTTTCAATTGCGTTAGGCATGCGAAGGGTTTGCGTAGCAAAGTGCGCAGCACCGAAGCGATAGCGTAGCCCGTAGCACGCCGACTGCGCCGCGCAGCAAGCAGGAACGCCCAAAAGTATTATAGAACAAGACGAGTATTTACGTTAAAACAGGAAGGTTTTTTGATGAAGATAAAATAAGATGTCGTATTTTTTACATATTGAGCATTATACTTTTGTAAATTGTCAGAATTAGAACTATTTTTGCCATACTTTTGTATTATTTATATACATTCTAAACAAGTATGGAACTATATACCGAATATACCCCTAACCCTGATACCATGAAATTTGTGCTGACCAAAGTTATCATGCCTTTGGGAACAGCAGAATTTACAGATTTTGATAGTGCTAAACGTTCAGGATTAGCTACAGAATTATTTGCTATGAACTTTGTGAACCGCGTGTTTTTTGGGGCAAACTTTGTAACGATAACTAAAAGACCTGAATTTGAATGGGACGCTATTATTCCACATATTGGAGAAGTGATTTTGAAATATGTTCAATCAGGAAAAGCAGTGATAGAAGAAACTGAAAAAACAGAAGATTCCGAAACAGACCCTGTTATCAAAAAAATCAAAGAACTGATTGAAACGCATATCCGTCCTGCCGTAGCTATGGACGGAGGAGACGTAATCTTTAAAGATTTCAAAGATGGGGTAGTACATTTGCAAATGCAGGGTTCTTGCCATGGTTGCCCTTCCTCAGCACTTACGCTTAAAGCGGGTATTGAAGGGCTTTTAACCCGAATGATACCCGAAGTGAAAGAAGTAGTTCAGGTGTAGTGAATTTTTTATCATTGATTTTCAATGTGTTATGTAGCAGAGTTAAAATTAACTTTACTTTGGTACTTTTTTTTATTAACTTTGAGTTTAATATTACATAATAAACAAGTAAGTTATGAAACGTTTAGCAGTCATTTTATACGCTCTATTAGTTTTTGCAATTTCTGGTATAGCACAAGAAGTTTCTTTTGAAGAAAAGAAAAAGATTGCCCAAGAGTATGGGTATACAAAAGATAATAAAGACAACATAGAAGCTATTTATATAATCCACTTACTTAAACAAAACCCCTTAATGTCTGAAAATGACAGCCGGGAACTGAAATTAAAACTTTTTGCATGGATTCAGGACACAGAAGATGTAATGGTATATTATGACTCTCCCGAAGCCAAAGAAATAGAAATCTCTAATTTCCCCTATAAAAAAAACCTTCTACAGCAATATATTAACGGTTGTTCTATATTTGACCTTCTAAACCCTGACAAGATGAAAGATGCGAAAGCAGATATACCTATGGGCATGAAATTCGTTTGTGAAGCGTATGAAAAAATAGTTACCACTACCAATACTCCTTCACACTATTACTATGAAGCGCAGTGTGAAAAGTATTTGGGTAGAAGAACTGCCAAAGGAATTGCGGAAGCCAATAGTAAAAATGCAAAAAATAATAATAAATAAGCTACTAACAACTACTTACCTCTCCCCTGATATTTGCTTTCAATAACTTTTTAATTTCTGTTGTATCAGTGTATTTTCCCGTTAAGTACATAAGCTTGGCTAATGCTGCTTCGGGTGTACTATCCAAGCCCGAAATAGCCCCTGCTTCTAATAAAGGCAAACTGGTTTCATACTTGCCCAAATGCACACTTCCACTGATACATTGGGTAAGTACATATAAAACAACACCTCTTGTTGTATGTTTTTGTAATACTTTTTTGTAGGGTTCAAAATTCATCATATTACCCATGCCAAATACCTGAATAATGTAGGCTTTAACATCAGGGTTTTGTAAAATGTAATCCAATTGTTGTGCAGACATATTCGGGAAAACGTTTATCCAACCCACGTCGGTATCAAAGTCTGTAAAAATGGAAACTGTATTTTTGGGTTCAGTAGTATAAAAGTTGTTTTTGTATTGCAAAGTAACTCCTACTTCTACCAAAGGTTCATAATTGGGGGACTCAAACGCATTGAATTTTTCTGTATGTAACTTTCTTGACCTGTTTCCTCTCAAAAGCGTATTTCCAAAATAAATACATACTTCACTGAGGTTAGGTAATCCTTTTTTGTACGCGCAGGCGAGTTCTACTGCTGTAATAAAATTCTCCCGTGCATCAGTACGCAGAATATTCATTGGCAGTTGAGAACCCGTAAGGATAACAGGTTTGCTTAAATCTTCGAGCATAAAAGAAAGTGCAGACGCTGTATATGCCATAGTATCTGTGCCATGTAGTATAACAAAGCCATCAAATTCTGCAAATCTTTCTTGAATAATTTTTGCAAAAACAGCCCATTGTTCAAGTTGAATGTTAGAAGAATCTAATGCGGGGGCGCATGCCACGCAAAAATCCAATTCACAATCCAAACGTTGTAATTCAGGAATTTGGGTAAGAATAGTGCCAAGATTATAAGGAACAAGGGTATTATCCGCATTTTTTACCATGCCAATAGTTCCCCCAGTGTAGATAATTAAAACTTTACCACTCATGGTATTTCTTGCAATAATTGAACCGTGTGGCGAATATACGCAGGTTTCGGTACTTGGTCATTACTGTATTCAATCATTTTTGTTTCTTTGGCTATTCTCCCTATATTTTTAACATAAATAACTTGTGAATAGTCCAATCCTGCGATATTATCTTTGTTGGATTCTAACACGCGCATACCTGTGTATGCACCCGCAGGCGTGTACACTAAAGTATCCAAAGTTGTAATACGATACATTTTTCTGCCCAGAATATTGTAAGCATTTCCGTTCCAAGTAGCGTCAGGAGTAAAAGGTGTTTTAAGGATTACATATTTAATATTTTCCTGAGTGCGTTCTACGGTATTATTGTCTATATAATCATAGCCTACCCGCATGCTGTCAAAGGAAGCATAAAAAGTGCTTGCAGTATGCCCTGTGGGACTGTCTATAAAAATATATTCATTTTCAAATCTTCTTACAGGTCTGTTTTGAGCATCAGTTTGTGTTTCTTTGAAGGTTTCAATGAGATAGTATCTGAATACAGTTAATACAGCAGGGGCATATCCTTCAGTTATGCTGTCTACGACATAGTATTTGTAGGTTTTGTTTTCTGCAACAGGATAATAGGCTTGAGCAGGTATTAAGCCAGGGTTATCCAACTTCTTTCTGCAACTTAAAACCAAAGTTGAGAAAAGTACAAGAAACGCAAGTATGGTATTAAAGCGGATTTTAGACATACTTAATTTTACCAGTCGGACATGTTTGCGTGCATTGTAGGAGAATAAATCACAAAGTAAGAACGAATAGTATTGTTGGTGCGCACAAATTCATCTGTAAATATAGATTTGTCTTTCCATTCGTTTTTATAGTATTCTATATAATTGCCATTTTTGCCCTGAAATGTATATCTGGTTTGGGTATATAATTTAGAACCTGTATATACATTGTCTTTTCTTATCTCTACTCCGTATGTAGCTTGTAAATACCCCAATATTGCTTCAGCATCTCCTTCTTTATCTTCCCTGATAGTTACTTTTACTTTTACAAGTTTGTTGTCTTTGTAGAAATACAGTGTATTATGAAGTCTTACACCATTTATGCTTTTAGGGTCTTTTCTATCTTCATAACCGTCATAATCAGAAACTCCGTCATTTTCCGTTTCTGAATATTCTCTGTTGGGTAACATAGAAACCGCACTACCCCATACTTTACCCCTGAACGCTTCTTGCGCATGTATAGTAAGCATAAAAAAACATTGTATTAAAAGGATATACCACAGTTTCATGCCACAAAGATACAAAAAATAAACATATATAGCAAGGCATTAGATAAAAAACATTGGTGTAAAAAATACAACCCTTTATACCATATTAAATCATTTTTCATCACAAGATAGATAAGTTTTGTGCCATTATGACAGCCTTTTATGACGTGAAAAAATATTCTGTTTGTATCACAATTGTTTACAAAATTGTATTAAAAATAGCGATAATCCTTATTCCTTTTTTTTATACTTTTGTTATCCTTTATCCAACTATGAAACTACAAAGGAGAACCTTTTTGAAGCAAATTTTTATGGCAGGCACTGCTATTGCGGCAACAGGCAGTAATATTTTACCCAGTTTTGCCAAGAGTAAAACTATAAAAATTACTATACTGCATACCAATGACGTACATTCCCGTATAGAACCTTTTCCTATGGACGGTTCTAAAGCACAAGGATTAGGTGGTTTTGCCCGCAGAGCAACGCTTGTCAAGCAAATCCGTGCAACAAATCCGAATGTGCTGTTGTTAGATTCAGGAGATATTATACAAGGAACACCCTATTTTAATTTTTATGGTGGAGAATTGGAAATTAAACTGATGAATAAATTAGGGTATGATGCGTGTACTATTGGCAATCATGACTTTGACGGCGGTATTGAAGGTTTGGATAAAATGATTAAAATGGCAAATTTTCCTTTCCTGTGCGCAAACTATGATTTTCAACATAATATTATAAACGGAAAAGTAAAGCCCTATAAAGTCTTTGTAAAACAAGGGGTAAGAATAGGCGTTTTTGGACTGGGTATTCAATTGGACGGGCTGGTAGCCGATAAAATGTATGCAAAAACCATTTACCTTGACCCTATTAAAAAAGCAAACGAAACTGCAAAAATATTGCGTGAAAAAGAAAAATGCAGTCTGGTAATCTGTTTGTCACACTTGGGTAATTTTCCACGTATAGATAATGAAATATGCGACCCTTATTTAGCAAAACATACTAATAATATAGATTTGATTATTGGGGCGCACACACATACTTTTATGGATAAACCTGCGATTTATAAAAATGCAAACGGAGATGAAGTATTGGTATTTCAGGTTGGTTGGGCAGGTATAAATCTGGGTAGGGTAGATTTTGAAATGGATAGTATGGGTAAAAAACAATCTCATACCGCTTGCGCGCTCCAAATTAATGACACCATCGCAGAAACGCAGATATAACCTGAACTATTTTTTTTATTTCATTACTATTTTTTTTATTTTTGTCTTTTAACAAACTAAACTATAAACTATGACCTCAAACATCATGGAAAAAGATATTTCACTTAATAATGTACATGAAACATGGAATGCCTGTCTGAAAATCATCAAAGACAAAGTTACAGAAAAGGGATTCAGCACATGGTTTCTTCCCATTATACCTTTGGGGTTAGAAAATGATGTTCTTCGTTTACTTATTCCCAATCAGGCTTGTTATGAGCAGTTGGAAGGTCATTATGTAGATGTTCTGGCAGAAGCTTTGATTACCATTATTGGCGAAAATGCAAAGTTGGAATATCAAATCAATCAAAAAAGCAACACTGAAGTTTTCCCTGTAAAACAAGAACCTATTAAACCTTTTATAAAACAAACTTTTGACAGCAATCTTAATGAGGAGTATACTTTTGATAATTTTGTAGAAGGAGATTGCAACCGTATGAGCAAAGCCGCTGCTATGTCTATTGCAGACCGCCCAGGCATTATGTACAATCCTTTACTTGTTTTTGGTGATGTAGGGCTGGGTAAAACGCACTTGGTTCAGGCAATTGGTAATTACGTCAAAACAAAATACCCCGAAAAAAATGTCTATTATATTTCTTCTGAAAAATTTATAGGTCAATTTGTTGATGCTATACGGGAAAATGCAGTACAGAACTTCAATAAATTCTACCAGCAAATAGATGTACTAATTGTAGATGATGTACAGTTTTTTAGTGGCAAGGAAAAAACCCAAGAAAACTTTTTTCATATTTTCAATAACCTGCATATCAATAAAAAAGCTATTATTCTCACCTCAGACTGTCCTCCAAAAGATTTGAAAGGATTGGAAGAACGTTTGGTTTCCCGATTCAGTTCAGGATTAACCGTAGATGTTCAATTGCCCGATTACGAAACGCGATTAGCTATTTTAGAACGTAAAATTGCAGTAGGAAATGATGTAGTTCCCAATGAGGTGTTGCAATATATTGCCCAAAGTGTAACGACCAATATTCGTGAACTAGAGGGCTGTTTGGTTTCATTATTAGCACGCAGTTCACTGGAAAAGCGTACTATTGACATAGCATTAGCAAAAGAAGTGCTTACCAACGTGATGCGCAACAAACCTAAAGAAGCCAGCATAGAAACCATACAAATTGTGGTAGCACAGCACTTTGATTTAAGTGTAGACGATTTGAATGGTTCGTCCCGTAAAAAAGATATTGCTATGGCAAGACAGGTAGCTATGTATCTGTGTAAAAAACTAACCCAAAACTCCTATAAAATTATTGGGAATAAATTTGGCAACCGCGACCACAGTACAGTAGTACATGCCTATCAGACCATTGAAAACATGTTAAAAAATGATAAAAAACTAAAAGAAACCCTCAGCCTGATAGAAATTCAAATCGGGCAAAAATGAGCATGAGAAAATCAGCACAGTTTGTTTCTTTCGTTACGTTACCTCTCTGGATACCGTTATTCATAAGTTTTAGTTTCAGGCATACCTCTGCTGTGCTATGGGCATCAGCATCTTGTTTTGTATTGCTTGCATTGATTTTTTTCTATAAAAATATAGGTTTGCTGACCTCTCTGCACATGCCAACCCGTGCAGAAAGACTACTCCCTTTGGCTACAAGTATTGTTATGTATATACTATTTGCTGTTTTGTGCTACTTTTATGCAAAAAATATGTTTCCCGTGTATATTTTAGCTTTTTTTACTGTTCTGGGGTTATATGTGGTTAATTTGTGGGATAAAGTAAGTATTCATGTAGCAGGTATAACCGCAGGCGTATTGTGGTTTATGCAATTTTATGTTTGGAATGTTTTTACAATATGTATTGGACTATTGCTTGTATTATGCGTAGTATGGGCAAGATTATATCTCAAAGCCCATACCGTAAAACAAATTGTTGCAGGTTTTGTAACAGGAGTAATAAGCTATGGGATTAGTTTGCTAATTCCTGTAAATCTTTGACTATTGCAACAGCATCACTGCTTGATAATACCATTAAGTTGAATGGATAAAATTACATAACTTCTGTTATGTAAAGTTATTTTTTTGGGCGTTCCTGCTTGCTGCGCGGCGCAGTCGGCGTGCTACGGGCTACGCTATCGCTTCGGTGCTATCGCACTTGCTACGCAACCCTCCGCATGCCTAACGCAGACGCACAGCACGCACAAAACAGCCTACCTAATGAATAATTGACAAAAAATCCTATTTTTGTATCAATGATTTCCAGATACATCAATATCTTAACCGATTTTGGTTTCAAACGCATCTTTGCTGATGAAAAAAACAAAGATTTACTCATAGATTTTTTGAACTCCATTTTATCGTTTCAG
>Ga0272446_1005183_pt1 | contig 14601 bp, 13 predicted proteins | sample YNPCB0061_FD_194587 | JGI IMG/M metagenome (GOLD analysis project Ga0272446, IMG submission 194587) | Hot spring microbial mat communities from Yellowstone National Park, WY, United States - YNP-CB-006-1 | ecosystem: Environmental > Aquatic > Thermal springs > Hot (42-90C) > Sediment | place...
GACGTGAGCATCGTTCACTGGTTCCGGCGCGACCTGCGCCTGCAAGACAACACCGCCCTCAGCGCCGCCGCCCGCGACAGCGGCGGCGCCGTCATTCCCACCTTCGTCCTGGATGACCAGCTCCTGCGCGGGGCAGATGTGGCGCCGGCCCGCATCCAGTTCATGCTCGACTGTCTGCGCGATCTGGACGACAGCCTGCGCCGGCAAGGCTCGCGGCTGATTGTTCTGCGCGGCAACCCGGCCGCAGAGCTTGCGCGTCTGGCGCAGATGGCCAGCGCCGGGGCGGTGTACTTCAACCGCGATTACACGCCGGCTGCCTTGCGGCGCGACCGGCGCGTGACTCAGGCGCTGCAAGAGGCCGGCCTGCGCGCAGAGAGCTTCAAGGATTCTGTGATCTTCGAGCACTCCGAGGTGCTGACCGGCAACGGCGGGCCTTACACCGTCTTCACCCCGTACAAGCGCGCATGGCTGAACCGTCTCAGCGCCGGCGGTCAGGCCGACGCGCAGCCCCTGGGCGCGCCGGCGCTTGCGCCCGTGCCCGATTCCCTGGCGACGATCGGCCTGCCGACCCTGCCCGGCGCGGCTGAGCTGGGCTTCCACGTAACCGAGCGCCTGCCGGCTGGCGGCGAATCAGAGGCGCTGCGCCGGCTGACGCACTTCAAAGACAGCGGCGCACTGCAGGCCTATTCGGCGCAGCGCGACTTCCTGGCCATCGAGGGCACATCGCGCCTGTCGCCCTACCTGCGCTTTGGCGCAGTCTCGCCACGCCAGTGTTTCACCGTTGCCATATCCACCTTGCAGCGCGACTTCCCGGCCAAACATAGCTTCTCGCCGGCCGCCAGCGACGTTAAAAAAGAGGGGGCCGACGCCTGGATCAGCGAGTTGATCTGGCGCGAGTTCTACGCGCAAATCCTGTATCACTTCCCCCACGCCGATCGAGCGAGTTACCGGCGTGAATACGAGCAGTTGGAATGGGGCAGCGGCGATGCGGCTCTAGACGCGGACCGCTTCGCCGCATGGTGTGACGGCCGCACCGGCTATCCTATCGTGGACGCAGCCATGCGGCAGTTGAACCAGACCGGCTGGATGCACAACCGCGCGCGGATGATCGTCGCTTCTTTTTTGACGAAGGATTTGCTGCTGGATTGGCGGCTGGGCGAGCGGTACTTCATGCAACGCCTGGTGGATGGTGATCCGGCCTCGAACAACGGCGGGTGGCAATGGGCAGCCGGCACCGGCACTGACGCGCAGCCCTACTTCCGCGTCTTCAATCCGCGTCTGCAAAGCGAGCGATTCGACCCCGATGGCGCGTACATCCGCCGGTGGCTGCCCGAACTGGCTCACGTGTCGCTGGAATATCTGCATGCGCCGCACACTATGCCGCCGCTTGTTCAGGCGCAGGCCGGGTGCATCATTGACCAGGACTATCCGGCGCCCATCGTCGATCACGCCGCGCAGAAAGAAGAGTCCATCCGCCGCTTCAGCCGCATTGCCAGGAAGGGCGGTGGGTAAGGTTGATAAGGTGGGTAAGGTTGATAAGGTGGGTAAGGTTCACGAGCCGTTGACTCCTGACTCCTGGCTTCTGACTCCTGACTCCTGACTCCTGTATTCTGTGCTCTCAGTCATGTCCTACTCCTCCATTCGCTGGCTCTACTGGTTGACCTTTGCGGTCTGCATCGCGCTCATCGTGGCGCTGAATCTGCCGTGGCCCGGCCTGCCGCCGGCCAACCCCGGCGCGCTGCTCAACGACGCATGGTTCCTGTGGGGCTTCAACTACTTCGGTTTGCTGATCATGCCGATGGCTGCGTTGATGATCGACGATGGGCGGCGACGCGGAATGAAGTGGCCGCTGTACGTCATTCCCTACTTCGCCATTGGCATCATCCCGCTGAGTGTGTTTCTGGCGCGCCGGCCCGCTATCGAAACCCAACAGCGCCCCACCCCGCGCCTGCTGGAACAACGCTGGGTGTGGGTATTGTTGGCCCTGGGCGTTGTCGTCATCTCGATCATCTTTCTGCCGCGTGGATCGGCGGCCCAGCTCACTGAGACGATGCTGCAGAACCCCGGCCTGTCGTTCATGTGGCTGGACATTGCGCTGAATCATCTGGCGGCGTTGCCGCTGGCGCAGGCTGATATGCAGCGGCGCGGCGCTGAGGGTCAAACACTCTGGCTGGCCGCCATCGCGCTCAGCGGGCCGATCGGTTTGTGCCTGTGGATGGCGCTGCGCCCACCAGCAAGTCGAGTATCATGATCAACCTGCGTTTTGTGTGTTGCGTGTTGCATATTGCGTACTACGTATCGCTCTTCTGACTACTGACTACTGACTGCTGACTACTGACTGCCGATTTTGGAGGAATGATCCATGGAACCAAGACTGCCAACTGCTTTGGATGACTTTCTGTTCGATTTGCGCGGTTACCTGATTTTGAAAAATGCCGTGGCGCCAGAATTGGTGGATCGGCTCAACCAGGCCATCGACGGCATCCCGCCGCTCGAATACGGCGAGTGGTATGGCAACGCGCAGCGGCGCGATTACACAAAAGACACCGGGTTCGAGTTGCACAACTGCGTCGAGCTGGGCGGGCCGTTTGAAGAGCTGATCGATCACCCAGGCTGGATCAACCTGGTGCGCCACTATTGCGGTGAGGAGCGCTCCTACGTCGAGGGTCTATTCATTGATGAGTGCATCCTGTCCGTGCGGCGCAGCGGCGGACATCATCCGGTGCACTCCGGCGGCTATCAGGGCGCCCTGCGCGGGGCGTATCACTACGCTAACGGTGTTTTTCGCTGCGGGCAGTGCAACATCATTCTGGCATTGACCGATATCGGGCCGGGAGACGGCGCCACAATGGTCATTCCCGGCAGCCACAAGTCTAACTTCCCCCACCCTCTGGCCGGCGACTACGCGCGCGGAGATCGCATGGACACTCTGGAAGGCGCTATAGAAGTGCACTTGAACAAAGGCGACGCCCTGCTATTTGTGGATGGGATCATGCACGGCGGCAGCAGTCGCACAAATCCGGGGGAGCGCCGGGTGGTGATCTTTCGCTATGGACCGAGCTGGGGCGCTACACGCTTTGGCTACGAATACTCACAGGCATTGCTCGACCGGTTGACGCCGGCGCGGCGACAAATCTTGCAGCCCATCAGGCCGCTCCGCCCACCGATGAAGCCCTGATCTGCAACGCAGCGCCGGGGCCGGGATGCGCTGGATGCAAGTAGACAGTCACCCTCTTACTAGCGTCGAGACTGCACTTTGATCTCAACACCGGTATTGTGCGAGTCGCCGGCGTAAGGGAAAAGACTGAGCATAACAAACAGCGACGTAAAAACCAGCAACACAGCAATGATGATAAATACGGACATGACCTCTTGACTCCCGGCTCTGGCAAACGCTGTGCTCAGCACAGACCGATGCGAACGCGCCTTTGATGTATTAGTCGTAACACACACGAATCGTTGCACGTCTCCAGATATTCATCTCATAATCCGGACATAAAAATGTTCCAAAAAGACTGGCTGGCGCGTCAGCTAGAGGCGCTGGCGACACTCTCGGCGCAGATTCTGTTGTTGCGGCAGAAGGGAGATAACAAGACCGCACAGGACTTGATCGATGCGGCCTATGGCGAGATGCTTGGCTTTGATCCACGTTTGGTGGGGCTGCTGCCGACGGATTTTCTGATCAACAAGGTGCGGACGGGTGACCGGATCGACGGACACCGCGCGTTGGTTTTGGCCGCGCTATTGCGCGAGCACGCCGGCCTCGCTCAGGCCAGCAGCGATTCAGCCTCGCCGGACGACAGCGGCGAACAGGCTCTATTGCAGAGATCGCTGTCTGTATTTCTGGCGTGCGCAGAGGACGGCACATTGCCGCCGGAGCATGGGCAGTGGTACGACCCTCATCAGGCGCTCGACGCGCTCACACCCGATGCGCTCGCCCCTGAGCTGAAATACAGGCTGTTTCACTACTTTGAGGACGCCGGCCAGTACGCCGAAGCCGAAAATGTGTTGTTCGATCTGATCGAATCAAGCCCCGCGCCACAGGCGATCATCGCCGAAGGCGTCTCGTTTTACGAATGGTTGCTGGAACAGGACGACGCAGATCTGATCGCCGGCAATCTGCCGCGCGATGAAGTCGATGAAAGCCTGGCGCGCCTGCTGGCCATGCAGAGCCAGACCGCTGCCTGATTCCCGGCGCGCCCCCGCCGAAGGCAGCCGGCGCCATGTAGAATTGCCGGCACACACCATGAACACATTCAACCGGGCCTTCACGCTCGCCGGTCTGATTCTGCTGACCATTTTCGGCGCGGCCACTCTCGTTGCGCCGGCCATAATGTTGAACTTCATCGATGGCGCCGCGGCGTTCTTCCACACCTCGGTCTTCGGCGGCATGACCGACTTTGCCCGCGTCCTTGTCCGCATCCTGGCGGCTGTGATCTTCGTCGCCATCTTGCTGGCGCTTGTGTGGCTGGAGATTCGCGGCCCGGCGTCGCGCATAATCGAATTGACTGGCCCCACCGGCGAGCGCATCCGACTCAACGCCCGCCACCTCGAAGAACATATTTGCCAATGTGTCGATGCGCTCACGGATGTGTTGCGCGTCAAGACGCGCGTCACGGCCCGCAACAGGGGTGTTGTAGCCTGGCTGAATGTGGAAACGACTGCCAATATAGACCTGGTTAAAAAGCGCGAGGAAGTGACCGCGCTTGTGCAGCACATCATCCAGGAACAATACGGCGTCAGGCTGTTCAACAAACCACAGGTGACTGTCAAAGCCGCCAGGCCGGTCAGCAACGCGCCCAGCGCGATGACAATAACAATCTCCCCAACCGCTAGACAGGCGAAAAGCGATACCGGCAACGCGACGATCTCCAACAACAGCTCTGCATGAACGTGAACGAATCTCTTTCCTTAAACTCCGAAGGCCCACAGGCCATTTCACTGCCGGCGCTGGTGGAGAGCATCCTCTATGCTGCCGCAGAGCCGGCGTCGATCAGCAGTCTGGCCTCGGCGCTTGAGGTCAGCATCGCAGACATTGAATCCGCCCTGGCCGATCTGGCCGGCCAGTGCGCCGGGCGCGGGGTGCGATTGCAACGGCACGGCAATCAGGCGCAACTCGTCACCGCCCCAGAAGCCGCTGAGCGCGTGCAAAAGTTTCTCGGCCTCGAATCGCTCAACCGGCTGTCCTCGGCCGCCATTGAAACCCTGGCGATCATCGCCTATCGCCAGCCGATCACCCGGCCCCAGATCGAGATGATTCGGGGCGTCAACTGCGACGGTGTGATGAAAACACTCGAACAACACAACCTGATTGAGGAACTGGGCCGCGCTGAGACGGTGGGCCGGCCTATGCGATACGGCGTCTCGTTCGAGTTTCTCCAGTACTTCGGCCTGACGGGCGTGCATGAATTGCCGCCGCTCGAAAACCTGGATGTGCTGCCCGCTGGCGGCGAGCAGGACGAGTTCGACACGGCCCATTCCGATGAAGAATCGCTTCAACCGTCCGACCCGCATCCCGCTGACGCCGTTGAAAGCGCCGATTCTGCGTGAGGCGCGCAGCACCACAAACGATGAACTCTCAGCGATACCTCGCCCTGGCCGGCGTCGGCTCGCGGCGGGTGTGCGGGCAACTCATCGAACAGGGGCGCGTCACCGTCAATGGCCGGCGGCTGACATTTGGCGTCGAGATTCAACCCGGCGACGATGTGCGGATCGACGGCCAGCCGGTTGCGCCGCCGGGCGAGATGGTTTACATCGCCCTGCACAAGCCGGAGGGCTACATCTCCGATCGCGGCGCGCCGGGCGAAAAGAGCGCGCTCGATCTGGCGCCGCCGGGCCTGCGCCTCTTCTCGGTCGGGCGGCTGGACAAAGACGCCACCGGCCTGTTGCTGCTCACTAACGACGGCGAACTGGCGCAGCGCCTCACCCATCCGCGCTATGAGCACGAGAAGGAGTATCGCGCCCTGGTGCAGGGTGTGCCGGCGCAGGCAGATCTGGATCGCTGGCGACGCGGAGTTTCCATTGGGCGCGGCGCCGAGATCGAAATCACTGCGCCGGCCCGTGTAGAGATCGATCACATCGAGCAGGCCGGCGCATGGCTGGCCGTCACCTTGCGCGAAGGCCGCAAACGACAAATCAAACGCGTCGCCAAAGCCATCGGACATCCTGTGATCCGGCTCATCCGCGTGCGCATCGGCCCAATCACGCTGGGCGACCTGCAACCGGGTGAATGGCGGCGCCTGACTGACGATGAGGCGCGCCATCTGCGCGCGCAGGCTGGCCTGACAGACCCGGCGGACAAAAGCCTATGACAGAGCAGAACCAGAATTCGCGGCCCTCAGCCGCAGCAGCGCCAACTGACGTCGTTGCCATCGCAATCGACGGGCCGGCGGCTTCCGGCAAGAGCACCCTCGGCGCCGCCCTCGCGCGCCGCCTCGGCTATCTGTATCTCGACACCGGCGTGATGTATCGCGCCGTCACACTGGCTGCCCTGCGCCAGGGCATATCGCTGCATGACGAAGCCGCAGTTGTCGATCTGGCGCGGCGCATCCGCATGGACATCCTACCCGCTGACATGGACGATGGCCGGCAATACACTGTCCTGGCGGATTGCGCCGGCGCCGACAATCAGGCGGATGACCTGCGCGATATCACGTGGGAGCTGCGACTGCCCGAAGTGGATGCCGGCGTCTCTATTCCATCCGCATATCCGGGCGTTCGCGCCGAAATGGTGAGACGCCAGCGCCAGATCGCGCGACAGACCAGCGTCGTCATGGTAGGCCGGGATATCGGCGCCATCGTGCTGCCGGACGCAACGTTGAAGATTTACCTGGACGCCTCGGTGGAAGAGCGCGCCCGCCGGCGTTACGAGGAGATCATCGCGCGCGGCGGTCAGGCCGACTATGCCGAAGTGCTGTCCGCGCTTCGCAAGCGCGATGCGCTGGACTCTACGCGCGAGCAGTCGCCCTTGCGCCCGGCGGACGACGCAGTCATCATAGACTCGACCGGGCGCGGGCCAGATGAAGTGCTGAATGTCTGTTACGATCTGCTCCGGGCGCGGTTATCCGCGCGGGCGGCGCAGAACGCTTGAGGCCGCTTGAGACCGCTTGAGACCATACACGCCGGGCCGCCTGGCGCGACCCGGCACACCGGAGGCAAACGCATGAAGGTCAGGAAAGCTGTCATCACCGCCGCAGGCCGGCGCCAGCGCAACCTGCCGCTGCAAACACTCGTCGATCGCAACGGCGAGTCCAGGTCGGCCTTGTGCATCATCCTGGCGGAAACGCTCAGCGCAGGCGTCGAGGAGATCTGCGTCGTTGTCGCGCCTGGCGACCAGGAGGCGTACACCGCCGCCGCCGGGGGGCTGGCAGGCCGGCTGCGCTTCGTCGAGCAGCGCCAGCCGCTGGGGTATGGCCATGCGGTGCTGTGTGCGCGCGCGTTCACTGAGAATGAACCGTTTCTGCACGTGGTAAGCGATCATCTGTTCCTGAGCCGGGAAGACAAAACCTGCGCCCAACAACTGATGGAAGTCGCCTCAGCCGAAAATTGCTCCGTCTCGGCTGTGCAACCCACGCGCGAAACCATGCTGCCCTACTTCGGCGCCGTCGGCGGGCGTCTGGCAAACGGGCGCGAACATCTGTACCAGGTTCAGGAAGTGCTGGAGAAGCCCACGCCAACCGAGGCCGAGCAACGACTGATTGTGCCGGGCCTGCGCGCGGGGCATTACCTGTGCTTCTTCGGCATGCATGTGCTAACGCCGGGCGTGATGGCCATTCTTGACGATCTGGCGCAAAGCAAGCCGGCCGGCAACATCCAGCTCTCCGACGCGCTCAACCGTCTCGCAGCAACCGAGCGTTATCTGGCGCTCAATGTCAACGGGCAGCGCTACGACATCGGCGTCCAATACGGCTTGCTGATGGCCCAACTGGCGCTGGCGTTGAGCGGGCGCGACCGCGCCGAAGTGCTCGCCCAGATGGTGGAACTGCTCAGTCGTTAGAGAAGAAGGAGCAAGAAACAAGGAAGAACGAAGAAGAGCGTGTGAGCGTGAGAACTTGAGAACTTGAAGCACCTGAGCCACTTTACATGTCTCGGCTTATCCAGATCATCACCTCGCCCGACCCGGCCATCCGCAACCAGTCGCTGGATGCCATCTGCCGCACGGCATCGCTGCCAGAACTGATGGCAGAATGCGCTAGCCTGGACGCGTTTCGCCGGCGCAGCAACAACCTGTACGAGCGCGTGCGGGCGTTGTTCTTTCTGCATGCGATCCATCGCTTTCACCTGCCGCTCAAACCCGGCATCTCCGGGCGGGGGTTAGTGCCATTCGCCGGCTATCAAAACCTGCTCGAACGACGCTTTGAAGAGGCGATCGATCTTTTTCTGCGCGAGCAGGAACAGCGCGGCCCCAGCGACGCCATTTGCAGCGCGCTGGCCGCCGCGTATCACAGCCTCGGATTCCAGACCCTGGCCGACCAGGTGCGACGCAGCGTCCGATCAGTGCGGGGCAACCAGTGGATGTTCCGCATCGGCCATCCGGCAGACCAGCCTCTGCGCATCCGGCCTGAGCTGCTGGGCGCTGGCGACAGCGCGCCCTACCCGATCCTGCGCGAACGCACGCCGGTGCGCATGGACCTGTCGCACAGCGCCTGGAGCGACATCTTCTTCCTCGGCATGGATTTTCCCGAAGGGGCGCGCGTGTTGAACGTCTCGATCGACCTGGGCGTGCGCGGGCGCGACGCGGCGCCGCAGCCGCCCATCGAGACGTATCTGCGCGTCATCGACGAGCCGGCGCTGCGCCTGACCAGCGTTGATCTGGGCGCGTCGGCGACCATTACCCGGCTGGCCGAGGTGTTCGACTTCGCCAAAGACTATTTAGGATTGTTAAAAGCCGCTGTCATCGCCGCCGGCGTCGTGCCGCCCGGCGTTGAAGGATCGGGGCAGAGTCTGCCCGACTTGCTTGCGCGCATGATCGGGCCGGGGCTTGGGCTGGAGATTGTCAGCAACGTCAACGGCATCCCCAAAGGCTCGCGCCTGGCCGTGTCCACCAATCTGCTGGCGTCGCTCATCTCGGTGTGCATGCGGGCCACCGGGCAGGCCAAATCGCTGACCGGCCCTTTGCAGGAGGAAGAGCGGCGCATTGTCGCCGCGCGCGCCATCCTGGGCGAATGGCTGGGCGGGTCGGGCGGCGGCTGGCAAGATTCCGGCGGCATCTGGCCCGGCATGAAGCTGATCACCGGCGTCCTGGCGGGCGAAGGCGACCCCGAATACGGCGTCAGCCGGGGCCGGCTGCTGCCCACCCATCACATCCTGGACACCCGCGACGTGTCGCTGGAGACGCGCCGCAAACTGCAAGACAGCCTGGTGCTGGCGCACGGCGGCATGGCCCAGAACGTCGGGCCGATCCTGGAGATGGTGACCGAGAAGTATCTGTTGCGCTCGGAAGCGGAATGGGCTGGCCGGCAGGAAGCGATGCGCCTGCTGGATGACATCCTGGCCGCTTTGCGCGCAGGGGACGTGCGCGGCATCGGGACATTGACGACGCGCAACTTCGCCGGCCCCATCCAGACCATCATCCCCTGGACAACCAATCTGTTCACCGAAACCGTCATCGCGCGCGTGCGCGAAGCGTTTGGCGACGCCTTCTGGGGATTCTGGATGCTGGGCGGGATGTCGGGCGGAGGCATGGGGTTCATCTTTGCGCCCGAACACAAGCGCGCCGCGCAGGATCGGCTGGGTGAAATCATGGCGCGCGCCAGGCAGGAGCTGGAGAGCGCGCTGCCCTTTGCCATGCAGCCGGTCGTGTACGACTTTGCCATCAATGAGCGCGGCACATGGGCTGACCTGCTCACCGGGCGCGCAGACGCCCGGTCGGATGCTCATGGTTACAACCTGATGCCGCCCGGCTATTACGCGCTGCTGGCGCCCGATATGCTCAAGGGAGACTGGCGAACGCTGCCGGCCAGCCAGCGCGCCGAGCTGGGCGAATTCGCCGCCGCCTGCCGGACTCATCCCGAATTGAGCGGCATGGTGCAGACGCTGTTCGACCGGCTGATGCCCCATGACGCAACTGCGCAGTCTCACAGCGGCGATGATCGCCGCAATCAATTGAACGCCCTGCTGGAAGCGAATGGATTCGACCGCGCCCAGCATGAGCAGATTCGATCAGACATGCGCAACGGCCGGCTGGGCCTGGCGCAGAACCGCCTGCCGGCGAACACCGATATCCGCGATGCGACTGAAGGCGATGTCTACGACGCGACGGCCGGACTGCCGGCGGAATACCGCGAGGCCGGGCTGGAAGCGATGGCCGCCGGACAGGTTGCGATCGTCACGCTGGCAGCCGGCATCGGCACGCGCTGGACGCAGGGCGCCGGCGTGGTCAAGGCATTGCACCCGTTTTGCCGGCTGGGCGGCAAACACCGCTCCTTCATCGAAGTGCATCTGGCCAAAAGCCGCCGCATCAGCCGTATGTGCGGGGCAGTGATTCCGCACATTATCACCACCAGCTACCTCACCCACGAGCGCATCCGCGAGCATCTGGCGCGCGTGAACAACTATGGGTACAACGCCGAATGTCTGCCGGGCGGCAATCGGACGAAATCTCCGCTGCGCCTGTCGCCTGGCCGCGCCATCGGCCTGCGCATGATCCCGATGACGCGCGATCTGCGCTTCATGTGGGAGGAAATGCCGCAACAACTGCTGGACGAACAGGCCCAAAAAGTGCGCGACAGCCTGCGCCATGCGCTGATCGAATGGGCCCGGCAGGCCGGCGAAGGCAATGATTACACCGATAACGCGCCCATGCAGTGTCTGCATCCGGTCGGGCATTGGTTCGAGATCCCCAATCTGTTGCGCAACGGCGCGCTGGCCGGCCTGCTGGACGACTACCCCAACCTGCGCTATCTGATGGCGCACAACATCGACACCGTGGGCACAGATCTCGACCCGGCGCTGCTGGGCTTGCACATGCGCACGGGCAGTTGTCTGACGTTCGAGGTCACCACGCGCCGGATCGACGATCGCGGCGGCGGGCTGGCGCGCGTGGATGGGCGCGCGCGGCTGGTCGAAGGGCTGGCCATGCCGCGCGAAGAGGCCGAGTTCAACCTGACTTACTACAACACTAACACCTCGTGGATCGACATCGATCAGTTGCTGGCCGCGTTCGGGTTGAAGCGGGCTGATCTGACCAACGAGGTCAAAGTGACCGACGCCGTGCGCAGGTTTGGGGCGCGCATGCCGACCTACATCACGCTTAAGGATGTTAAGAAACGCTGGGGCCACGGCCAGGAGGATGTGTTCCCCGTGGCGCAGTTCGAGAAGCTGTGGCCCGACATGACCGGCGCGCCAGAGGTGAATTGCCGCTTTGTCGCCGTGCCCCGCCTGCGCGGGCAGCAACTCAAAGACCAGGCGCAACTGGACGGCTGGCTGCGCGACGGTTCCGCTGCGCACGTGGAGACGTTGTGTGAATGGCAATAAGAGCCTGTCTCATTCAGGTGTCAGACTCCTTTGAGGAGTTCGACGCCTGTAAAGCGCCGCAGGCGGCGCACAACCCAACCCAACCCGATGAGAGGAGAGGAAGAAAAGATGGAGATGTCCCAAGCAACCGCCTTTGATCTCGACCAGCAATGGATCAGCGAGCATTACGCTGAACTGGTCGGCCAATACGCCGAAGAATGGGTGGCTGTCCAGGGGCAGCGCGTGATTGCGCATCATCCAGACCTGACGCAGTTGCTGAGCCAGGCGCCTGACCTGGAACACACCTGCATCGAGTTCATCGAGCGCGCAACGCCGCGCTTTGAGGAAAACCTGACGCCGGGCGCAGACGCCCTCGTCGGCCGATAGCGCAACCTGCTCAGCAACACAAGGAAGCAAGATGGACACCATCCAACGACTCACAATTCTGCCCAACGAACCGATCGCCACAGTCAGCCCGTATCTCTACGGCCAGTTTGCCGAACATCTGGGAGAACTGGTCTATCCCGGCATCTGGGTCGGCCCGGATTCCGTCATCCCGAACACGAACGGCATTCGCAACGATGTCGTGGCGGCGCTCAAGCCGCTTCATCTGCCGGTGCTGCGCTGGCCGGGCGGATGCTTTGCAGACGGTTATCACTGGCGCGACGGGATTGGCCCGCGCGCGCAGCGCCCGATGCGCATCAACTACTGGTGGGGCATGGCGCCAGAGCCAAACCACTTCGGCACGCACGAGTTCATCGCGTTCTGCCGGGCTATCGGCACAGAGCCATACTTCACCGGCAACGTGGGGTCCGGCTCGCCCAAAGAACTGGGCGACTGGGTCGAATACTGCAACTCAGCCGGCAACTCCAATCTGGCCGAAGAGCGCCGGGCTAATGGCGCAGACCAGCCGTTCGGCGTCAAGTTCTGGGCGGTGGGCAACGAGAGCTGGGGCTGCGGCGGTTGGATGGACCCGGAGTATTACGCCTCGTTGTTCAGCCAGTTTCGCACATTCATGTTCGACCACTCGAACATCAAAGTGCATGCCATTGCCTGCGGCGCGCCCGATTGTCACTGGGACTGGACGCGCCGGTTCATGGACGCACTGAAAAATCGCTTCTGGAACCGGCAGCACATGGCGCAGTCGCTCGCCGCGCATTACTACTGCGGCACAGCCGGCACAGCCACCGAGTACACCGAAGCGCAATGGCTGGAGCTGCTCTCAAAGGCCGCCGCCATCGAGGGGATCGTCACCGGCCATCGCCAGATCATGGACCAGTTCGACCCGGAGCGCAAGATCAGCCTGATCATCGACGAGTGGGGGACATGGCATCCGGTCGAAGCCGGCAAGCCCAACTCCGGTTTGTATCAGCAGAACACCATCCGCGACGCCTGCGTGGCCGCGTTGTCTTTCGACGTGTTCAACAACCACGCCGACAAAATCTTCATGGCCAACATGGCTCAGCTCATCAATGTGCTGCAATCGCTGCTGCTGGTGCAAGAGGACCGTTGCATCAAGACGCCCACTTACCATGTCTGGGATTTGTATCAACCGCACAAGGGAGCAACAGCCGTGCGTTGCGTCGCGGAAACAGAGATGATCTCGGATGGCGGCGAGGCGAAAGAGTTTTGCCGGCGCATGTATCTGGACAAGAGCGGCTTCGGTCTGCGCGCGGTGCAAGGCTCGGCCAGCGTGAAGGACAGCCGGCTGTGCGTCACCGCCTGCAACACCCACCCCACGCAACCGGTCGAACTGGAAATCCGGCTGGTCGGCGCGGCCTTGCCGCAGGCGGAAGTGGTGCGCCTGGCGGCCGACGACATCCACGCGCACAACACCTTCGATCAACCTGAGCGGGTGACGCTTTCGGCGCCGGAACTGGTGGAAGGGCGAGACCGCACCCTGCGCGTGCTGATGCCGGCGGCGTCAATCGTGCGCGCGCAAGGGGCGCTGATGTAGGGCAAGCTGGCGGCTTGCCCTACAAATCAGCTCGCGCGCAGCCGTCCAACACCTGTATCAGCTCCGGGAAATCGCGGTCGAACTCGCGCCAGACCTGTGGGGTCACTGTCTGGGAAAACGCGCGCGCGTCGGCCTCGATCTCCGCCGGCCGCGATGCGCCCACCAGTGTGCTGGCCACCCAGGGCCGGCGCGCGCAGAATTGCAGATTAAGGGCCAGCAGATCAACGCCCCGCGCATTTGCCCACTGCCAAAAGTGATAAGCGCGTTCCACCAGGTCGGGTAAAAAGTGGCCGTTGCCCCGGCGCGCAACCTGGCGCGGGTCATCACCGCCCAGCAACCCGTACATGACCGCCATGCCGTTCAAAACACCCACCTGCCGCGACCAGGCCAGCGGCAACAGATCAACAGCAGCATCCTGCCGCAACAGGTTGTAGTCGCCGTAGGTCAGCGACACATCGAAGTCGCCGGTCTGAATGCAGCGGCGATGAAACTCCAGGTTGCGCACACCAAGCCCAATCGCGCGAATCACGCCCTGCGCGCGCAGTTCCTTCAGCGCGTCCAGCGCGCCGCCCGGTTGCAAAGCCGGCTCGATGTTGCGCGGGTCATGAATGTGCAGAATGTCGATATAGTCAACGCCCAGCGTCGCCAGGCTGAGTTCGACGCTGCGCCGGGTTGCGCGGGCCGAATAGTCGCCGTGGCTGTCGGGGCGCGTGCCGGTCTTGGTCGAGATGACCACGCTTTCGCGCGGATGGCCCCGGCCAAACCACTCGCGCAGGGCGATGCCGATGATGCGCTCGCTCTCGCCGTGCCCATAGGCCGGCGAGGTGTCGATCAGATTAACGCCGAGTTCGAGCGCGCGCAGCACAGTGGCGACGCCAACATCCTGATCGATGATGTTGTCGCCGGGCCTGTGGCCAAGCCAGCCGCCTCCCAGGCCGATTGGGGTAACGCGCAAGCCGGTGCGACCGAGGGTGCGATTCGGGTGAAGAAGAGGAGTGATCATGAGACGTGGTGCGTATTGCGTATTGCGTATTGCGTATTGGGTGTTGCGTATGTGGGGATTACCAGCAGTGGACGCGGTTGCGCAGGTCGCGGCCGCGTTGCAGCGCCTCTTCGGCAGCCGGCCGGGGAAGCCCGATCAGCGCGATGCCCTTGTCGATGGTGTTGCGGTAGATCGTCTCCATGTCGTT